>OQVS01000460.1_pt1 | contig 27840 bp, 18 predicted proteins | sample 1691601 | NCBI WGS metagenome assembly OQVS01 (sample SAMN03418268, study PRJEB22391) | human gut metagenome | biome: human-gut; feature: organic feature; material: feces | host: Homo sapiens | place: Tanzania | collected 2013-01 | reverse complement strand
TGATAACTGATGCAAGCTGTAGGTGACAAGTGGCTTCCTATCTCATACTTGTCGCAAACAGGTAAGCCAGATGCAATATCCTTCATGCAATAGGTATTGCGCCGTATAGCTACAATCCACCCTTGTTGCTTGTATCGAGCAAGCAACGCTTCCACCGATTTCACCTTGTCTTTCAGAGCCTCAGAAAGTTCATCCAAAGTGAATATCCGCAGCTTGTATAATATACTCAATAGTTCTGTCATTGTTTCTAATTTTGCACAAAAATATAAAATCTAATTTGTCTATGAGAAAAATCAGAAACTTTTTATGCTTTTTTATATGTTCTTTCCATCTTAATACCCCAGTTCGGGATAACAGAACGTCTTCTTCAATAAATGCTGTGTGAAAATTCCTCTTCACCACGCCTTTAGGAGTGAGTTACAACAGAGAAATGAAATGAGTGGATTTGCCCTTAGAACAATGAACGTTGCTTGGTGTCTTCGATGCAGTATCCTTGCAATGCCTTTGGCTTGTTGTCAAACTGTCATTGCACGCAAGGTGGAGCTTAAAGCCATGGCTGCGTTCCCACCTTTTTCAATGTTATTTACATCAAACATCTTTGCCCAACGTTTTCAGGAGTTGATGGTTGGCATCGGCAAGTTGTGGGTCGAAGAGGCTCTTTATGTAGATCATGGTGGTGGAGGTGCTGGTGTGTCCCAAAGCCTTGGAGATAAGTCGTACATCGAGGTCGTGCTGATAGGCAATGCTCGCCCAAGTGTGTCTCACCACATAGGAGGAAAGGGGCTGGCTGGCAGAGATGCGCTTCGACAGGCACGACAGGTTGTAGTTGTAGCGACGAAGCTGGTTTTGGTATTGCCCATGTGCCAATACTGCATCGGGAGAATTGATGATGGGAAAAACATACGGAGTATTGCTGTAAGCCTCATACTTTCTGATGATCTCGTTCATACACGGTTCTATCGCCACCACTATCTCTTGTCCTGTTTTGTGGCGGGCATAGTGAAATCTTCCGTTTCTGATTTGTTCCTTTCGCAGATAGGCAATATCTACGAAAGGCATTCCCATGGCATAAAAACTGAAGAGGAATATGTCGCGGGCAAAAGCAAGCGATGGCTTGTCATCGAGATTGAGGCTGCTCAGCCGCAGGATGTCCTCTTCCTGTGCACTGCGCTTGCGAGTATGCTCCTTCCCGGTGAACACCTTGCGGAAGGGTTGCGTGTCGGCAGTCATCTGCAAGGCTACACCTCTATTATATAAGGTACGCAAGGAACGCATATAGCACGAAATGGTGTTCATGCACAATCCCCGGTCTATAAGCCATCGCTGATAACGTTCCATTTCTTGCGGCAAAATGTCTGCCATTGTCCAGTCGTCTCTATTCCAGAAGAGAGTCAGCGAGTTGGCTGCGGTGCGATAGTTGGCTGCTGTCTTATAGCATTTTCGTGCCGTGGCGCACTCTATCTCCTTACTGATGAAGTCCCAAGCAGGCTCTTCTTTGGAATTGGTTTTGTTCTCTGCACGATGCTTCCTACCTGTCAGGTGAAAGCCAAATTCTAACTTAAAATATACCATACTATAAAATCTTTTAGGGTTTATCTTTTGTCACTCAACTTTTACCGCTTCAGAAGTTAGCGGAGTTAAAGGAAGTGATCGTTTCTTTCGGTCGTTTGGGAAGTTAAGGGACAACAGCCTTGGAGGGAATGATTAATGGTTAATGTTGTGTCCACAAAAGCTGTTGTCTTAACTCCTTAACTCCCTTAACTCCTTTAACTTCCCGATTAGCACATCGTTTTTTCCTCCTCGGGGCACGAGGTGGAGACAAAGATATGAGAAAAGAATAAACTTTATACATTCATTTTAAAAAAAAGAGAGAGATTTATGGAAAAAAGACTCATGACGTTTATCGCCTGCCTGTTCCTTAGCATAGGAATGGCTTTGGCACAAACTCAAGTTTCCGGAACGGTCACCTCTTCCGAAGATGGCTCGCCAGTTATCGGCGCCAGCATCAAGGTGGTAGGCACCAATACCGGTACTGTTACCGACATTGATGGTAACTTCTCACTGAACGTATCAGCCAACGCGAAGTTGGAGGTATCGTACATCGGCATGGTCACCAAGACCGTCAAGGCCGCAAAGAACATGAAGATTGTATTGGATCCAGACAACCAGTCGCTCAGCGAGGTAATCGTAACTGGTTATGGCTCTGCCCGTAAACTCGGCACAATCGCAGGTTCTGTGGCTACCGTGTCGGGCAAGGCTCTGGAGAACCGCCCTATCGCCAACCTTGGAGATGCCATGCAGGGACAGGTAGCTGGTCTGCAGGTGTTTACATCTTCGGGGGAACCTTCTGCTACGACAAGTATGCGTATCCGTGGCGTAACATCTATCTATGCCACCACCGACCCTCTGTTCATCCTCGATGGCAGCGAGATTTCGCAGAACACATTTCTCTCATTGAACCCTAACGATGTAGAGAGTATGACGGTGTTGAAGGATGCTTCCTCTACTGCCATCTATGGTTCGCGCGCCGCCAATGGTGTTGTTATCATCACCTCGAAGAGAGGTAAGTTTGGCGAGGCACCAACCGTTACGGTATCTGCGCAATATGGCGTGTCGAAGATGACTGGCGACAATGCCGAGATGATGAACGCCAACGAGTGGCTCAACTTTCAGGAGATACTGAATCCGGACTTGAAGAACAGCACTAATTTCCAAGCCGAAAAGGCATATTATCAGAAGTACAACATCGGTACCGACTGGTCGAAGAAGCTCTTTGGAGGTTCTGCACCTATATCCCAGGTAGATGTTAGTGTACGCGGTGGTTCCCAGAGCACATCCTACTTGGTCTCATTCAGCCATTATAAGGCAGACGGAATCATGGACGACTCAAGCATGCGTCGTGAGACTCTGCGTGCAAATATTGAGACCAAGATTAACCCATGGTTAAAGATTGGTGCCAATACCGCTTTGGCTTATGACAAGACTCTGACCTCTGCTTATGGAAGCGATCGAAACAGCCCTGCCAACAAGGTTTTTGCAGCTCGCACTTTCATTCCTATCCAGCCTTATTATGAAGTGAAGGGACTCGCTTACGATGCTTCTGGTGCCATTGATTGGGCCAACAGCACATTTGAGGGATTTGGCGACCGTCTCAATGTCTTGGATATGGTAGGTGGCTACAACCCATACTATCTCTCCGAAAGACAACCTAGTTCTGCCAACTGTGTGAGAATCAACGAAAATGCGTTTGTCAACATCAACCCCATCAAGGGATTGAACATTCGCTCTGCAATAGGTCTGGACGCAAACGACCTTAGGCAAACCCAACATAACTATCAGACAGATGACATTTCTTTCCTTGCGCAAGCAGGTTATCGTGGAGAGACCTTCTCGAGATTCTATCGCTGGACAGTGACCAACACTGCTGAATACAAGTTCAATGTGGCAAAGCAGCATGATTTTTCCATTCTGTTAGGTCAGGAGTCGATGAGCAACAAGACTGAGCGTTTCGGAATCACGGCAGGTGGCTTGACCGATAACCGCCTGACACTACTCTCGGCCGCACCTATCTCAAAAATCGATAACCTATCACAGGCTGTCAGCGAAGAGGTTCGCAATTCTTGGTTCGGCATGCTCAACTATAGTTTTGCAGATCGTTACTTCCTCGACCTTTCGTTGCGCCGTGATGGGTCTTCCCTGTTTGCGAAAGACCACCGTTGGGCAACATTCGGCGCCGCAGCATTCATGTGGAATGTCACCAAAGAGGAATTCATGAAAAATACCCGCGGCTGGCTGAACGACTTGCAGTTCAAAATCAGTTATGGTTCTACAGGCAACTCAGGCATCGACCCCTATATGGCACTGGGTCTTGTCGGCACGGGTCCCATGTACAACGGACAGGCTGGTACCGCCGTGATGAATCCTTCCAATCCAGAGTTGACATGGGAGACCGTGAAGACATTCAACCTGACTCTCGCAGGAAAAATGTTCAACCGCTTTAATTTCGATGTAGAATATTACGACAAGCGGACATCCAACATGCTGATGACCGTGCCTTATTCTTACACCACAGGTTTCTCCGAGGGATGGGGCAACGTGGCAGCAATGTACAACAAAGGTCTGGACTTTACCTTCGGCGTTGATATCATCAAGAACAAGGACTGGTATTGGACAGTTAGCATAAACGGCAACTACAACAAAAACAAGATTACAAAGTTGCTGAACAATGCGGACTCATATGATGTCTCTAATCTTGTACATTTGGAAAAAGGACATGCCTTCGGAGAGCACTACAGAGTGCGTTGGAGCCACGTGGATCCACGTGACGGCCAGAATGTATGGCTCGACAAAAATGGCAATGAGACCAAGGTGTATAGTGATTCCTACAAGGTTGAAACTGGCAAGAACAAAGTTGCGCCATGGTCGGGCGGACTGAACACGACATTGGCATGGAAAGGAATACAACTTGATGCACAGTTTACAGGTATGTTCGGCCGTTATATGCTTAATAACGAGCGTTGGTTCACAGAGAATCCTCGCTTTGCGACCGACACGAATCAGTCGAAGCGCATGTTCAATATGTGGCAGAAGCCTGGAGACGTAACAGACATTGCTGCCGCAGATGCAAGCTACCAACTAGGAGACGACCGTTTGGTGGAAAATGCCTCGTTTGTACGCCTCAAGATGTTGCAGCTTTCATACACATTGCCAGCAACAATCCTGAAGACGACACACTTCATCAAAGATGCCAAGATATATTTCGTCGGTCGTAACCTGTTGACGATAACAAGCTACAAGGGCTATGATCCTGAGGTCGATAGTTTTATGTCAATAGGCAATTATCCTAACACAAGGCAATATTCTATTGGCGTTCAGCTAACATTCTAAAAACAAAAAAAAGAAACAGCAATGAAAAAGAAATATCTATTGTTTAGTGCAATGGCAGTGGCAGTGGCATTGTCATCGTGCGATATGGACAAGACTCCATACGACGCATTGCCTGATACTGAAGCTATGCAAACTCCTACCGATTTCACCAATGCGCGAGTCGGTCTCTACTCGGGACTTCGTTCCAGCGTGGGAGGTGGAGCTTTCTACAACGCTCCCGAGATACAGTGTGATGGTTTCAATGCCGTAGCTGGCTTCTCGAACACCTATGGCGATATGTATTACTGGGATTTCACTTCTCAGACGGGAGAGATGGAGACTGTTTATGGAAACTATCAGGGTGTTATCGCACGAGCCAATTACATCATTGATGGTTACAACAAATGCGACTTTAATGCTGGTGGCTTTACAAACGACGACATGAAAAAGATTGCGAAGCCAACCAAGGGCGATGCTTTCTTTACACGTGCTTATTGCATTTTCATGCTATCGCAGTATTTTTGTGACGCTTACAACCCAAGCACAGCCAACGATGAGAATTCGGGCGTAGCCTATCGATTGGATTACGCGCCATCATCCAGTCCTTCGACCTATCCTGGTCGTCACACCTTGACAGACACATACAAACAGGTAAGTGACGACTTGGACAGTGCTGATGTTTACGTGTCAGACGCAGGAGAGGCAGGCTATAGTTACATATCAAAGGATGCCATCACTGCGTTACGTGCAAGGTTGGCTCTCAACGCACAAAAATATGAGGACGCAGCCAATTATGCAACGAGTCTGATCAACAGTCAGAAGTACACTTTGGCGGCATCTGTCGAAGACATGGAAGACCTGTGGCATCAAGATGGAGGCATGGAGACAATACTCCAGTTGGCGTGTGCCAACGCACAAGAATTGCCTGCTAGCACAGGAAGCAGCTACTTGCCAGGACAGAAGGGTGCTGTGCCCGACTATATACCGACAAAGACATTGGTTGACTTGTATTCTGCCAAGGATTATCGCAAGGCTGTATATTTCAAGAGTTTGCAGATTAACACCAACAGCGGCGCTTCTGGCGAGGTTCTTGCCCTCAACAAATATGCCGACCAAGGTGCCCTATGCGACAAGTATGGATCTTCTGCCCGCTTCACCATAGAGCCTAAGGTGTTCCGCATCGCAGAGATGTATCTGATTGCAGCAGAAGCATACTTGCAGAGCAACAACTTGCCTCTGGCCGCACAATATCTCAACGACTTGGAAAGAGAGCGCATCGAAGGATACCAAGACCAGACATTCGCAAGTAAAGACGAACTTTGGGCTGAACTAAAGAATGAACGCGAACGCGAAATGGTAGCCGAGGGAAGCCGCTTGTTCGACTTGAAACGCTGGCACATGGGTGTGAAGCGTGGTGAGCCTCAGCAGTTAAACCTTTGCATGCTGCCTGGAAGCTCTACAACAGGATTGGATAAACCTGCTGATTCTAATCGCCTGACATGGCCTATTCCTAAGCATGAGATAGACGTGTACAACATCAAGCAGAATCCTGGTTATTAATGTTGAACATAATAATAATTCACAGAAAAAGATCTTGACATGAAATATATCAAATTATTCATGCTGCTGGCTGTTGTTTCTGTCTTCGCCGCTTGTTCGAGCGATGACGACTACAACACAAACGAAACTACAGTAAGCTTCGCCAGCGATGCAATCACAACAAAGGAGAGCGCAGGTATCATCAACATACCTATTATGGTAACTGGTCTGCGCAATGGAAGCGTGAACGTGACGGTAAAAGCCGAGGAAGTGGGTGCCAATCCTGCCAAGGAAGATGTCAATTACCTCATCACAAGCAAGAACATCAACCTCAATGCTGATGATGCCGAGTCGGCAACCATGAACGTGGAAGTGAAGATGGTGGATGACAATGAGATTAACGAGAACCGCACCTTCAAACTTACCATTGTTAGTGTCAATGGAGCGCAGCTTGGTGCGAATGCCTCTACCACAATCACCATTCGAGACAACGATGCTGCCTTCTATGAGAAGTTCTTTGGTAAATGGAAATTAAGTGGTACGCTTACAAATTTCGGTGGATCTTCCCCAATCAATCAGGACGTAACAATTTCGGGTGAGACAGACGAGGATGCTCCTAACTACGAGAAGCTACTTACCATGACTATCCCAAAGTTCAATTTTGCAGGAGTCCCTCTCGATTGTGGGTTGCATTTGCGCTATAGTTTTGACAAGGCTACCAAGAAAGGCAAGATTTCTATCATTTGTAATGAGCAATTAGGTACTTATGGACCTTATAGCTGGATATTGTTGACTGATGATGGGACCAATCTTACTGACGACGATGTCGTGGCAGAGTGGGAGCTAGGCGAAGGTGACAAATTCCCTAGCGAAATTACATTCCCTGAGGATGCGACACTGCACTTCTATAAAAACGCATACACTGGTGGTGCAAATATGGCAGAACTATCGGGATTGAAACTCACAAAAAAATAAAGTATAGAGGTAAATCCTTTTTTAAAAAGTCAAGGCAGGTTGACAAGGGTACAGGTCCTTGCCACCTGCCTTTTTCATTTTACAAGAACAGAACTTATGAAAAGACAAATCTTAATAGCTTTCGTACTGTTGTGCGCACTTGGAACGAGCGCCAAACAGCGAACAGAACTAGAGTTGCTCCAAGTGGCAAAGAACTTCTTGCTTGTAAAAGACACACATGCCAAGCGTGTCATGGGGCAAGTTTCTGTAACCGCAATAATAAAAGACAGCCAGCTAACTATCTTCGACAGCAGCGACGGCAAGTGCGTCATTGTAGCCAATGACGATATTTTCAAGCCCATACTTGGCTATACAGACTCTCCTTTCAGCCAAACAGACATGGCTCCTGCATTCAAATGGTGGATGGAAACCATCAATCGCTCCATGGAGCAAATGCTTACCCAAGGCGAGATGCCCCATAAGGCGACTCGTAATGAGAAATATCGCGAGGAAGTGGCACAGTTACTAACCACGGCATGGAGCCAAGAGTCTCCATATAGCGACCTTTGCCCCACATACACGCAAAACACAAAGACTTATCACTACGTGACAGGTTGTGTGGCTACTGCCATGGCACAAATCATGTACTACTACAAATACCCGGAAAAAGGAAAGGGATACAATCGATGGACTTATTATCCCAACGACGACAAAACCGGAACAACCATACGTGTGAACTTTACCAACACGTATGATTGGAACAATATGTTGCCGACCTACAAGAAGGGCAACTACAATGCAGCACAAGCCAATGCCATCGCAACGCTGATGAAAGATTGCGGAGGGGCGGTAAGTATGCAATACTCGGCGAGCGGCAGCGGTGCATATGCCAGTGACGCCTGTATCGCTTTACGCAACAACTTCAAATATCATGATGGTCTCAAACTGTACACTCGCAGTTTCTATACGCTCGACGAATGGATGGACTTGATTTATCGTGAGCTGAACGACGAATGTCCTATCCTTTATGGCGGAGCAACAAAAAATGGCGCAGGTCATGAGTTTGTATTCGATGGATATGACAAGGACGGCTTGGTACACGTCAATTGGGGATGGAACGGAACCAACAATGGATACTTCGACGTGACGTTGCTCAATTCTGACCAAGGTACGTATTCCGAGGGGCAGAACATGGTTGTAGTTCGCTTGCCAAACGACGAAAGATACACTCAAACGCGAAGCTCCTTGTGGGGAATCGAGGGACTCGAACTCACATTGACCAACAACGTCCTAAGAGCGAACCAACTGACTGCTTACAACATTGATGCCGATAACTTCACTGGTGAAGTGCAACTCATTGCGGAAGACGTGCATACACACAGTGTGACAGCACTGACCCAAAACACAACTTTTGAAAGCATAAAAAATGGCACTGGCTACAACATGAACCTTTCGGCAAACGTCAGTAAGTTGCCTAATGGAGAGTATCTCATTTATTTGGCATCGAAGTCGACACTTACGGGGAAGGAAGAGCTTGAGTGGCAACGAGCACGATGTGTGGAAGGTACAACCAACTATTACACCTTGACCATACGAGATGGCAATTACACCATAAATAAGGGTAAAGGTAACTTGACAACCGCTTTAGATTCTCCAACCTTAGTCTCGCAAGATACTGCATCTGCTCCCTATACCTATATATATAATATATGCGCAGGGAGTTTTTTGAATACTGTCAATAGCAATTTATTAAACAATTCATAAAAACGCAAAGGTTTGCGGATGATTTTCATAATTTTATTTGCTTAGGTAAGAAGATTTTTATTAACTTTGCATTCAGATTAAAGAAATAATAAAAACTATCATTCAAACAAATCATGAAAGAGCTTAAAGCATTAAACAAGCGCACTGCGCCTAAGAGCGTGATGCCAGAGAAAATCATCCAATTTGGTGAAGGTAACTTTCTACGTGCATTCGTAGACTGGATTATATGGAACATGGACCAGAAGACCGACTTCAATGGTTCTGTAGTAGTAGTTCAGCCTATTGAGCGCGGTATGGTAGATTGGCTCAATGGTCAGGACTGCCTCTATCACGTAAACCTTCAGGGTCGTCTCAATGGCGAGGCAGTAAATAGCCTTGAGCGTATCGATGTTATCAGCCGTGCCATCAACCCTTACACACAGAATTGGGCATATTTGGCTTTGGCAGAGCAGCCTGAGATTCGCTTCGTAATCTCTAACACTACAGAGGCTGGTATCGCTTTCGACGACAAGTGCAAGTTTACAGACGCTCCTGCTAGCAGCTACCCAGGCAAGTTGGTTCAGTTGTTGTTCCACCGCTACAAGTTCTTTGATGGTGATCCTAAGAAGGGTCTTATCATCATGCCTTGCGAGCTTATCTTCTTGAACGGTCACCACCTCAAGGAGTGCATCTATCAGTATATCGAACTTTGGAAAGAGGATCTCGGTGCTGACTACGAAGGATTCAAGAGCTGGTTCACAAACTATTGCTATGTTTGCGCTACATTGGTAGACCGTATCGTTCCTGGATTCCCACGCAAGGAGATTGCAGAGATTCAGCAGAAGGTTTCTTACAAGGACAACCTCGTTGTACAGGCAGAAATCTTCCACCTCTGGGTTATCGAAAAGGCTGAGAACATGACATGCGAAGAGCTTCGCGCAGAATTCCCTGCAGAAAAGGCTGGTTTGCACGTTCTCATCGCAGAGAGCGAAAAACCATACCACGAGCGCAAGGTTACATTGCTCAATGGCCCTCACACAGTATTGTCGCCAGTTGCATTCCTCAGCGGTGTCAACATCGTTCGCGATGCTTGCAACCACGAGGTTATCGGCAAGTACATCCACAAGGTACAGTTCGACGAGCTTATGCAGACTTTGAACTTGCCTATGGAAGAGCTTCAGAAGTTTGCTGCCGACGTATTGGAGCGTTTCAACAACCCATACGTAGACCATCAAGTAACAAGCATTATGCTTAACTCATTCCCTAAGTTCTGCGCTCGCGATCTTCCTGGAGTTAAGACTTACCTCGAGCGTAAGGGCGAACTTCCACAGGGCTTGGTATTCGGTTTGGCTGCTATCATCACTTACTACAAGGGTGGTAAGCGTGAGGATGGTACAGAAATCGTACCAAACGACGCACAGGAAATCATGGACCTCTTGAAGGAGCTTTGGGCTACTGGCGATACTCAGAAGGTTACCGACGGTGTGCTTGGTGCTACTGACATTTGGGGTGAAGACCTCCACGCTGTTCCTGGTCTTGCAGAGTTGGTTAAGAAGGACCTCGACCTCATCCAGGAAAAGGGTATGCTTGAGGCTGTTAAGACAATCCTCTAATCTATAGGATTACACATTCTATAATATAAAGGGATTACACCTATATAAATAATAATAGGCTGAACTTCGCGCATGTAGTTCAGCCTATTTTTTTGTTTATATGCGAGTCTTAATACTCTAAAAAAGTTCAAAGGAATCCTCCTAACCTCGGAAGAAATAAAAATATATCACACCCAATACCACAAGCAAGGCTATAGTGAAAACGGTACGAAACAAGCAGCTCGCCACCTTCTTTATCACAACAATGCCCACTATGATGGCTATGAGCACATATATATAATATGTGAAATCAGTATTCATCTTCTTTTTTATAATTACAATGATAATAAGAGAGAGAATATTTAGAGAGATTTTTTAAGCACGCTCCCTCCTCCTCTACTTGAACAACATGCGGAACTGCGATGGTATAGGAGTATCAAACTCCATACGAGCGCGAGTTACTGGGTGGAAGAAATGCAGCATATAAGCATGCAAGCATAGACGGTGTATAGGGTCGTCGCCATTGCCATACTTCACATCGCCACACACAGGATGGTTCATATCTGCCGAGTGCACGCGAATCTGATTCTTGCGGCCAGTCTCAAGCTTATATTCTACCAGCGAATGTTCTGTGGTGCGGTCTAATACATGGAAATGTGTCACGGCATACTTTCCGCCATTATCTACAGGCGAAGAGTATGTCACATACGCCTTATTGTCCTTGAGCCAGTTGGCAATAGTACCCTCGTCTTCCTCCATTTCGCCACTCACCACAGCTACATATCTGCGGTCGTAGACGATATTGTGCCACTCGTGCTCCAGAGTTTGCTCTGTCTGCATATCCTTGGCATACACCATCAGACCAGAAGTATCGCGGTCGAGGCGATGAACCACATGGGCTGTGCAGCGCTGCTTGGTCTGACGGAAATAGTCGTCGAGCACCGTCTTCACATTGAGCGACTTATGTCCTGCAGCCATCGACAATATGCCTGGCTTCTTTTCTATCACCACGAGATATGGATCCTCGTAAACAAGGTTCACATATCTACTCTTGAAGGTATCGTTTTTCTTACTCTTCGACACGCTAATCTTCATGCCACGAGTCAGCGGATAGTCAAACTGGGTAACTATCTTGCCATTCACCTTGATGCCTCGGCCATGAAGAGTGTCCTTAACCTTGTTGCGGCTGAGCCCTTTGAGGTTTGCTATAAGCCAATCCAAGAGCTGCGCATCCTCCTCTACAGTATATACGGCATACATGCCGCGCTTAGAATCGTATGTCATTTGTTTGCATTATTTATAACTGCAAAAGTATTAATTTTAATTGGATTAAACAAAAAAATCAATAAAAAGACACTTTTGTTGGCATTTATTGCTACCTTTGCAATTCAAAATAAAACTTTTAAGCTATGCCAGAAATATCAGTACGCGGATTAGAAATGCCAGAGTCGCCAATCAGAAAGCTTGCTCCTTTGGCGGCGGCGGCCAAGAACCGTGGCATAAAAGTATATCATCTAAACATCGGACAGCCCGACTTGCCTACTCCGCAAGTGGGTCTCGACGCTTTGAAGAATATTGACCGTACTATTCTTGAGTATTCTCCTTCGCAAGGATATCTTTCGTACAGACAGAAGTTGGTGGGATATTATCAGAAATACAACATCAATGTTTCTGCCGACGATATCATCATCACCGCAGGTGGTTCCGAGGCTGTGCTCTTTGCTTTCATGAGCTGTCTCAACCCTGGCGACGAAATCATTGTGCCAGAGCCTGCTTATGCCAACTACATGGCGTTTGCTATCTCTGCAGGTGCAAAGATTCGCACCATCGCCACTACCATCGAAGAGGGATTCTCGCTACCTAAGGTGGAGAAGTTTGAAGAGCTTATCAATGAGCGCACTCGTGCCATCATGATTTGCAACCCTAACAACCCTACTGGCTATCTCTACACTCGTCGCGAGATGAACCAGATACGCGACCTCGTGAAGAAATACGACCTCTACCTCTTCTCCGACGAGGTTTACCGCGAATATATCTACACAGGCTCGCCATATATTTCTGCTTGCCATCTCGAAGGCATCGAGCAGAATGTTATCCTCATCGACTCTGTGTCTAAGCGATATTCTGAGTGCGGAATCCGTGTGGGCGCTCTCATCACCAAAAACAAGGAGGTCAGAGCTGCCGTGATGAAATTCTGCCAGGCTCGTCTTTCTCCTCCTCTCATCGGTCAGATTGTTGCTGAGGCTTCGCTCGATGCTCCTGAAGAATACTATCGCGATGTGTATGATGAGTATGTGGAGCGACGCAAATGCCTCATCGATGGTCTCAACCGCATTCCTGGTGTCTACTCTCCTATCCCTATGGGTGCTTTCTATACCGTGGCTAAGCTTCCTGTCGACGATGCTGAAAAATTCTGCCGTTGGTGTTTGGAGAGCTTCAACTACGATGGCGAGACTGTGATGATGGCTCCTGCCTCTGGTTTCTATACTACCCCAGGTGCTGGTGTTAACCAAGTGCGTATCGCCTACGTGCTCAAGAAGCACGACCTTGAGCGCTCGCTGCTTGTATTGCGCAAGGCTCTTGAGGCTTACCCTGGAAGAAAAGACGAAGAATAAGCGAGATGAACTTCCCATTATTCATTGCAAAAAGGATTTTTGCCTCACAGGATGCTAAACAGAAGGTGTCGAAGCCTGCCATCAGAATAGCAACGGCTGGTGTGGCTATAGGCTTGGCGGTGATGATAATCTCTGTGAGCGTGGTGCTTGGCTTCAAGCATACCGTGCAAAACAAGGTCATCGGCTTCGGCAGCCATATCCAAGTGGCAAACTTCCTCACTCACCAGTCTTCGGGCACTTTCCCTATTGTCTTTGGCGACTCCATTTGCCAAGCCATAAAAAAAGTGCCGGGTGTAGACCATGTGCAGATTACTGCCACCAAACAGGGCGTGGGTAAAACTGATACCGACTTCCTCGGATTGTTGTTCAAGGGTGTGGGCGAAGATTTCGACTCCACCTTCATCCATCAGAATATGGTTGAGGGCAGCATAACTTCGTTCTCAAGCAAGCAGAGCGGCAACAAGATTCTGATATCAAAGACTCAAGCCGACAAGCTCAACCTTAAGTGTGGCAACAAAATCTTTGCCTATTTCATTGACAACAATGGAGTTAGAGTGCGCAGATTTACCATACAGGGTATCTACCAAACCAATCTCTCGCAGTACGACGAGGCTGTATGCTTCACCGATATCTATACCGTGAGAAAACTCAATGGTTGGGACGACGACCAAGGAACTTCTGCCGAAATCACCGTCACCGACTTCAACCGTCTGCAAGATATTGCCGACGACATGGCTGCCACAGTCAACAAGTCGAGCGACCGCAATGGCGACACATATTCATGCCTCACCATCAAAGACCTCTCGCCACAAATCTTCACATGGCTTGAGCTTCTCGACCTCAACGTATGGATAATCCTCGCTCTCATGACGGCGGTAGCTGGTGTCACCATGATCTCGGGTTTGCTCATCATAATATTGGAGCGCACCACGATGATTGGCATCCTCAAAGCTCTTGGCGCCCGCAACAAGGTTGTGCGCCACACCTTCCTTTGGTTTGCCGCTTTCATCATAGCCCGCGGTCTTGTCATTGGCAATGCCATCGGCATCGGTCTCCTTACTCTTCAGCACTTCACCGGCATCGTGAAGCTCGACCCTACGACATATTATGTTAGCGAAGTGCCAGTAGAATTCTCATGGCTTCTCTTCGCCCTCATCAATGTTGCAACCCTCGCCATCAGCATCGCAGTATTGGTTGGTCCAAGCTATCTCATCTCTACCATCCACCCTGCAAAGTCGATGAGATACGAGTAGCAATATCTGCATTAATAATATCTTAATTCGGAGCCGTTTTTTGCGGCTCCGTTTTTTTTCTTCCTCTGTCGCCCCCCGTTTATCCCTCTGTCGCCCCCAGCTTCCCCCCTCTGTCGCCCCAAGTTTCCCCCTTCTGTCGCCCCATGGGTTGCGTTCGTCGCAGCTCGGCTGCGTCGCTTTCCCCTCTTTCCCATTCCTTTATTCCCTCATTCCCATCTTCCCTCCTCTCCTCTTCCCTCTTATTCACCATCTTTAACTAAAGATCCAAAAGAATCCCACTTTTTATTTTGCCGTATCAACTTTATTCTATATTTTTGCATAAAATACTAACCCTAACAACCTAATTGGCAAAATGATCTATGTTTCGTTACCCACTACGCAGACAAGAAGGCTAAGTTTCTACCTCGCCATGGAGGAGTTCGTAGCCCGAAATATCAATACCGCCGACGACTGCTTCTTTATGTGGCAGGTGAAGCCAAGCGTGATATTCGGACGCAACCAGCTCATCGAAAATGAGGTGAACATCGAATATTGCCGACAAAACGACATCAAGACTTATCGACGAAAAAGTGGCGGAGGCTGTGTGTATGCCGACATGAACAACATCATGTTTTCTTATATCACACAGAGCGAGAATGTTTCGCTCACCTTCGACCGTTATATTAATATGGTAGCTGATATGCTGCGCTCTCTCCACATCCCTGCCGAGGCTACAGGTCGCAACGACATCATGATCCATGGGCGCAAGGTTTCGGGCAACGCCTTCTACCATATTCCCCACCACTCTATCGTCCACGGCACCATGCTCTACGACACCAACATGCAGAATATGGTTGCCACCCTCACCCCATCCGACGAAAAGCTCGTTTCCAAGGGTGTAAAAAGCATCCGACAGCACATAGCTTTGCTGAAAGATTATATCTCGCTCAGTCTCGAAGAGTTTAAGCAGTATACCAAAGACAATCTCTGCAGCTCCGAGATTACTCTCACCGATGCCGACATCCTTGCCATCGAAGAAATAGAGCGCGAATATCTAACCCAAGAGTTTATCATGGGCAGCAACCCTCGCTACACCAAGGTAAACAAAATGAGAATCGAGGGCGTAGGCGAACTCGAAGCTCGCCTCGAAATCAAGGGAGGCATCATAAAGTCGGTCAACATCCTTGGCGACTACTTCCTCGTTGGCGACATCAATGCCGACATCATTGCGCCACTCATTGGCAAACCTTACGACCTGCAGCACATCTCGCTTTCGCTGCCCGAACATACCGAACTTACTATACGCAACCTAAACAAATATCAATTAACCGAATTGTTATATGGAAAACAAGAGAACTTGTCTGTATGACAGACACGTAGCGCTCGGAGCCCTTATTTCACCTTTTGGCGGCTTCGACATGCCTATCCAGTATTCATCTATCGTTGACGAACATCAGGCGGTGAGAAATCATTGCGGAGTCTTCGACGTAAGCCATATGGGCGAAGTCGTAGTAACGGGTCCTGATGCCGAGAAATATGTAAACCATATCTTCACCAACGACATCAAGGATGCACCGCTCCATAAGATTTTCTATGGCATGATGCTCTATCCTGACGGAGGCACCGTCGACGACCTTTTGGTATACAAGATGGGCGACAACAATTTCTTCATCGTCATCAATGCTGCCAACATCGACAAGGATGTGGCATGGATGCTCCAAAATGCCGAGGGCTTCGATGTTGTCATCGACAATCAGTCTGAATACTATGGTCAGGTTGCCGTCCAGGGTCCTGAAGCAGAGCGCGTAGTCGAAGAGGTGCTTGCGTTGCCATGCTCAGAGCTCACTTTCTATACCACCAAGACTATCGACACCGATGGCGAAACCATCGTGCTCAGCCGCACAGGCTATACAGGCGAAGATGGCTTCGAAATCTATGGCTCACATAAATTCATCCAGGCTCAATGGGATAAGCTCATGGAGAGCGGACGTTGCAAGCCTTGCGGACTCGGCTGCCGCGACACTCTTCGCTTCGAGGTTGGTTTGCCTCTCTATGGCGACGAACTTTCAGCCGACATCTCTCCTATCATGGCTGGTCTCGGCTTCTTCTGCAAACTCGACAAAGAGGAGTTCATAGGCAAAGAGGCTCTTGCCGACCAAAAGGCTAATGGTGTAGCCAAGAAGATTGTAGGTATCGAGCTCAAAGACAAGGCTATTCCTCGTCATGGCTATACTGTTCTCAATGCTGCTGGCGAGCCTATAGGCGAAATCACCACAGGCTATCATTGCATCTCTGTCGACAAGAGTGTAGCCATGGCTCTCATCGATGCTGCCTACGCCAAGCTCGACACCGAGCTCAAGGTGCAAATCCGCAAAAAAGTCTTCGATGGCATAGTAGTAAAGAAGAAATTCTACGATAAACACTATAAAAAGTAAGCTTCTATAATATCTAGTAAATCTAGAATATCTAGTAAATCTAGAACATCTAGTAAATCTAGAACATCTAGAACATCTATCAAAAAAAATCAATAACAACTAAACAATATTAACATTATGGCAAAAGTAATTGAAGGACTCTATTACAGCGAGTCGCATGAATATGTAAAAGTAGAAGGTGAGTATGGATATGTAGGCATCACCGACTATGCGCAGCATCAGCTTGGCAACGTGGTCTACGTTGATATGCCAGAAGTCGACGACGACGTCACCGCAGGCGAAGAGTTTGGCGCAGTAGAGAGCGTTAAGGCAGCCAGCGACTTGATCTCTCCTATCAGCGGTACTGTTGTTGAAATCAACGAGGTTCTCGAAGACGAGCCTGAGCAAATCAACAAGGATGCTTTCGCTAACTGGATTATGAAGGTTAAGCTCTCTGACGCTTCTGAGCTCGAAGACCTTATGTCTGCAAGCCAATACGAAGAGATTTGCAAATAACCACACACATATCTAAACCCACTCACCCCCAGCCACGACATGGTAAAGAGGTAAAACTATCCTCATACATCATGCCCACCAAAATATGATTACCATTCTTATCCAAAAATGCTAATCACTCCCCTCTCTTTTGGAGAGGGGCTGGGGGTGAGGCTTTTTTCCTTTTTTTAGCCTATGAAATTCTTCCCACAAACCGATGGCGACCTCCAAGAGATGTTTGCCAAATGTGGAATAACAAAACTCGACGACCTATATGCCGACATCCCTGAGAGCATAAGGTTTAAGGGCGAATATGATATTCCTTCAGAGAAAAGCGAGCTTGAAATTCGTGATTTCTTTACCAAGCTCGCCAACCAAAACCAGCAGTTAGTATGCTTTGCTGGTGCTGGTGTCTACGACCACTACACACCGTCGTTGATACCTCAGATTGCCAGCCGTAGCGAATTTCTCACCAGCTACACTCCTTATCAGGCTGAGATATCTCAAGGCACCCTACACTACATTTTCGAATACCAGAGCATGATGGCTGAGCTCACAGGCATGGACATTTCCAATGCCTCGCTCTATGATGGCTCTACAGCCACAGCCGAAGCTGCCATGATGGCAGTAGCTGCCGCAAAGAAATGCAATAAGGTATTGATTTCCACCACCGTAGACCCAAAGGTTACAGAAGTGGTTGAAACCTACGCCCACTTCCATGGTATGGATATCGTTGCCATTCCCGAGGCTGATGGCGCCACCAATTTCGATGCCATGAACCAAATCCTCGACCAAGGAGGCGTGGCTGGTGTCATCGTTCAGCAGCCCAATAGATATGGCATCATCGAAGACCTCACAGGCGTTGCCGACGCTTGCCATCAGCGCAAGGCGTTGCTCATCATGAACTCCGTCGCTGCCGACCTTGCCTTGCTCAAAACTCCAGGCGAATGGGGTGCCGACATCGCTGTTGGCGAAGGGCAGTCGCTTGGCATTCCTATGTCGTGGGGCGGACCATACATCGGCTACATGTGTACCACCGAAAAGCTCATGCGCAAGATGCCTGGTCGCATCGTGGGCAAAACCACCGACAGCCGTGGTCAGCGTGCCTTTGTGCTCACTCTCCAGGCTCGCGAACAGCACATCCGTCGCCAGAAAGCCACATCCAACATCTGCAGCAACCAGTCATTGATGGCTCTTTGGGTCACCATCTATATGGCAACCATGGGCAAACAGGGTCTATGCGAAGCAGCGCAAGCATCATGCGATGGTGCTCACTATCTCGCTGCCAAGCTGTGCGAAGACTCTCGCTTCAAGCTCACCTTCGACAAGCCATTCTTCAATGAGTTCTGCGTCAGCTATTCTGGCAATCTCGATGCCCTGCTCGCCAAGCTCATTGCCCGCGGCATCTTTGGCGGCATACGCATCGACGATCACACATTGATGATTGCCGTTACCGAGAAACGTACTAAGGAAGAAATTGACCAACTAATAAGCATCTGCCATGAATAACAAGATATACGACAAACTGATTTTCGAACTGTCTAAGGAAGGAAGATGTGCTTATTCGCTTCCTCAAAACGGTTTCCAGCATTATGATATTCCTGCAGCGCTCCGCCGTGCCCACAAGGCTGAATTGCCTGAGGTCGACGAGCTCACCGTAGTTCGCCACTACACCAATCATAGTGGCAACAACTTTGGCGTAGAAAATGGCTTCTACCCTCTTGGCAGCTGCACCATGAAGTATAACCCCAAGATTAACGAAGAGGTGGCTAATATGCCTGGCTTCACCAATCTCCACCCTCTGCAGCCTGCCGACACCGTAAAGGGCGCCACAGCCGTCCACGACACTCTGCGCCATTGTCTATCAGCCCTCACCGGTCTCCACGATTTCACCCTCAAGCCTTGTGCTGGTGCTCATGGCGAGCTCACGGGCTTGATGATTATCCGTGCCTACCACGAGGCTAATGGCGAAACCAAGCGCACCAAGGTCATCGTGCCCGACTCAGCTCATGGCACCAACCCTGCCTCTGCTGCCGTTTGCGGATTAGAGATTGTCGAGGTAAAGAGCACCGCCAATGGCATGGTCGATGTCGACGACCTCAAGGGCTTGCTCGACGACAGCGTGGCTGCCATGATGATGACCAACCCCAACACCCTCGGACTCTTCGAACGCGAGATACCGGAGATTGCCAAGCTCGTCCACGATTGTGGCGCACTCATGTACTACGATGGCGCCAACCTCAACCCTATGCTTGGCGTATGTCGTCCGGGCGATATGGGCTTCGATGTCATGCACATCAATCTCCACAAAACCTTCTCCACTCCTCATGGCGGAGGCGGTCCTGGTAGTGGTCCTGTTGGCGTTCGCCAAGGTCTCGAAGCTTTCTTCCCGCAGGTCAACCCTTATCATGGCAACTTTGGCGTAGAACTTCGTGCCCTCACCTACATCCTAACCCTAGGTCGCGAGAATATCAAGATGGTAGGTCCTTTTGCCACCCTCAATGCCAACTACATCAAGGAGTGCCTCAAGGATGTCTACGAGCTTCCTATCCAAGGCTTGTGCATGCACGAGTTTGTCTTCAACGGTCTTAAAGACAAGTCTACCGGCGTCACCACCATGGACGTAGCCAAGCGCCTACTCGACTATGGCTACCATGCTCCAACCATCTATTTTCCATTACTCTTCCACGAGGCTATGATGATAGAGCCAACCGAAAACGAGAGCAAGGAAACCATCGACGGCTTCATCCAGGTGATGCGCACCATCGCCACCGAGGCTGCCGAAAATCCTGACCTCGTGAAGTCGGCACCAAGCAATGCTCCTATCACTCGCATCGACGATGTGCAGGCAGCCAAGAATCCTATCCTCACCTATAAGCAACTCTCACAGCAATAGCATGAAGACAGATATCATTATCATAGGCAGCGGTCCTGGCGGTTATCGTACCGCCAGCTACGCTGCTCAGCAGGGCAAACAGGTCGTCATCATCGAGGGTGGCGAGGCTGGTGGCACATGCCTCAATTCGGGCTGCATACCCACCAAGTGTCTTGCCCACGATGCCGAAGCCAACGCTTCCAACTTTGCTGCAGCCATGGAGCGTAAGCAGTTGGTAACATCGCAGTTACGCCAAGGCATCGAACAATTGCTTTCAGCTCCAGGCATCACCTTCGTGCGTGGCATGGCGCAGTTCAAGGATGCCCATACCGTCAGCGTCGATGGCACCGACTATGAGGCCGACGACATCATCATAGCCACAGGCTCAAGCGCCAAGCTTCCACCCGTCGACGGCATCACCAATCCTCGCGTCATCACCTCTACCCAGGCACTCGACTTCCAGTCGTTGCCAGCTCAGATAGTCATCATTGGCGCGGGCGTCATAGGCATGGAGTTTGCCTCCATCCTCTCTCGCTTCGGCACCCAGGTCACCGTCATCGAGTATCTCAAAGAATGTCTGCCTGTGCTCGATAAAGACATCGCCAAGCGTCTGCGCAAGCAGATAGAAAAACAGCAGGGCGTAAGCTTCTACATGGATTCTGCCGTCAAAGCCATCACCGACACCGAGGTGGTGTTCGTAGCCAACAAAAATGGCAAGGAAACTCGCCTTGAGTGCCCAGGCTGTCCTGTGCTCGTGGCTACCGGTCGCCAGCCAAATACCGAAGGTCTAAACCTCGAAGCCGCAGGCGTTGCCCACACCCCAAAAGGCATCACTGTCAACGACCAGATGCTCACCTCCGTGCCTCATATCTATGCCATAGGCGACGTCACAGGTCGTCAGATGTTGGCACATGCAGCCACCTTCATGGGCTTCCGTGCCGTCAACACCATCGTTGGCAAGACCGACAAAATTCGCTTCGACATCATGCCTTCCGCCATCTTCACCTATCCCGAAGCTGCCAGCGTAGGCATCACCGAAGATCAAGCAAAAGAGCAAGGCATCGACTGCCACACCCTCAAAGGCTACTATCGAGCAAACGGCAAAGCCTTAGCTATAAACGAGCCTGAGGGCATGATAAAGCTTGCCATCGATGCCTCGGGCAAGATTCTCGGCTGTGCCGCCTATGGAGCCCATTCTGCCGACATCATCCAGGAGGTCACCGCCTACATGCAGTTCGATGCCACCATCCACGACATCGCCTCTACCGTCCACATCCACCCCACTCTCTCCGAGATTCTCCAGGATGCCTGCGTAGGTGGCCACTAATCGCATCGCCACATATCATTGCCCTCGAAAGCTTCATAGCCTTCGGGGGTTTTCCATTTACAATCATAGGCATAAATAATCCATCTCTAACAAAAAAATCCTCCGTATTGTAGGATTATCGTTCGCGCCCCATCATTATTCCCAACCATCCCATCTCCATTCCCCTAATTATCAATACCTTTGCATCATCGTCCCCATCATCCATGCGCCCTCCCTGCGCCCTCCGTCCATACCCTGCCTCGCGCCCTCCTTGCGCCAGCCGTCCTCGTTCGATGGCGTTTCTACGCCGTCGCTTCCTTCATCCCCTTGCGCCCTCACCCCGCCATATATAAACTAATAATTAACTAAAACCCATATGATCAAAAACCTCATCCTTGGCATGATGCTTTTTTCGTCCCTCATGCCATCCATTGTTTCCGCTCGCGAAAAGCTGAGCATCAACCTTGGTTGGAAATACCATTCTGGCGACATCGCCAACGCCGCCGCCCCCGACTTTGACGATGCCTCTTGGCAATCGCTCGACCTTCCTCACGACGCCTCCGTCTATGGTCCATTCCTCAAAGAGGGCAATGGCGCCAGCAGCCGCAACGGCTATCGTCCTTTAGGCAAAGGCTGGTATCGCAAAGCCATCGAATTCAACCCTCAATGGAAGGGCAAACACATAGTCCTCGAATTCGAGGGCGTATATCGCAAAGCGCAAGTCTACGTCAACGGCACCCTCTGCGAGGGCACCCATGCCAACGGCTACATCGACTTCGAGCTCGACATCACCTCTCTTCTTCGCCCTGGCCGCAATATCATCGCCGTATCCTACGACAACACCTACACCAAGAGCAGCCGATGGTATAATGGCGAAGGCATCAACCGCGACGTGTGGCTCCACATCCTCGACGATGTGCATGTGGCTCGCTACGGCACCTATATCACCACACCAAAAATCACACCCACCTATGCCAACGTCAACATCAGCACCAGCATCAAAAACGAGCGCCGCGACTCCGTAGCCTGCCGTCTCGTCACCTCCATCGTCGACCCCAACGGCAACACCGTAGCCACAGCCGAAGCCGTAGCCCCTTTCGCAGCAGGCGAAACCTACAACTTCAGCCAAACCATCAAAGTCAACTCTCCTCAGCTATGGAATGTTGGCGATGGCAAACTCTATACCGCCATCACCCACGTATATGCCGACACCAAGCCATATAATGGCAACGTGCGCACAGCCTTCGATTGGACTGCCACCCCTACCGACACCTACCAAACCACCTTTGGTATTCGCGAAATAGAGCTCACCCCCGATAGCGGACTCCTCGTCAATGGCAAGCGCGTCTACATCAATGGCGTATGCCTGCATACCGACCTCGGACCCCTTGGCACAGCTTCGTTTGCCGAAGCCTGGCGTCAGCGCCTCTCTGCCGTCACCACCCAGCTTGGCTGCAATGGTCTGCGCCTCTCCCACAATGCCTACCCTAAATATGTGCTCGATTGGGCTGATAGCCACGGCATCCTCGTAGTCGACGAATTCTTCGACAAATGGGAAGACTCCTACTACGGCAAAAATGCTCCCTTCGGTCCTCATCACATCGACGACCTCAGAACCCAGATGCTGCGCGACCGCAACCACCCTTCGGTATTCATCTGGAGCGTGGGCAACGAGGTATACCAGCAAATACGCAACGACTACACCCACAAAGATGGCATCGCCAAGCTCCAGCGCCTGCTCACCGAAGCCCATGCCATCGACCCCTCACGCCCTGCCACCTGCAGCCAATACCCCAACCGCTATGGCAGCATCACCAAGAAGCGCAATGCCAACCGCTTTGCCAATGCTGAACCCCATCAGTTTGAATTCTATACCGACGTAGTGTGCACCAACTATCTCGAGCAGTTTTGGGACGAAGACCACAAGCGCTTCCCACAGCTCATATTCATGGAGGGCGAAATGGCTGTCGGCGACCTTGGCTACGACTATTTCAACTTCGACCATTCCTACCCAGTAGGACAATTCTATTGGGGTGGCACCGACTACATAGGCGAATCCTTCGGCTGGCCATCCAAGGGCTGGGTGCGTGGCCTCGTCAGCTTCACCAACCATCTCAAACCACTCGGCTGGAGCGTCAAGAGCTTCTACGACACCAAGCCTATGGTAAAAATCATCAGCCGCCCTGCCAAGGGTCAAGGTAACATCGTGTGGAACGACCTCAAGATGACATGGCTACCGCTCGAAAACCATTGGAACTACACCCAAGGCGAGCAGCTCAAAGTGCAAGTGATGACCAACTGCCACGAAACAGAGCTCTTCCTCAACAACAAGAGCCTCGGTCGCAAGCAGCTGCCTCCTCGTACCCAAGCACCCGAACTCACCTGGGATGTCGACTATCAGCCTGGCACCCTCGTCGCCATAGGCTACAACCACGGTGCAGTCGTCAGCACCGACACCCTTGCCACCGCAGGCGCCCCAAGCAAACTCCTCGTCGACATCAGCAAGTCGCAGCTCAATGCCGACGGCATGGACCTCGCCTACCTCAACTATCGCGTTGTCGACTCCCATGGCAACCTCTGCACCGCTGATGTTCCCCTCACCTTCGACGTTCGTGGTCAGGGCATAAACCAAGGCGTAGCCAACGACGACATGATGAGCCACGAGCCATGGCAAGCCAACTCTCGCACCACCTACCAAGGCAGATGCCAGCTCATCGTTCGCTCCAAGGCAGCCCCAGGCAAAATCACCGTCAAGGCTAAAGCCAAAGGTCTGAAACCCCTCACCACCATCATCAACGTGAAATAACCCCCACTCACAAAAAAAGACCCACTAACAATGAAAACATCAATCAGCCACACCCTCAGGCTCATAGCCATAGTGGCACTCCTCATGATGCAGACAGCCCAGGGATATTCCCAGCTGTCTACATCGCCCATCATATCCTCCAACATGGTGTTGCAACGCGAAAAGCCCGTCCACATCTGGGGCACAGCAACCCCAGGCGAGCGCATCACCCTGCAGTTTGCCAACCAAAAAATAAAAACCAAAACCACCGCCAACGGCACCTGGCAAGCCACCCTTCAGCCCATGCCAGCTACAGCCACCCCTCGCACCATGATTATCAAGGGCAAAACCCAAACCCTCACCTATGATAACATCGTGGTGGGCGAAGTGTGGATAGCCGCAGGCCAGTCAAACATGCAATACTCCATGGTGCGCCACAAATCGTTCGTAGCCCCAGCCAAGGGACCCGACCTCAGCATCCAAGAGTTGCAGAAGCCACAAAATCCCAACATCCGCGTCTTCGTATCTCAGCGCCAACACCAATCGCCATGGGCAGAAGCCAGCGCCCAAAGCCTGCCACAAGTATCTACCGTGGGCTACTATTTCATAAAAAATCTGCAAGACAGCCTCCACATCCCCGTAGGCATCATCACCGTAGCCCTTGGCGGCACACGCATCGAGGGATGGACCCCACGCGAAGCCTACGCCCAGAGCCCAATCTTCCAAGCCGAGATAAAGAACACAGGCAAAATAAGCGGTTGGGGCACAGGCATGCAATACCATCAGCTCATAGAACCCGTCATCCCCTACACCATCCGAGGCTTCCTATGGTATCAGGGCGAAAACAACTGCGGCATCAACGACACCCGATATGCCGACAAGTTTGAGGTGATGACCACCTGGCTGCGCACAAAATTCATGGATTCCACCCTTCCATTCTATTATGTGGTGCTCGCCCCACACATCTATTCCGACCGCCTACATCGTGGTGGCACAGCCCTCACAGCCGAAGCCCTGCCACGCTTCCGCGAGCAGCAAATCAAAGCACGCCAAATGGTCAGCAACACGGAGTATATCACCATCTTCGACCTCGTCGACAACCTCCGCGACATCCATCCTTCCTACAAATGGTTTGTTGGTCAGCGCCTTGCCCGCATAGCCCTCAATCGCAACTATGGCTATACCAACATCCTATACCGAGGACCAGAACTGCAAAAGGCTATCAAAGCAGGCAACAAGCTCCAGCTCCACTTCGCAAACTGTGGCAAAGGCTTGAAAACATTCACAGGCGCCGACCGCCGACTTGAATGGATAGAAATAGCAGGCGCCGACGGTATCTTCCATCCCGCCCTTGCCGACATCGTCGACACCACCCAAGTATCCGTCAGCAGCCCCTACGTCTCAGCTCCCGAATACGTCCGCATGGGATGGCACGAAACAGCCGTTCCCAACCTCGTAAATAGCGAAGGCCTCACCGCCACCCCATTCGGCTCAACAAAGGCAGAATAGCTATCGCTATCTATGGCAGTATAAAACCAAAAGAGAGCACCCACCACGGATGCTCTCTTATTTTTATGTTTTGTCGATGTTATCATAGCCATATTATGATAGTGGCTTATATTGCAATATCCATTCCCACACAGGAACCACCTCAACAATAGTACCATCATCAAAATTGATAGTCTCCTTTCCCTCAAAAGTGAGAATATATCCTTTAGATAGCGAATATGCTTGCATAGCTTCTCTCACTCCAGCAATTTCTCGTTCGCGAGTTTGTGGAGAATCCATTTTTAATGTCACCTGATAAGCATCAGAGATATGTAAACCTTTTCTAACTATAAAATCACACTCTTTTTTATCTGCATAATAGTAGACATCCCAACCACGACGTTTCAATTCTATAAACACGAGATTCTCAAGAAACACACCATTGTTTTCTGTTGCATTAAAACCTATACGCTTAATAATGGCATTATCCACAAAATATATCTTCTTTGGACTCATCATCTGTTTTTTTACAGAAGGGTCATATCTAAACAATTGAGATATAAGATACGTTTGCTGTATATACTCAAGATAATTTTTTATAGTGTCAGGATGTTGAATTCCAACCACCTTGCCAAGCGAAGAATAAGTTACTCGCTTTGTCGCATTGCTCGCAAGATAGAACATCAACTCCTGCATTTCTTTTTCATTTGTCAACCCATTTCGAGTAAGAATATCGCGATAAATAATACTCTCATACAACGACGTAAGGTAAGATACGGAGCCATCCTGAAGAAACTTTGGAAAACCACCACACTCCATGTATTTAACAAAACTCTTAACCATCGTTGCACGACCAGTTGTAGTATACAATGTCTTTGCATTAACAGGAATTTCATTCATAGCTAAATATTCCTGAAAAGAGAATGGATAAATCTCAACTTGAATATAGCGACCTGTCAGATGTGTACCAAGTTCACGACTCAACATACGAGCATTAGATCCTGTTATTACAATCTTATTACCCGCATTATAAAGTCGACGAACAAAACGCTCCCACCCTTCTATATTTTGTATCTCATCAAAATAATACGTATGTTGCTCGCCAAAAAGCTCTACAAAACACTCCTGCAGTTTCTGAAAATCATCAAGTTTAAAATTAGCCAAACGTTCATCATCAAAATTGAAGAAAAAGTCTTTTTCTACAAGCCTGTCCCTAATTTGTTGCATCAATACAGATTTGCCACAACGACGTATACCCGAAATAATAAGAATTTCGGATGTCTGAAGCCATTCGTCAGCTATATATCGCTGTACATAACGCTTATTCGGAGCATGCAGTATCTCTTGTTGCTCAAGTATTATCTGCTTAAGTAAATCTTTCATATACATTTATTTATCTTTTGCAAAGATAGTGCCAACGAGCGCAATGTGAGTTTACTCACAAATTGCCGAGTGCAGCCTATCTTCTGCAAAGATAAATATAAAAATGATAACCAACAAGTTTTTTCCAACAAATCGTTCATTCACAATGAATACTTTTCGCAAAATCGTTCATTCGCAATGAACACTTTTCGCAAAATCATTCATTCACAATGAACACTTTTCGCAAGTACTCCTTTAGTTGCACACATCGTTTGCCCTATAAACTTTAGGGAAGACGTGCAAACGCAGAATAGCCAGGAGAGTTTACCTCGTCATTCTGCTCCATGGCAGATTCCTTCCATCCTCCTCTATCTTGCGAAATAAAAAAGCATCGAATACAACCGCAGAGGATATAGCTAAAAAGATTGTATGCTTAGCTAAGAAGATTGTATGCTTAGCTAAGAAGATTGTATAAAAACAAAAGAGAGCACCTATCACGGATGCACTCTTTTGTTTTTTCCTGACTTCGTCACTCAAAAAACACGTATTTTATAACTGATTGATAAACAATATT
>OQVS01000459.1_pt1 | contig 27843 bp, 24 predicted proteins | sample 1691601 | NCBI WGS metagenome assembly OQVS01 (sample SAMN03418268, study PRJEB22391) | human gut metagenome | biome: human-gut; feature: organic feature; material: feces | host: Homo sapiens | place: Tanzania | collected 2013-01 | reverse complement strand
AAAGCCCAGTTTGCGGGATGGTTTCGACATTTCGCTCTTATAACGGAATGGCTAGTTTTGACGGCACTGTTATTTCCAAATACATGAGGGGGACTGGAGCCGTCTCGGGGAATGAACTTAATGCGGTACTTGCGGACAAGTTCTATGATAGAGTTTGGTTTGCCACCAAGCGGGATGGTCTCGGTTTTTATGACCTGCGCACAGGAAACTCTGTGTTTTTCCGGCATGACAAGGCCAATCCTAATTCTCCTCCTTCTGATGAGATTACGTGTTTGCGTCAGGATGATGCAGGAAATGTATGGTTCGGTACTTATACTGAAGGAGTAGGAAAGTATAATGTGGAAACCGGAACATTTACCGCATTTTGTCCCAAGAACGTCGTGGGGATGGCCGAGGGCAATGTGTGTTGTATCGAACTTGCACCAGATGGAAAAATATATGCAGGATATTTTGCGGAAGGCTTCATGGTAATCAATCCTGTTTCTATGACGGCAGAGCAATATATCCGCACCGGGAAGCCAGGATGCCTGCCGGACAATGGGGTAGGATGTATCGTCATTGATAAGGATAACAACGTATGGCTCGGGACCGGTCGCGGTCTGGCTTTATTCCGTCCTGTCACCAAGGATTTTACGGTTTTTGATTTGAAATCTTCCGGATTGCCGAACGGGATAATTTTCTCTATAATGCGTACATCTGACGACAGGATACTGGCATCCCCAGACACCAGAGGACTCTGGGCCATGGACCTTGACGCGTTGGCGGGAGGAGACAAGCGTTTTCATCAGGTGATTATGCCGGAGAAAATGAGTGATATAGGAATACGCTCTATGGCTGAAGACAGATACGGAAATGTTTACCTTGGCTCGGCCGGAAAGGGACTGTACTATAAGTCATTGAATCATACGGGTATTTTTACTGTGCGTCATCCGGAAGATTTTAAGGAAAAACTGGTCAGGGGACTTGATTTTTCTGATGGCGGACTCTTGATGTCAGGTACAGATGGGGGTGGACTCTGTCTTCTGGATTCGAAGACTAATCTTGTGAAACGGGAAGTTGCCGGTATTCCTGACAAGAACATCATATCGATCTTCAAGGACAAGTCTGGACTATATTGGGTGGGTACGTTCAATAATGGTGTGGTCGTCGTGGACAGTACTCTTAAAGTAAGGGCAACTATGTCAATAGGAGAGGTGAGGGACTTCAGCGAATCAAAGGATGTCATATGGGCTGCATCTGGAGTGTATGGGCTTTGGAGTATAGACAAGAATACATTCAAAGCGACGAGGCGGCTTTATACGGGCGACAAGTTGGATGACCGTTATCTCAAATCAATTTGCATTGACAATCGTGGAAGATTGTGGGTCGGCTCTTATCGCGCTGGGCTCTATGTATTTGACTCTGACCTGAATCTTGTGGCCCGGTTCAATAAAGGAAATGGGTTTATATCAAGTTCTGTCAATGACATTTTTCAAGATAGTCGGGGCAGTGTCTGGGTCGGAACGGACAATGGACTTATCTGCTTTTCTGATCCTGATACTTTCTCATACGAGAAACAGTATGCCGACAACAGTTCGTTGAGTTCGGAAGCGATAATGTCTGTAATCGAGGACAAGTCAGGCACCATATGGTTTTCTACGGCCAAATCCATCGGATTCCTGAGGGACGGAAAGGCTGTGGACTTTTCAGGAGATCTGAGTTTTATGCATGGCTGTTTCTCCTTTGGGGCAGTATCTATCCGCAGGGATGGTCTGATGGCTTTCGGCTCATCTGACGGAATCATATTCCTGGACAGGTCTTCAATCGATTTTGACGGAGAGTCCGATGTCCATCTCTCTTCGATAGTTGTCAAGGACAGCAGTAATCCTTCTGAGGTCAAGCAGAACACCATTTTGATGCCTTTTTCCGAACAGGTGCCCCTGAAGTGGTACCAGAACAATATTACTGTCAATTTCAGCGCTGATGATTTTTCCAAGGCGGATAATCTACAATACTTTTATAAGATTGACCAGATGGACAAGAATTGGCATCGTGCGTCCGGTCATTCATTGACTTTTCTCCAATTGCCTCCAGGAGAATATACACTTCGCGTACGCGGCAAATATTCCTGGAACGACAGATTCGGGAAAGAGGCAATTGTCAATGTCAGGATTTCTCCTCCAATTTGGTTCTCGACTGCGGCACTGATGCTCTATGTATTGATTTTCTGCGTGTTGTGTTTCCTGATAGCTCGTGCAATAATCATGCGTCGTATGGATAAGGCAGCGATAGAACAGGTTCGTGAAGTAAACGAGGAAAAACTGAGATTCTATACCAATGTTACGCATGAACTCAAGACTCCGCTGTCCCTGATTATAGGCCCGGCCGAAGACATGATGTCCGATAAGAGTCTTGACCCCGGAGCAAAGCACAAGTTGTCGCTTATCTACAAGAATGCCGGTAATTTGATGGAACTTATCAATAAATTGTTGAATTTCAGGATGGCCGAGACTGACAACATCCGTTTTAACCCGACTAGGGGCAATTTGGGTGTTTATATGTCCAACATCGGCAAAGTGTTCTCGGAGTCCAACACGAACAAGAACCTTGAAATGATTCTGGATATCGACAATGGTGTCTTTATGGATTTCGACAGGGAGATAATAACATCCGTACTCAATAATCTGTTGTCCAATGCTTTCAAATATACGAAGCGAGGACAAGTTACACTGAGCCTTCATACGAAAACCGAAAACGAGAAGGAATTTGCCGTAATCAGTGTTTCAGACACCGGAGAGGGGATAGCATCAGACCAGATTGACAAGATCTTCAACCGCTATTACCGGGTTCCGGGCAGGGAGAATATCAACGGTTCAGGAATCGGTCTGGCCATTGTCCGGAAATTCGTGAAACAGCATGGAGGAACAATCAGCGTGGAGAGTGTCCGCGGCAAGGGCAGTTGTTTTACTGTGCTGCTTCCTATGTCTTCAGAAGTGCATACCTCTGACATTCATGTAAGTCCTGATACGGCTACATCATCATTGCAGAGAATTCTTGTTGTCGAGGACAATGCAGATATACGGGATTATCTTTCATCCATTCTGTCAGATGAATATGAAGTGCTCACAGCCTCAAATGGTGAGGAGGGATTGTCAGTCGCCATGAACTCGGTTCCCGATATCATCATAAGTGACATCATGATGCCTAAGATGAATGGCCTGGAAATGTGCCGCAAGATTAAGGAAAACATAAATCTAAGCCATATTCCTGTGGTGCTTCTGACTGCCAAGGATACTCTTTCCGACAAGAGCGAAGGCTATAAAGTGGGAGCCGACTCATATATCACCAAGCCTTTTACGAGCGAGCTCATAAAGGCTCGTGTAGCCAATCTTTTATTTTCCCGTGCCCAGATTGCACAGCAGTATCTTAAGCGGCTCAACAATTTTTCCGCTCCAAAAGTCGAAGAGAATTCAGGATTCTCATCTCTTGACAACAAGTTCTTGAGTAAACTGTCTTCCTATATCGAGGATAATATGTCGTCCGAAACGCTGGATATCAATAATATGGCGTCATACATGAACGTCAGCGTTTCTTCGCTTTACCGCAAACTGAAGAGCCTTACAGGAGTTTCTGCCAATGACTATGTGCGTAAAATCAAGCTCCGCAAAGCCGACGAGATGCTCTCCTCGGGGAAGTTCAATGTTTCTGAGACAGCATGGAATATCGGAATTAGTTCGTTCTCCTATTTCCGTCAGATATTCAAGGAAGAGTTCGGCTGCACTCCATCAGAGTTCAAAAAAAAGAGTTAAATTTATAGCTGACAATTATTGATGGACCGGAAACATGATTTACATTCAGCACTATAATTCTTGTCTAGGAGGGATTACTCTTGCCAGTGATGGAGACGTCTTGACTGGACTGTGGTTTGATGGGCAGAAGTATTTTGCGGGTAACATTGATGATGAGATTGAGGAGAAAGATGTTCCTGTCTTTGTGCAGGCACGACAGTGGCTTGACATTTACTTCAGCGGGCATGACCCGGGTTTTACACCGGCATTGACATTGAATTCGACGCCTTTCCGGAGGGCTGTCTGGGAAATTCTGCTGACTATTCCTTTCGGTAAGACAATGACTTATGGTGAAATTGCTGCCCGTATTGCCGAACAGAAAGGGTGCCGGAGGATGTCAGCCCGAGCCGTGGGCAGTGCAGTCGGTCATAATCCCATTTCTCTCATCATACCTTGCCATAGGGTCGTTGGCGCAGACGGCAGTATGACCGGTTATGCCGGAGGAATCGACAGGAAAATTAAACTGCTTGGAATGGAAAGTTCGGCCTGTGTCGGGACGGTGCCACATTAATTTTGGTAACATGTTGGCTTACAGTATGTTAAAAAATGAGGTGTGGATTATCGGCTAAAAAATCTCAGGTAATCCACGCTGAAAAAGAATGGTGATTGATTACCAATGCGTTACACGGATGCCTGTGGCGCCGTCCCGACACCTGAAATAATTTGTAAGAGTACATTGGTATAAATGATTATTAACTTTTTGTGAAGATGAACAAGGATGTTGCTTTAGTGCTTTCAAGTGGCGGCCCGAGAGGATTTGCATATATCGGGGCCATTGAAGAATTGGAAAGCAGGGGATACAATATTACTTCAGTAACGGGGTGCTCGATAGGCTCGCTGGTAGGCGGCGTTTACGCGGCAGGCGGTCTGGACGGGTTCAAGGAATGGCTCTTCGACCTTGACAATGCCAAATTGCTCTCTCTGCTGGACGTTTCGATCAGCAAAAGCTATCTCATGAAGGGAGAGAAGGTGATAGATGAGATAAAGAAAGTCGTTCCGGAGGTCAATATCGAGGACCTGCGGATACCTTACCGTGCCGTGGCAACGGACCTCTATACTGGCGAGGAAGTCGTGTTCAGCAAGGGAAGATTGTTCGACGCCATAAGGGCCTCGATTTCCATTCCGTCACTTTTCCGTCCCGTCAAGTACGGCTATCATACGCTGATAGACGGGGGAGTCGTCAATACCATGCCGCTTAGCCGGGCAGTGCGCAATGGACACGACATCTTGGTGGCATTTGATGTGAATCATATTGATCCAGAGAAGATTGCAAGCTATCTCAAAGAACTTGAGGATGTCCGCGCCGAAGACATTGAACTGAAGTCAGATGCATTGGATGCGATTGGCGATTTGGCATTGAAAAAGGGCGTGTCGCTCCTGGATAGAGTCCGGATGATAGGCGATGAAGCGCAGAAAGCCTATAAGGGGATAGTCGAAATCGGCAAGAAGACGAGACAACTCGAGGATGAGGTCAATGACGAAAATATACCGACGAGCGACAACTATTATTCGATATTGACAAGGACCTTCTCGCTGATGAACCACACCATAGCGCGTCAGGCCATCCAGCTCTATAAACCGGACATCGTGGTTAAGATGACATTCGACACCTACGGCGCGATACCTGATTATGCCAAAGGCGAGGAAATAGCCGTCAAAGGTCGTGAACTGATGTCCGCCGCCCTCGACGAATATGAGCGCGCGGAGGATGAGCAGGACTCCACCATGTCCGGACAACGGAAATAAGTCAATGCTCCGCGACTTCAAAGGAAGTGGAGAAATTGTTTTACAGGACTTGCATGTAATTAGCCCCGTCAAAAGCACAAATTACTTCTGACGGAGCTTTTGATTACCCGGTGGGCAGATTTAGAAACTCAGTCCCATTCCGATGACCAATGAGCGTGGAAGTGACGGACCGTAGATGTATCCTGAGTCACGCAATTCTCCCTTGTCAAAGTCTTTCTGATAGGCATTGAAAATGTTCTTGACACCGGCGTGGAGATTGATGCGGCATGATTTCATGACATTGAATTCATAACTTATCTTGCAGCTCATATCCCAGAAGGACGGGGTGCTGACAGCTACATCCACATCGGTTCCGCTTCCCGTAAGATGCTGTGTCAGCATTGACCCTGTGTAGGTGCCGGAAAGGTCAATGTCGAAATTCTTGAATGGAGAGTAGCATGTCACCATGTAGCCATAGATGTCCGGAGAACGGAACATCTTGCTGACGGGAGCCACATTCTCGTCATCGCTCCATGCCTGTGCCTCATCATAACGGCTTCGCTGTATGGTCAGGCCTCCTTGCAGGCTGAAAATCTTGGAAACTGCCAGTTTGCCTTCCACTGTGCAGCCATAGACTTTTGCGTCGGAACCATTGTAGCGCTCCATGATTGTGCTCTTTCCGTCGTCGGTCTTGTTGCCTGTCGGTCTTAGCGAGTAGGTGTCCTTCAGGATGGTGAAGAAACCCTCCGCCATGAGATTTATGGAGACGTTGCCCAGAGAGAGATACCAGTCTGCCGAGGTGCTGAACGAGTGGGACTTTTCTTCCTTAAGATTGTCGGCAAGCTTGATTCTTATGCGGTTTCCTCCGGCAACTGCGACATGTAAATCTTCATCGAAAGCTTGTGGCGCACGGAAACCTTTGGCATAGATTGCACGGAAACTCAGGTCACGGAACGGGCTGTAGCGGATATTGACCCTTGGCGAGAATATCGGTTTGCGGATGAGATTATGCTTGTCGATACGGACACCTCCGAGAAGACCCCAGTGCTCGTTTTTCCATTCGTTCTGGAGGTAAGAACCTATGATATTTATCTTCTGGGCAGTTTTATGGTCATATCCTAGTGAGATGTCATTCAGATTGTCGAAATTGTACTCCAGTCCAGCCGTGAGTTGTGCCGGCATGAAAAACAGACGGTCGAACTTGTACGAATACTGACCTCCGCCGACTGCAGTGAAGTCAGTCGTCTTTCCATACGCATTCGGGTCCATTCCGGTTCCGTAGTAACTGTTTCTGCGGATGTGCTGTGCGGAAACATAAGTATTCCAGATATGCTTTCCATCCTGGCTCTGTCCGTCATAACTGATTGAACCGCTGTTGTTTATGTGTTCGGTCTGCTCAGCAATAAGTGCCTCATGTGCTGGCCTGTCCAGACGGTCACCTCCGCGTCTGAATTCCTTGACGCCATGATACTCGAATTTAAGTTTCGAGAAGGGATTAATCCGGAGATGTCCTCTAGTGCCGACAGTGATGGTATTCAGGGTAGGGATTTCTGTAAACCCGTCGTTGTCAGCGTCATAGCCGTCCCTTGAACGTCTCTGTCCGAATACGAACAGTCCGCCCTTTCCGTCATCTGTGACCATGGAAGCGTTCATGCTGGTATTGTTGTCCAGGGCGCCGCTCATGCCGATGGAGGTGAGTTCGTGGCTGATTCCTGCACTGGACCTCATGGCTTCTTTTGTGATGATATTGATCGTTCCTCCGATTGCTGAAGCTCCGAACAGGGCAGAACCGCCTCCACGCACCACTTCCACACGGTCTATCATTGATGCGGGTATCTGCTCCAATCCGTACACGCCCGCAAGGGCTGAAAATATCGGTCTGGAGTCAATGAGAATCTGCGAATAATGTCCGTCGAGTCCGTTGATTCTTGCCTGCGTGAATCCGCAGTTCTGGCAGTCGTTCTCGATCCTGACTCCCGGCTGGAACGTGAGTCCTTCCGCCAGAGTAGGCGAGGAAGTGGTGGCGAAAATGCGGCTGTCAATGACATTGACAAGGGTCGGTGCCATCTTTCTCGATGTGCGGTTTCTGGTGGCGCTGACTACGACTCCGTCAAGCGAGAGTGATTCCTCTTCGAGGCTGAAATTCACTTCGTAGGACTTTCCGGCTTCGATGTCGAGTGAAACTGTAGCGTCTTTGTATCCCACGAAAGACGCTATGATGTCGTGCTTGCCGAGTGGTAGGTTTCTGAGGGCATAATGTCCTGAAGATGAGGTCTGTATGCCGATTTGTGTGCCTCCGACCATTACTGTGACATAGGGGAGGTGTTCGCCTGTCTTTGCGTCAATGATATGACCTGCGATGCTCGCGTCGGATTGTTTGTTCTGGGCAATTGTCTGTCCGCTGAAGCACACGGCAAGTGTAGCCACTATGAGAGTGGCCAAAATATGTATAGATTTCATTAATTCTGTATCGTTTGTGTAAAATATACTTATGCATAGCCTTGGACAGGTTACGCATTTCATGGTTCAAAATGGTTTGGAAAGAGTTTGGCTATAACGACACAGGGGGAGCCCTCAGGCCGAGGACATGGTGGAATACTGTCTGGACGATTTCCGGCAATGTCAGGACTGGAATGACCGGGAAACTCGGACTTTCCGCAGTTACGAATTCGACATGACCGCTGTCCAGATAGATGTTTGTTGAGATAATCTGCAGGAGCTGGATCTCGGAGTCACTGTGACTGTGGGCTTTTCCGCTCCAGGGATGTGAGTGTACGATACGTCCCTCCGGTCCCTCATGGACGTGGGGGAAGAGGTTTGTCGATGCAAAAAAGAATGCAAACAATACAAGCGCCAATGCGCTCTTATATTTGAGATGACGTGTCATGCGGCGGCAAAGATAGTATAAAAATCGGGAAAGCAATGTCTCCGGTCGCATATCCCTTTGCGAATTTGAGCAAATCCATTAACTTTGTTTGGAACCGGATAACTTGTCGGACATTGAAATATGGAAAGTGGAAATTTTGAATTGAATGTTGCCAGATTCATTGTAGAGAAGACGGATATGAGTCTGTTTCTTACTGGCAAGGCGGGGACGGGTAAGACCACGTTCCTCAGTGATGTCGTGCGCCATACGAAAAAGAAATGCATTGTGCTGGCACCTACCGGAATAGCTGCTGTCAATGCCGGGGCGATGACCATCCATTCTTTCTTCCAGTTCGGCCTCGGACCATTCGTCAAGGACGTCATTGAACCGAAATCTGATTTCAGGATCAAAAAGTCGAAACTGGAACTTATCCGCAATCTCCAGCTGTTGATAATCGATGAGGTGTCAATGGTACGGGCAGATCTGATGGACCACATTGATGTGGAACTCAGGCGTATCCGGCGCAACAGCAAGCCATTCGGCGGGATTCAGCTTCTCATGATCGGGGATTTGCAGCAGCTTCCTCCGATTGCCCACGGCGGAGAGGATGAGCTTCTGAGACAGTATTACAAGACGTTGTATTTCTTCAGCAGTACTGCACTTAAAAGCATGAAATACAGCTGTATAGAACTTAAGACCGTCTATCGCCAGACTGACGGACATTTCATCAATATCCTGAATCACGCCAGAGAATGCACGCTGACAAATCAGGATATATCCGACCTCAATACGCGCTATATTCCGGACTTTTCGCCTATGCCGGAAGACGGCTATATCAGGCTGATGACGCACAACCGGCAGGTGGATTATATCAATGCTGCTGAAATGGCAAAGCTTGACAGTCACCCGTTTACATTCGAGGCCGCCGTGACGGGCACGTTCCCTGAGGAGTCTTATCCGACTTCAAATAGTCTGACATTGAAAAAGGGCGCCCAGGTGATGTTCATCAAGAATGACCCGGAGCGTCGTTTCATAAACGGTACACTGGGAGAGATCAGAAGCATTGACAAGAACTGCATTGCCGTAAGGCTGGCTGAATCGGGGAAGACGATTGAGGTCGAGCCGATGGAGTGGCAGAATATCCGCTATCAGTTCGATGAGGAGACTAAAGAGATATCATCCAAGCAGATAGGAAGGTTTAAGCAATATCCGCTGAAGGCTGCGTGGGCCATAACCGTACACAAGAGCCAGGGACTTACATTCGACAAGGCTATCATTGACGTGCATGCTGCTTTTTCTCCGGGGCAGGCATACGTGGCGCTCAGCCGTTGCCGCACTTTGGAGGGGCTCGTCTTGAGTTCGCCGGTATCGGCGTCTGTTTTCATGAAGGACAAGGCTGTGGATGCGTATATGAACTACATCTATTGTCCTGTCCAGGAACTTGCCTTCTCCTCTTGTTATGAGTATTTCGAATACGAGAAAAAGCCTGAGTCTGAAGCCGTTGGCTCTGAGGAAAAGGTCAATGCAGAAAGGATAAATACTGAAAAGTCCGATGCGGAAAAACCTGCAGTGCCTGCAAAAATCCCCGATACGGCCCTTGCACGTGAACTGAGGTCTTGGAGATACGAGCGGGCAAACGAAATTGACAAGCCTGCGTTTGTGGTTTTTTCCAATGCCGCCTTGGCGGGGATTGAACATCTTCGACCTACGACATTGACAGAACTCCTTAAGGTGCCGGGAGTCGGGCCGGCGAAGGTCAATGCTTATGGAGAGGAGATTATCGGCATTGTCCAAAGTCATCTGGAGGATGATGATTTCGAGCAGGGTGAGACCGTCTCCGAAGCAAGTGAAGCTGACAACCATGATGTCGTTTCTGATGCGCCGAAAAAGGTGAAGAAGGAGGAATGGCGTGATGATGAAGGCAACAAACTTACATCAGTAGAATACTCTTATTGGCTTTATAAACAAGGATATACGATAGCTCAGATTGCTGAAGAGCGCGGTCTGAATCCTTCTACGATAGAGGGACATCTGGTGCGGTATGTGGCTTCAGGAGATATCGATGTCCATGATTTTATCGATGGGGATACCTTGGAGAAGATCGAAGCATACCTCGCAGGACATCCAGATGAGAAGGCATTGAAACCGATCTACGAATATTTCGATTCAACGATCTCCTACGTGGCCCTTCGTATGGCCATTGCCGCCATCAGAAAGGAATAGTTCTATGGCTTTTTTTTGTCTGACAACGAACAAACAATATAGATATTATGAGAAAGACCATTAACGGAATTCAAGTTCCGCAGAGAGCGGACTTTGTGGGTAGTTTCCTTCGTCCGGCAGACCTTTCGGACGACAACAGGGATGAGCGTGTCGCCCAGCTGGTAGAGAAACAGAAGGAATTGGGATATACGCTTATCACAGACGGCGAATTCAACAGAACATTCTGGCACCTCGATTTTTTCTGGGGACTGGGTGGAACAGCTCACGAAAAGGGAGGTGATGTTGCTTTCAACGGGGAAACTGCACGGCTTGACAATGTGTTTCTTACCGGAAAACTGTTTGCACAGCCACATCCTTTCATAGATGCATACAAGAGACTTAAGCGTCATGAAGATGCCGGACACATCGCGAAACTGACAATCCCTGCCCCGGCTCAGTTCCTCCAGCAGCTTATCGTTCCGCGAAACTATCTGGGCACCCGCTCCATTTATCCGGACATGGAAGAACTGATTCACGACATCGCTTCGGTATATCAGGACTTTATCCGTCAATTCTATGAGGCGGGAGGCCGCTATCTGCAGCTGGACGACTGCACTTGGGGTGCAATTGTGGGCGAAGCCGCAAAGCAGAGGTATGAGAGAGTCGGTAAGGACCTTGATACGATTAAAGATCAGTTTCTTACAGTTAACAATCTTGCTATAGAAGGCCGTCCGGAAGACTTGGTTATAGCCTCGCACATATGCCGTGGCAACTATCACTCCACATGGTTCAACAGCGGAGCCTACGACTCTGTGGCCGATTGGGTTTTCGCACGTGAAAATGTAGATGTCCTCTATCTCGAATATGATGACGAACGTTCAGGAGGATTCGGACCATTGGCTAAAGTAAGCGCAAACAAACATGTAGTGCTCGGCCTGATTACAACGAAGAGCCCTCTACTCGAGGACGAAGACACTGTCATCAGGCGCATTCATGAGGCATCGGAGTACATTCCGCTTGAACGGCTGTCGCTTTCTCCTCAATGCGGTTTCGCGTCCTGCGCTATCGGAAACAAACTGACTCCGGATGAGCAATGGGAAAAACTGAAATTGATAAAAAGGATTTCCGAAAAGGTCTGGGGCAAGTAAACGAATGGAAACAGATGAATATGAGTGAAAGGAAATTTGATTTTTGGACTTGCGGCCTGGCAGCATTGACCTCATTTATGATGGTGGGATGCGGCAGCAAGCCTCTGACGATGGTTGTGGGGACGTACACAGATGATTGCGCCAGCAGGGGAGTTTACAGTTACTTTTTTGATCAGGAGAAGGGCGTTCTGGTCACAGGTAAAGGTGAAGACAGGTTTGCGGAGGCTCCCGGTGCTGTCGGTCTGGCAGAGATAAGGAATCCGTCTTATCTGACATTGTCTGCTGACGGGAGGTATGTCTATGCGGTGCGCGAGGTCGCAGACAGTACTGCATCTGCAGCCACAATGTCACTCGACAGAAAGACCGGTGCGATGCAATTGATTGGCAATGAGCTGACTGACGGAAAAGACCCGTGCTATATCTCGACGAATGGAAAAGTCGTGATGACCGCCAACTACTCTTCCGGCAATGTCACGGAATTTCCTGTCGGAGACGATGGTGCCTTGAAGCCTCATGATTTCCTCTACAGGACAGGTCTCGGCGGTCCGGACAGTACCCGTCAGAATCTTCCGCATGCCCATTGCGCTCTTTTCAATGCTGCCGGAACGGAACTGTATGTCTCAGAGTTCAGTGCTGATGTCGTGGCAAGATACGATGTGGCCACCAGGCAGTGCAGACGAATTCAGCTGCCATCGGATTTCGGGCCGAGGCACATAGTCCTCAATGATGGTGAAGACAAGGCGTACGTCATAGGTGAGCTTTCGGGAAGTATTGCTGTCATTGACACGGAATCCGGCAGAGTCGTCCAGACCGTTTGCGCTGATACTGTCAATGCCAGGGGCAGCGCGGACATCCATTTCTCTCCCGACGGGCGGTTCCTATATGCCAGCAACAGGCTCCAGAATGACGGAATCGCGATATTTAAGGTCAATGCTGACGGAACCTTGGCCAGAATCGGTTACCGGAACACTGGTATTCATCCAAGGAACTTCAATATCACTCCTAACGGAAAGTTCCTTCTGGTCGCTTGCCGTGACAGTGGCTGCATCCAGATTTTCAAGCGGAACGTCAGGACCGGTCTCCTGTCTGATACAGGTCTAACCATAGTACTCGACAAGCCTGTCTGCATCGTGTTTGATTGATATGGCTTGATATCCATAAAAACAATAAATCTTGCCGGTATCGGCAAGATTTATTGTTTTTTATTAAATGTTTGCCGATAGAAATGGTCAATGCGGGAACTACCATTTGTTGTAGTGGATCTTCGAAGGATCCCATTTGTCTTTCGGCTGGAATTCTCCGTCAGGGTGACCTACGGGGACTATGCAGAGAGGATGGATGTTTTCAGGAAGTCCCAGTGCATTTTTCACGATTGCGGAACGCTCATCGTCAGACGCTGCTGTCCAGACTGCACCGAGTCCCATAGCTTCAGCGGCCAACAGCAAATTCTCTGTTGCAGCAGAGCAGTCATCTACCCAGAATTTCTTGTAGTCTGAAAGATCTCCACAGACAACAATCGCCAATGGCGCAGTATCCAGCCTTGCATAAGGGAGCGATTCTGCCATCGAAGCCAGCTTCTCCTTGTCGTTCACCACTACAAATCTCCACGGCTGCTTATTCATTGCGCTAGGGGCTGCCATTGCCGCTTTCAGCAATGTCTCCACCTGCTTGTCAGAAACAGGCTCTGAAGTGAATTTGCGGACCGATTTGCGGGTAAAGATGTTCTCCAGAACTATGTCTGTCTTCTGCGATTCGGAAATATTGTTACAAGATACCATAGGAATAAATGTTAGTCCCGCTATTGCGAGTAATTTTGTTAAAGTCTTCATTTGAATATCTGTTTATCAAACCGCGGTACACACTGCAAAATTTTTACCAGAATAAAAGCTTAGACAGTCTCTTATGTCAATTTTTCCGAATTCGGAAACTGTTCTATGGAGTCGCTTGTTTAGTTCCGCCGAGCGCTGAATCTCGCTTAGTGCAGACGATTCGCAATGTTTGATAGCTTGGAATGCCTGAAACTTGCCGATATCGGCAAAATTCATTAAATTTGCATTGACATTGAACAAAAATATTTGCCGATAATATGGGTTATATTTCTATTGCGGAATTTGCAGGAAAGAATGGTGTTTCCGAAAGGACTGTCCGGAATTGGTGCTCTTCAGGAAAGATGGAGGGTGCTTTCTTGACTGGAAAGACATGGAATGTTCCGGAGGATGCTTCTTTGCCGGATAGAAAGAATTCCAAGGTCCGTAAAGAGTTCCCTCTTCTGTCGAGACTAAGGGAGGAAAAGTCGAGCCGTCTTAAAGGTGGAATTTACCATCGTACGCAGATTGATCTTACGTATAATTCCAATCATATCGAGGGGAGTCGACTGTCACATGAACAGACTAGATATATTTATGAGACGAACACCATCGGCATTTCTGATGAATCTGTCAATGTTGATGACATCGTGGAGACGGTGAATCATTTCCGTTGTATTGATTATATCATAGATCACGCGCAGGATAAACTTACGGAAGGAATGATTAAGGAAATACACCATATCTTGAAAACCGGAACTTCTGACAGTCGAAAATCCTGGTTCAATGTTGGTGAGTATAAGAAACTTCCCAATGAGGTCGGAGGAAATCAGACTTGTCCACCGGAGAAGGTACATTCTATGGTGAGCGTACTGCTCAAGTCTTATAACTCCAAAAAGAAGAAGACATTGGACGATATCATTGACTTTCACAAGCAGTTCGAGTCGATTCATCCGTTTCAGGATGGGAATGGAAGGACGGGACGTCTTATCATGTTCAAGGAATGCCTGGCCAACGGGATAGTGCCGTTCATCATAACGGACGACCTGAAGTATTTTTACTATAGAGGTCTTCAGAATTGGCCGGATATCCCTGGCTATTTGAGAGATACCTGCCTGACCGCGCAGGATAAATATGCGGAGTTGTTGGCATATTTTGAGATCAAGCATTGAACGGTAATGTCGTGCTGAAATATGATTTACATTCAACACTATAATTCTTATGTAGGTGGAATTACTCTAGCGAGTGATGGTGACGCCTTGACTGGACTGTGGTTTGATGGCCAGAAGTATTTTGCGGGCAACATTGATGATGAGATTGAAGAGAAAGATCTTCCGGTCTTTGCGCAGGCCCGTCAATGGCTTGACATTTACTTCAGCGGACATGACCCGGGTTTTATCCCGGCATTGAAATTGGATTCGACACCATTCCGGATGGTTGTCTGGGAAATATTGCTTACTATTCCTTTCGGTAAGACAATGACTTACGGTGAAATTGCTGACCGCATTGCCGAAATGAAAGGAGTGCGGAGGATGTCCGCCCAAGCCGTGGGCCACGCTGTCGGTCATAATCCCATTTCGCTCATCATACCATGCCATAGAGTCATTGGCGCTGATGGCAGTATGACCGGTTATGCCGGCGGAATCGACAGGAAGATTAAATTGCTTGAAATGGAACGTGCTGACACCTATAAATTCAATCAATTTCATTGACCTGTCTTCGTCCTGGTTCTCCTCCATTCGCTGGCGGACATTCCTGTAAACTTGCGGAAATCCGTGTGGAAGTTGCTGCTGTCGCTGTAACCGATGTGTTCACTGATCTGTTCCGCATTCATTTCAGGGTGGCCGGCCAGCATTTGGCATGCCTCCTGGAGACGTAACTTGTTCCTCCATGAGCGGAAATCCATGCCGTTCTCGCTTTTCATGAAAACTCGCATGGTTGCTGCATCTGTGTTCAGTGTCTCGAGAATCTCCTTGTATGGCACGTCGCGACGTCTGTATTCTCCGGCGACGACCCATGATGCGATATTGTTCCTCAATTCAATCAGCTGATGCTCAGGTATGTTTGTCTGTGCTTTGTGGGCAGGTTCCGTGCTTGGAGCCTCTTCTTCGGGCTTCCCGATTGCCTGGAGAATGAATGACGTGCTGTTCACATAGCGGATCATGCAGATTGCCACGATGGTATAGCATATCAGATATGCAGGGACGAAAATGGCGTAGAACCATGGGCCGGTGACCAATGTGCAGAGAGACATTGCCCCTATGATGAGCATAAGTATGAATCCGGCTCTTATTCCGCCCAATCTCGGTGAAAAGTCGTCAGCATAGTAATTGACCAAATCATTGATGGTCATGTTCTGCGATTTGAAGAATCTGATGCTGTAGAGTATGAGCTGCAGGACCAGAAGTGCTGCTCCGGCATGGAAGAATATCGGATAAATGTCCGGAAATATGAACATTATGCAGTAGAGCAGGGACGAGAGTATGCAGATGACCGCGGTCTGCATTCCTACCCATCTGCCGGTAACCACGTCAGGACGGATGAAAACGAGCAATGTTCCTGTCAATAAAAGTGCCTGGAATGCAGCGACAATGATTGTGTTCAAGCGGTCAAGGCTCTCGTCATATCCGGTGAAGTAGCAAATGAAATTCAATATGGAAAGCGTTATGAATGATGCGGCCAATGTAGCCCTTGCGGTTTTCAGCTTGCCGAATTCCGGCCTTGAAGGGATCTTGACGCAAATGATGGCCACGGCAAGTGCAGCGATTACTCCGGAGGCCAACAGCATCAAGTCGCAATATATTCTTTCCATTTCAGTTTTCGTTTTGTTCAAGCCTACAAAGATAGATTTTTTTCAAATATTGTGTGTCCTGCGACTATGTTTTATTAAAAATAGTGATAATCAAGTGCCCAAAACTTACTTTCGTCAAAATTAAACAATGAGCTATGAAAGGAATATTTTGGCACTTTTTGGCAACATTGGCATTGACTTTAATGTTGGTGTCATGCGTAAAGGATAATGGCAACGATAGTCCGTCTCAGGAGAAACCGGGGACGGAGGAACAGAAACCGGAAGAACCGAAACCGGAAGAACCGAAGCCTGAGGAGGAAAGTAAACCTGAAATCATTTTTAAACTCGAATGTGATTGGGCTGAGGGCGATGCCGTAGGCATATATGCTTATGATGCGGAATCAAAAGATTTGGTTTTTGGAAACAAAAAGCTTACCTTTGATGGCACAGGTTGGGTTGGAGAAAAGTTGTGCTGGGAAAAGGACTCTTTGAAATTCTACGCGTATTATCCGTATGATGAGAACATTGCTGACCCGGCTGCCATTTCGTTCAATGTCAAGGAAGACCAAAGCGGCGAGAATGAATACCGGCTTTCTGATTTTCTGGTGGCGAGGAGTAAGGATGGTGTCAAAATCGGGAAAGAGGTAAAACTTGAATTCAGGCATGAATGCGCGATGATTCAGGTGGAGGTGCCTGAAAGCAAGTATTGGAACATTGACAAGAAACTTGAAGTCAGCTTCTGCGGCGTCGGGATTTCTGCTGGAATCAATTTGCTTGAGGACAGTGATGCTTCCGCCTCGACAGCGGAAACCAAGGGTTCTGTCGGCAATGTCAAGATGTGTCTCGTGGAGAAGCCGGGAGATGAGGGCAAGAATTATATTTATCGTGCCGTCATTCCGGTCCAGACACTGAAAGGTGGTTCGACGTTGTTCAGCTATGTTACGGACGGCAAGGAATTCAAGTTGGGCGGCCCTGTCGAGGATTGCGTATTGAATTCTGCGGACGCGAAAGTGTTCAACCGCTCATTGCCAGTGGATTACAAGCGTCCTGACGTCATCCAAATGGTTGTTGATCAGAAGGGTACTTTTAAGTATCCGGTTGATGGGCTGTGGTATTTTAAGATGGGCAGTCCGAAAACTGAAGAAGGAAGGAATAATACGAATGTCGAGAATCAGCATAATGTACATATGGCCCGCAGTTACTACATGGGCAAGTATGAAGTTACCAATGCAGAGTATGCGTCTTTCCTGAATGAAAATAAAATCGGAAGTGACGGTATCTGGAACGGATGGAATGATGCGGAAAACAAGTCGAAAGTCCTTGTGAGGCAGTATGCGAAGTTCGGGCTCATCTGGGATGCGGAGCTTGCTGAATGGAAGCCGGCAGACGGGTGCTGTGATTGCCCTGTCGTCAATGTCAGCTGGTATGGAGCGAAAGCCTTCGCTGATTGTGTGGGTGGAGCGCTTCCGACTGAGGCCCAGTGGGAATTTGCCTGTAGGGGAGGTCTTGAAGAGACACCTTTCGGCTTGGGAAATGGCTTGGACCTGACAGGTGACATTGCGCATATCAGGGCGACAGACAGAAATACGACTGCTCCGGTAGGTTCTTATTCCCCTAACGGGTTTGACCTTTATGACTTGCATGGGAATGTTTCTGAATGGGTAGCGGACTGGTTTGACGCAAATTATTATGGAGGTTCGGGCGGATTTGCCTGGAATCCGACTGGTCCGGAAACCGGAACAGACAAGGTCGTTCGTGGAGGGGACTTTACGATGGACAAGCTCAACTGCCGTTGTGCTGCACGGGCATGGTGCTCACCTCGGGTGACAAATATGCTGATCGGATTCCGTGTGGCTTTCGACCAGGATATGAAATGGGAATGATATGAATAATTTAAATACATGACAATGAAAAAATTAATTTACTTCCTCGCTTTGGGGGCTGCACTTCTGCTCGGAGCCTCTTGTGACAAGGAATCTGACAATGTCCCACTCTATGTGAATACATGGGTGACAGACTCAAACAGCCTTTTGACTTTCGGTGGCAAATCCGTTGACTACGGCTTTTACCAGATCAATGCGGACAAGACCTTCAATTTAAGTTTTCTCGCCAATGAGAATGTCCTTGAAGTTCTCAAAACCAAGTGGTTGCCAAGCCTGGAACCATCCGAAAAGGGTGATGACAATTACATTGACGAAGCGACGGAAAGTTACAAGAAGGAATTGTCCGAAAGGATCAAATCTGTGAAAATCAATGATGCAGTCATCATAGTAAAGGGTGTATATGTGGTGATTCCCGGTAAGGAAGATGGCGTTGATTTGAATATCTTCCTGACACAAATTCTCAAAGGAATGGAAATTCCGATTCCGACGGGGACGGTCTTTCATCTTTTCAATATAACCAAGGACACGATGACGTTGGACAATGAGGCAGGTGATGTTGAAATTTTGCAGCTGAAAAGTTTGTCTTCTTCCGGCTTGAAAATAGGTAAGACCGTTGATTTGTCAGAGATCCTCATCAAAGAATAAATAATGGAATTTGGAATATGAAAAAATTGATATACAGCATTTTTGCTATTGCGGTTGTCGCAATGACATGCTCCTGTGAAAAAGATGGTTCTGAAAATGACGGACCGAAACTTTATGTGAATACATGGATGTTGAATAGGTCTGAGTCGTCTTTCCTGCTCCTTCAGCTGAACGATGACGGTACTGCGGTTTTAGGTCAGGCATATTCGTCGGATGATTTGGAAAGTTTAAGAAACAGCATTGATACGGAAAAACTTACACCGGAACAGAAAACATTTCTGGATGGTATGAAGGTTAATGATGTACTTGCCATGAACGGCTGGTACACCATGAAGCCCAATGCAGATGGCAGCATGGTGCTTTGCGTGTCGTATGAAGTCATGTTTCCTACCGAAACCCGTCTAATGTCCATTGCCAGCTATGTAAAGGAAGTATCCGCAGACCGTATGCTCATATTTTCCGGTGATACCTCCGATGATGGCGAGCCGATGTTCGATGAAGTGCTGTCCGTTGAAAAATCTTCCGTCAAGCCTGGAACCCTTTATGACCAGAGCCTGATAATGGCGCTTCCGACAAAATACGACAATTGAAAAAATGTACTTAACTTGCGGCTGAAAAGTTAAGTATATGTGGTTGTCATTTGCATTTTTGTCGGCGGTCCTGCTGGGATTTTACGACTCTTGTAAGAAACAGGCACTGGGTGGCAATGCTGTCATTCCGGTGCTGTTTCTGAATACATTGTTCTGTTCGCTCATTTTTGTCCCGTTCATAGTTCTTTCATATTGTTCGCCTGTCTTGGACGGCAGTATTTTCAAGGTTGCAGATTATGGTGGCTGGGCAGTCCAGAAATGGATATTGCTCAAAAGTGTCATTGTCCTAAGTTCGTGGACTCTAGGCTACTATGGCATGAAACATCTGCCGCTGACGATAGTCGGACCTATCAATGCTACCCGACCTGTGCTGGTGCTGCTCGGAGCAATGCTGATTTTCGGGGAGAAACTCAATTATCTCCAATGGACCGGTGTCCTGCTCGCTGTGGTGTCATTCTTCATGCTCAGCCGCAGCGGTAAGAAAGAAGGCATTGATTTCGAACACAATGTCTGGATTTATGCCGTGGTAGGCGCGGCGATTCTGGGTGCGGTCAGCGGATTGTACGACAAGTTCCTCATGAATCCGAATGGATTGGCATTGGACAAGATGGCCGTCCAGAGCTGGTACAACATCTACCAATGCGGCATGATGGGCGTGATGATGATGCTCATCTGGTATCCCAACCGTCGGAAGACGACCCCGTTCCGCTGGAAGTGGTCTATCATATTCATTTCCATATTCTTGAGCGTAGCTGACTTTGTCTATCTCTACGCCCTGTCAATGCCCGGCGCGATGATTTCCATAGTCTCCATGGTCCGCCGCGGCAGCGTCATAGTCAGCTTCCTCTTCGCCGCCCTCGTCTTCAAGGAAAAGAACCTCCGCAGCAAAGCCCTCGACCTCGCATTGGTCCTCCTCGGAATGGTATTCCTCTATCTTGGTTCGCGGTAGGGGAGTAGCTGGGCAGCGGGAACGAACCTTACGGGCTGCCGGCGCGCGAGGCAGCAAGATGGGTTTTGTGACCGCACAGTTCATTTATGGCAGCTCATATAGTTACTGTTATGACAAAAATTGAAGAAACATTGAAAATTGCGCTTGAAGCGCACGCCGGGCAGGAAGACCTGGATGGTAATCCAGCGATTCTGCATCCGCTTGCAGTCGGACTTATGGGGAACTCTGATGCTGAGATCAAGACTGGGTTCCTGCATGACGTTGTGGAGGATTCCTCGATGACGCTTGAGGATTTGAAGAACAAAGGTGTTGAAGATGAGGTGATTGCAGCATTGGCGCTTTTGTCTCATGACAAGGAAAAAGTGGGATATTTCGAGTACGTAGAAAATATCATCGCTTCCGGCAATGTCACCGCAATCCATGTCAAACTCAATGACCTTCACCACAATCTGCAGCGGGGCAAAGTGTCTTATGAAGCAGCCGTCGCATCAAATGATGCGGCCAAGATCAAAGAGCTTGAACGAATAAACGCCAAGCACGAAAAGGCATTGGAAATGATTCTCACTAGTCGGGACGCGGCCACGCTTTGTTTTGCAATGCGTTGATTTTCAGTGTTTTATGAAATGGAGCGTGGAATTGTGGCCAAAAAACGGCTGCGATTCCACGCTTGGGGTTAAATGATATCTGATTATCAATGAGTTATAAATTTGACCGTGGCCGCGTCCCGCCAACGAGAGGGCACGCGTTTCCGAGCGGTACCGCGAGCGGCATCAAGCACTCAGCAGTGCTGTCTTCCTGACACTGGAACTTGCTCCTGTCAGTTATATTGCATCGGAAGCTACAACTGCTGCGGAATCGGTTGTGCGATGATTCGCGGGAACTTTACCGCCATGCGTTTCATCAGGAATGTGAAAAAGAAGCTCTACCAGAAAGTGATTGCAGAAATAATGATTGCCGTGTCGCTCCGGCTTGTCATATCGCAAATAATCTGATTGACTTGTCGAACTGAAATATTTGATATAACTTGAGGGTGACTTCATACATTATTATTGATGGAGCTGTAAGAGTGCATTGGTATAAATGATTATTAACTTTTTGTGAAGATGAACAAGGATGTCGCTTTAGTGCTTTCAAGTGGCGGTCCGAGAGGATTTGCCTATATCGGGGCCATTGAAGAATTGGAAAGCCGGGGATACAATATTACTTCAGTGACGGGGTGCTCGATAGGCTCGCTGGTAGGCGGCGTTTACGCTGCAGGCGGTCTGGACGGGTTCAAGGAATGGCTCTTCGACCTTGACAATGCCAAATTGCTCTCTCTGCTGGACGTTTCGATCAGCAAAAGCTATCTCATGAAGGGAGAGAAGGTGATAGATGAGATAAAGAAAGTCGTTCCGGAGGTCAATATCGAGGACCTGCGGATACCTTACCGTGCCGTGGCAACGGACCTCTATACTGGCGAGGAAGTCGTGTTCAGCAAGGGAAGATTGTTCGACGCCATAAGGGCCTCGATTTCCATTCCGTCACTGTTCCGTCCCGTCAAGTACGGCTATCATACGCTGATAGACGGTGGGGTCGTCAATACCATGCCGCTTAGCCGGGCAGTGCGCAATGGGCACGACATCCTGGTGGCATTTGATGTGAATCACATTGACTCAGAAAAGATTGCAAGTTATCTCAAAGAACTTGAGGATGTCCGCGCCGAAGACATTGAACTGAAGTCAGATGCATTGGATGCGATTGGCGATTTGGCATTGAAAAAGGGCGTGTCGCTCCTGGATAGAGTCCGGATGATAGGCGATGAAGCGCAGAAAGCCTATAAGGGGATAGTCGAAATCGGCAAGAAGACGAGACAACTCGAGGATGAGGTCAATGACGAAAATATACCGACAAGCGACAACTATTATTCGATATTGACAAGGACATTCTCGCTGATGAACCACACCATATCGCGCCAGTCCATCCAACTCTATAAACCGGACATCGTAGTCAAAATGACCTTTGATACCTATGGCGCAATACCCGATTATGCCAAAGGCGAGGAAATCGCAGCCAAAGGCCGTGAACTGATGGCCGCAGCCCTCGACGAATATGAGCGCGCGGAGGATGAGCAGGACGCCATCATGTCCGGACAGCAGAAATAAGTCAATGTTCCTCCGCATCCGATCTGCCGGGAATATAAGGTGTTTTCACTATGTTTCATTTAAAATAGTGGAAATGATGTGCCGGGAACGTATTTTCGTCATTGGTTTTAGCGAATTGCACATGCATGTGCAAATTAATTGACCTCTATAAATTCAATCAATGATGAAAAGGATAATTATTAAATTGGTGGCGGCATTGACAATTGTGTCAATGTCAGTGTCTTGCGGGAAAGAAAACTCATCCGGACTCATATTGTTGATGTCCGATTCTGAGACTGTTGACCACAATGCACAGGAAGTGAAGCTCGGCTATAAGTTGCTTCTGGACAATGGTTCGGACATTTCTGTTACGACGGATGCGGATTGGGTCAATGTCGGTACACCTGGCGAGTCCGAAGTTGCTCTTTCGGTTTTGCAAAATGATTCCAGAACAGAGTCGCGTGTGGCGGAAATCGTTGTAGGCTATGGGGGTATGGAACCATTGACATTCACATTGACACAAGATTATCTGCGTCCTGAGATTGGCCTTAAACGTCTTTCCGAGACGGTCGATTGTCAGGCGCAGGAGTATTCCGTGTCGTGTGAAATTTTGAATCCTATTGATGGTAAGGAGTTTAACGCTGAAACGGAACAGGAATGGTTTGAAATCGTCCTTGAACAGGAGAAAGGAGGCATCAGACTGCAAATTCCGGAAAATGCGACAGCGGAGGATAGGTCAGCGGAGATTATTTTCACTTACGCGGGCGCTGAAACCCGTACGCTCGCATTTGTCCAGAAAGCCGTCAAGGAATATGAATTCATCGGTGGAATCAAATGGGCATTGAACAACTGCGGTGACCCGTCGAGCCCTCTCGGAAGCTATTATAATTGGAAGGAGCGTGAAACTGCGTGTCCTGATGGCTGGCGTCCTGCAACGGCAAAGGAAATGCAAAAGCTGTTTTACTATGGGTCAGCATGGACTTCGCACAACGGCGTCAACGGACGCTGGTATTCAGGAATGGTAAAATATGCTGAGGATGTTCCTCGTATTTTTCTGCCGGCTGCAGGTGGATGTTGGTTCGGCAACTTCCGTGAAATCGGGGTGTGCGGTTACTATTGGTCTGACAACGTGATGAATTCAGGCAATGTAAGCGGTTATGGCGTAAAGGATTACGCTATCCAGATAGGAGTAGGACTCAATACCGAGGACAACAGCCGTTATTCGCTCCGCTGCGTTCAGGATTGAGGAGATTTGGGCTAGGTGGTTGTGATTTGCATTTTGTTCCGCATAAAACGTTTTTGCGGAACAAAATGCCTCTGAAAAAGCATTCGGTGTGACTTAAAACGTTTAATCTGTACAAAAGGCGTTTAGAGCCAATCAGTGTAGAGGATGCCGTCGAGGTGGTCGCATTCGTGCTGGAAGATGACGGCGGTGAAACCTTGGATGGTTTCGGTCGTGTCGCGCAGGGTCTTGGTGGACGTGTAGGTTATGTCAATGTCGCGGTAGCGGGCTACTTTTCCACTTTTTCCGGGAATGCTGAGGCATCCTTCAGAACCGGGTACCTTTTCTCCGCGGCTGGCCGAGACCAGGATGTTTGGATAGACTTCGAATGGCGCTCCGGACTTGTCGAAACGCTGTACGGCCACGATGCGGCGCGAGATTCCGACCTGCGGACCTGCGATTCCTACGCCATCCTGCTCCGGCGAAGTCGCCGTCGCCACCATCTTTTCTGCCAGGGTTTGATATTCAATGCTTTTCAATTCATTTTCATTGATCCTGCCGCAACTTTTCCTGAGTGTCAATGAATCCGAGGCGTCATTGACCGTCAGCACTCGCATTGTGGCTCCGCCGTTCATGATAAGAGCCTTTTCCGCATCGCTCCATCCGCTTTGGCTGGTGCATGATATGGCTGCCACGGTCGTCATTGCCGCGAGAATGTTTCCGAGAGTCTTCATAATGTCATATTTGTATTTTATGGTTTTTTCTTCCACCCGAGGCCATCATCGAAAAGACGGAATCACTGATTGGATCATGTCATTCATTCTTCAGTCTTGAGCGTTACGATTTTACAAGGATGACCAGTTGCCGGGACAAACTTCTCCAGGAGGTCCGTCATCTTGATTTTCAATGTTGCCGTATTGATGCATGGGTGACATCCCAGATAGTCGGATTTCATCAGGTCATTGTCAATGACTAGCATTACTTTATGTTCATTGTCATTGATAAGGCCCATAACCGAAACCGAGCCGGGGTGGATTCCCAGCAGTTCGGTCATTTTGCTTTCGTCTGCGAATGACAGCCTGGCGCAGCCGAGTTCCGACGACAGGAATTTGGTCTTGAAATGCTTGTCGCCCGGAAGCATCAGGAGATAAAACAGGGTCTGTTGGCGATTGCAGAGAAACAGGTTCTTGCAGATCGGCACTCCGAGCGTCTTCTCGATTTCCTGGCATTGTCCCATGGTGTACGCAGCCTCATGACAAACAGTTTCGTATCGGATGCCGATCGAATCCAGAAAATCATAAGTCCTTGTTTCCACCTCGCTCCGTCCCTCGTCGCTGTCCGGTCGGCCGATATAATGTGTAATCATTGTTCCTTAATGTATGTCTTACTCTTCTATGCAAAGTTATATAATAATCGGCGTTTTCCTGCGATAATTTATTCCTGCTTTTTGTGGTTGTTGTGGTCCTTCTATATTATCTTTGCAGCATAATTGCCCTATATGGAGAACAACCTTTTGATATATAATATTGGAGACGGTGCCCAGGCCTTTACTGCTGGCCGTGACGCTGTCCTCCCATGTCATGTCATTCAGCCGCACCAGACACATTCCGTCAATGTGATCCGCATTGATAATCCAGAAATGACCAGAGAACAGCTGGAAGGCGTGGATGCATTGGTTACCAACCTGCGTGGAGTCGCCATTGGAGTCAGGACCGCTGACTGCATCCCCGTCCTGCTGTATGATTCTGTCAGAGGGGCTATCGGAGCCGCTCATAGCGGATGGAGGGGTACGGTGAACATGATTGCAAAGAAGACGATAGTAGAGATGGTACGTCTGTTCGGGTGTTCTCCGTCGAATATTCGTGCGGTGATCGGCCCCGGAATAGGGTTCGACAGTTTTCAGGTAGGGGAGGAGGTGGCCCTTGTCTTCAAGGAGTCCGGATTTCCGGTTGACCGTATCTGGGCCTTCAGGGGAGCAAGGGCCGAGAACTCGATGGAGGGGGGACATCACATTGACCTGAAGGAATGTGTGAGGATTTCGCTTGTTGACTGCGGTGTTCCTGCGGATAATATCCAGGTCTCGGATATCGACACCTATATTGATGACAGGTTTTATTCAGCAAGGAGGGAGGGACCTCAAACCGGCAGGAACATCAATGCCGTAAAGATGGTGTAGGGCCCGTCGTTCCGTTAGAAACCATGACTCATTTTGTGGTCGAATTGACTTCATTCCAATATGAGCGACAATTATCAGTTTCTTACCCATGCGCCTGTCCATCGGGTGATAGGCGAAATGGCGATACCGACTATCATATCAATGTTGTTGACCAGCGTATATAACCTGGTCGACACTTTTTTCGTGGGACAGATTGACACGCAGTCAACAGCGACAGTCGGCATCGTGTTCAGCGTGATGTTCTTCATCCAGGCTTTTTCTTTCTTCTTCGGAAACGGCTCCGGAAACTATATCTCCCGACAGCTTGGTGCCCAGAAGGTCGAGGACGCGGAGACGATGGCAAGTACGGGTCTCTTTTACACATTGGCATTCTCAATCCTGATCATGCTGACAGGCTTGCTTTTCCTTGAACCTGTCAGTATCCTACTTGGCAGTACACCCACCATTCTTCCATATACATGTCAGTATCTTGGCATCAGTCTTCTGGGTACGCCGTTTATCATGGGAACCTTCTGTATAAACAACCAGATGCGGTTCCAGGGATTCGCCAAGTATTCCGTATATGGAGTAGTCATCGGTTCCATCATCAATTGTCTGCTTGACCCTCTCTTCATCTTCGGCTTCTCCATGGGCGTTCGCGGGGCAGCATTGGCCTCAGTCATAGGGCAGTTTTGCGGATTCATGATCCTGCTCGTGATGAGTAGAAAGGAAGGTGTTATTCGTTACAGTCCCCGCAAAATCTCCTTTGACAGCAGATTTGTGAAGGAAATCATTGCCGGAGGCACACCATCCCTTTCCCGGCAGGGACTTGCAAGTATCAGCACCATTGCCCTCAACAGCGTTGCCGGCAATTATGGCGATGCGGCCATTGCCGCCATGAGTGTCGTAAACCGCATCACTATGTTCATATTCAGCGTGATCATTGGCCTCGGACAAGGATATCAGCCTATGTGCGGCTTCTGTTATGGTGCGAAGCTTTACGATAGAGTGAAGAAGGGCTTCTGGTTCAGCACAAAGATCGGCACTGGATTTCTTTTGTTCTGGGCAGTGGTTCTTATCATCTTCATCAAGGATGCTGTCACCTTGTTCCGCAATGATCCGGAAGTGATTGCCATCGGTATTCCCGCATTGCGCTACCAGATGATCATGTTTCCTGCATGCAGCTTTATGATGATGTCCAACATGATGATGCAGACCTGCCGGAAGACCATACGTGCCAACATACTTGCCGCTTCGGCAAGAGGATGTTCTGATCTGGCCTCAAGACCATATAGATCAGCGAGTATATAGTCTTTTTTTTCAGAATTCTTGAAATACTCATCGTGGATTTTCGGCTTGCCCCCCCCTGTCAGTGTTCCTGTCTTGTCCATCACTACTGCCTTGACCGAGGATGCACTTTCCAGACATTCGGCATCCTTTATCAGTATCCCTTTTGCCGCACCAGAATACTACCGGCGTGGAGAGAATCCACATCGTAATGCCTGCCTGGTTTCCGTAAATCATTCCGACGACCATCAGTGATGTGGACAAGATGGCGGCGGATGCCATTTTTAAGCATATGTTTTATGCTCCTTATGTTCTCGTTTTTCCTCGTCGTCTTCGTTTTCATCATCTTTGGGAATAAGACCATACCCTGCAACCTTGACAGCCTTTACCAGTGTGTCTGTATTGCATTGACTTTCATCGAATTCTACCATCGTTATTCCCGAAACAAAACTTACATTTGCTTCTTTCACGCCTCGTTGCTCATTGAGGACTGTATTGATACGTGCTGCGCAACCTGCACATCCCATCCCGTTGCTTTGAAATATTTCTTTGTCATCATTTGTTTTTTTTTGCAAAAATAAATGATGTAGACCGACTTGGAGTTACATTATTTTCTGAGGGGTTTATG
>OQVS01000458.1_pt1 | contig 27845 bp, 24 predicted proteins | sample 1691601 | NCBI WGS metagenome assembly OQVS01 (sample SAMN03418268, study PRJEB22391) | human gut metagenome | biome: human-gut; feature: organic feature; material: feces | host: Homo sapiens | place: Tanzania | collected 2013-01 | reverse complement strand
AGCTTGAGCAGATCGAGACTGAATACAACGCTACAAAGAAGAAACTCGATGCTGTCTGCGCCGCCAAACAGCCACGCAACCAAGTCAAACTCGAATATACCGACCAAACCCCAGTTTACTCCTCCGATTATCAGAAGAATAAGAGCTATTTTGTCCCACATATTGAGAAACACCTCTTTATTCGGGATTTTTTCGGACGCCGCTGTGTGCGTCTGAATGTATTATTGCTTGATTTTATTATAATATTCATTTTTTCGGGAGCAAATTATGGAAAAGAAAACTTTAATGATACTGCTTGCAGTTCTCGCAGTCCTGCTTCTTATACTGTATCTTCTCGTCCATTTCAGCAAGGGCAGAAGAAAAGGCCGCGCAGCCGAGAGAAAAGTTGCCGGATTTTTGAAAAAACTCGGAAAAAAAGACAAGATCCGTATCATAAACAACGCTTACCTGCCGCTTTATCGGAAAGCTTGCGAGATCGACCACCTCGTTTTCGGACGTTTCGGAGTTCTCGTTATCGAGACAAAGGGTATTTCCGGCAGCATTTCGGGCAGCGGCAAGTATCTTGAGCACTGTGATATGTAATGAGCTTCAAGTTTGAAGTGTTGAAATCTAAGTTATCTTTTGAGTTTCTGAAATCTTCTTTATCTCTATATTGTTGTTCGTAATTCACTTCCAATGAAGTAAGCATTTCTCCGACCTCTTTAATCTGTTCATTATGCGGAAGTAGGATAGCAACATCGGTAAGCCTGTCGCCGATTATCCTTTTTATTGCTTCGATTTGTTCTATCGGACTTTCATATTGCAATATGTGAGGAATGCTGTCGTCTCCTCCTGCATTCTTATAAGTGCTTTCTTCGAACGGATTCAAGCCTACGCCAACATATTGAACGAATTTGGCTACCTGTATGGGAAGACGATAGTTCCTGTATAGTTCCGACATTTTTGGTTTGTTGCCCTGTGGAAGTAAATAGCCTATATCTTCCAATGCAACGGTTACTTTCAAACCGTCATAGATGGATTGTGCAGTGTCTCCGAAGAAGAAAAAGTTCTTTCTTGCCGCATTGATGAATTCTTGTATCTCTTCTGACGTGAAATCCTGTATTTCATCAACTATAATATAGTCTGCCATCGGTTTATTATCCTTATTCTTCCACTTCCAATGGTAATAAAAAGGATTGTTCAAGCCCAAGGCTTTTCTTCCTGATTCCATATATCTGCATAGAGCTTTGGTATAGACAATGATTTCATAATCATTGCCGCGTTCTTTTTGGATTCGCTGGGCTTTTATCAAGGCTAAGACGGACTTGCCGCTGCCTGCACATCCGGATACAATACATGATTTGTCCAATGTAGCCGTCAATACTTTTATTTGGTCGTCATCTAATTCCGACTCTTTAATCATCCAATCTTTTTTCATCTTTATATTGTTGTTTGATTGCGTTCCGTTATTATTCTCCAAGCAACTTTGCTTATGTCGTTTCGTTTTCGTGAATGGGAAACCGTAAAGGTTTGATTATAGCCGGGATTGCGGTTTACGATATTTACATCGGCTTCTTGCAAACCTTTGTCCATCAGTTGGGTCAACCATTCGTGAACAATCTTGCTCTTTGTCGTTACATCTTCAAGCAGCATTATTCCTCTTTCGTTCATCTTCGGGAGAAAGAACTTTGCGACTTGTGCGTATGCGTTGCAGTCTTCAAGACGCTCTTGATCGACAAATTCGCATATTGCTTTGAATGACATCACTATGTCGAACTTATCCGTGATTATTTCACCGATAACGCCCAAATCATATAAGTCATCTATTTCTATACATGAGGTTCTGTATTCTATTTTCAGCGATGTATGTATTTCAAACTTCGACATGACTTTTTCGAATAGTCTGAGAGCATTACGGTTGCCGTCATGGGCGTATATTTTCACGGATTCGATGTTTTTCAAAGTGTCTTCCATCGCAGTCAACAGTCCTATGATTTCTCCACCTGTGCCGCAACAGAAATCGAAAACCGATAAACTGTTCCGCTTTATCCATTTCGTGGAATTGTCCTTGAAGTAATCGGAGAAAATGCAATAAGCCTCTGTGTAACTTCTCGGAAAATAAGTTCCGAGGTAGGAAAGCATATCCTCTTTGCCCCAATCGATAACCGTCATATTGGTATTGGTACGGGAATATTTTGCTCCCAATTCATTGAAGATGTAATCATCGAGCCATTCCGGTAATTCTTGCCGTGTTTCCATTCATTACAGTTACCGCCGTCGGCTCTTCGGCAAAATATCAAAACCTTACAGGAGACATACACATAAAAAACGTGGAGCCGATTCTGTTACCCGTTCCACGATCTGTAGGCTCTCGCATTGCCCCTGCTTGTCGAAACGAGCAACGCTGAAAGCCCCACGAAGATGTGTTTATAATAATCCCGCGTTCGTGTGAAGTGCTTGGCACTCACGCCGAACGAACGGGGATATAAATACACCCAAGGGGCGTTCCCGTTGCTTTGTTCTGACAAGCAGCCGAATTTGCGAGATTCACAGACCGTCAAAATCAAAGCGTACAGTTACGCCTTTACATGTATGCCGACCCCGCTTCCATCCGAAGGGACTTTCAGCAAGGGTTTACACGTGGCAAAAGTAAGAAAAATTATTTGATTACTTGCTTCTTGCATTGAAAAACAGCATTTCGATTATTGATTTCATCTTTTGACTTTATGCTGAGAAGTAAAAAGCCGAAATCTTTCGAGGAATAGGGGAGAATATAGATATTGCAGGTCTGTGATAGCTTTTGTTACTCGCCCTGCAAATCATTATCGAATAAGCTCAAGAATGAAACTGCATTTCATTTTCATAGAACGCCGTTTGAGAAAAATAAAACGGCGAAAGAAAAAATCGTTATGCCGTTTTACGAAATTGAAACGGCTTTTCGTCGGAGTGTAACGATACTTGGCATTTTGCTTTAATTGCGATACGTTGCGGATTGGGTGAATGCGGTATGTTAATTCCGCTTTTGCCGGCTTCGCCTTACGGTTAAATGTAGTAATTTTGCGTTTCGATATGAACGAAAAGAATGAAGAGAAAGCCCTGATTTTGGGACGGGAAAAGATTGGCAGGTTGTTAATCAACTATGCTTTGCCTGCGGTGGTCGCACAGATTGCTTCTTCGCTTTACAATGTAATCGACCGTATTTTCATAGGACAGGGTGTCGATGCCATGGCTATTTCCGGCTTGGCTTTGACCTTTCCTTTCATGAACCTTGCGGCTGCGTTCGGTGCTTTGGTGGGCGTGGGTGCCGCAACCATGGTTTCAATCAAGTTGGGCGAGAAGGATTATGATACGGCAAGGCTTGTGTTGGGTAATGTGATTATTCTGAACATAATTTTCGGTGTAGGCTTCACTCTTGTCTGCCTTCCGTTCTTGGAACCAATATTATATGCTCTCGGAGGCAGCCCGCAGACGGTGCCTTACGCCAAGGATTACATGTTTGTCATACTTATAGGCAACGTTTTCACTCACTTGTATCTCGGTTTGAACTCCGTCTTGCGTTCTTCCGGCTATCCGGAAAAGGCGATGTGGGTTACGGTTGCCTCGGTTGTCATGAATGCGGTGCTTGCGGCACTTTTCATCTTCGTTTTCGATTGGGGAATTTCCGGAGCGGCATGGGCGACGGTGCTGACGCAGGCAATGACAACATTCGTTTTGATTTTCATGCTTTTGAAGCGTAACAAAGTTGTATATATCACCAAAGAATGCCTGCATTTGAAGCGAAAGATTGTTGCGCAGGCTTGTGCCATAGGTGCTTCTCCTTTTGCGACCAACCTTGTGGGCTGTTTGGTTGTCATTATCTTCAATATCAGTTTGAAGAAATACGGAGGCGATTTGGCAATAGGTGCATACGGCATAGTCAATTCGGTGGCCTTTATGTTCCTTATGGTTGTGCTTGGCGTAACGCAGGGAATGCAACCCATAGTCGGCTACAATTATGGAGCGAAACGCATGGACAGGGTTTTGAAATGCTTGAAACTATCATTGGTTTTGGGAGGGTTGGTAACCACCGTGGGATTTATGGCTTCGGAATTCATTCCCGGACTTTTGGCATCGGCGTTTACAACCGACCGAAAACTGATAGACCTTTCCGTCATCGGTTTCCGGATACTTATGGCGATGTCTCCCGTTATCGGATTGCAGGTTGTGGCAGCCAGTTTCTTTCAATCCGTCGGATTTGCAAAGAAAGCAATATTTCTTTCGCTGACACGTCAACTTATCTTTCTGATACCGGGATTGCTTATCTTCCCTCTGTTCATGGGATTGAACGGTGTTTGGTTTGCCTGCCCTATTGCGGATTTTTCTGCTTTCGTCATAACGATGATAATGCTGAAAATACAGATTAAGAAGATGAAAGCTCCCGATTTTTCGGTAGCAGGGTGAAAACGAATTTGAGAAATGGAAAAAGAAAAGCTCTGGAATGCGGAATATTTGAAGACATGGTTGGCGAATTTCGCCATATACTTCTCTTTCATGTTGGTTACACCGCTGCTGCCGCTCTATCTGAGCGAGACTTTCGGTGCGGACAAGCATACGATAGGGCTTGTGCTTTCCGGATACGCTTTGACGGCTTTACTCATCAGACCTTTCAGCGGTTATTTCGTCGATAGTTTCGACAGAAAGAAAGTTCTGTTGCTCTGCATGTTCCTTTTCTTTCTCTTTTTCGCAGGTTACATGGTGGCAGGTTCGCTTCTGTTGTTCGCAATCATCAGAACTCTGCACGGAGCTCCTTTCGGAGCAACAACCGTTGCCAACAGCACCGTCGCCATCGACGTATTGTATCCCTCGCGTCGGGCAGAGGGCATAGGCTATTACGGATTGAGCAACAACATAGCGACGGCAATAAGCCCCTCTGTGGCTTTATGGATTTACGATGCCTGCCATAATTACAATATCATATTCTCTCTATCCCTGCTTTTTGCAGGTTTGGGCTTTGCAATCAACTCCACATTGAAATTAAAGAAAAGAGAATTGGTGAAGAAAGCCAATAAGATAAGTTTGGACAGGTTCTTCCTTGTCAGAGCATGGCGGGAAGCTGTGGCTATGATTTGTTTCGCTTTCGGCTACGGAGTGATTTCGACCTACATAGCCATATACGGTAAAGAGAGATTGGGCATAACAGGCGGTACGGGAGTGTTTTTTCTCCTGTTGTCCGTCGGATTGATACTATCGAGGCTCATCGGAAGCCGCACATTGCGTAAAGGCATGTTGATTTGGAACGCATCCTTGGGCTTGCTTATTTCCCTATGCGGTTATTTCCTTTTTGCAGGCGTACATAACTACTTCGGATATTATGGAGCAGCCCTCATAATAGGCTTGGGAAACGGACACATGTTCCCGGCTTTTCAAACCATGTTCATCAACCTCGCTCCGCACACACAAAGAGGAACTGCCAACTCATCGCTCCTTATCTCTTGGGACGTAGGAGTGGGATTGGGCATAATGATAGGCGGAATGCTTGTCGAATACTTCGGCTATTTCTCCGCCTTTTGGGCAGCCGGCTTCGTGAATGCCGCAGGTGTCATATTCTTCTTTACAAACATACGCAAAACCTATCAAAGAGACAAATTGAGATAAAGCTCAGAGAAGACACTTCGTGGCAATACTTTTCCGTAACGCCGTTCCATGAGAACAAATCACCGTTTCAATATAATCCTTTCGGCGATTCATTTCAGCGAAATGCCGTTACGGAAAAGCGATAGAAAACATCGGTATGTAAGTTTAAAATAGAAGTGCATTTTTTTGCGTCGGTGTTATCAGTGTAAGCTATCGTTTTTCTGCAAATCGGTTATTTTTTCGGTTAGTCTGTCTATCTTTTCTTCCAATCGTTTACTTCGGCTTCCAAGTCGTCGTTGTTGTCGCTGACCATTGCATCCACAAATATTGAATTGACAAGCGACATTCCTAAGATACCGCCGATTACCAACAAAATGGAAAAGTATGTTTTTACCAAAATAATTATTGCTTCCGAACTATTGTAATAGGTAGAGATAGCATCGGGAATTTCATACCAACCCTCCACGGTGAATAATCTGAAAACAGAATAAATGCTCTCTACCGGATTGCCGAAATATTCCGGAGCAGCCTTGCCGAACATGATGCAATTAAAGACCTCTGAGTTCAACTCATAAATGCAACTTTAGGAGATAGGGGAAAGAGACAAAATAAAACTCAAACAAGAGAGTGGAAAAACACTTTGCTTCAAAGAAAAATCATTGCCCGAAATAGGCAGTAAGCCCAATCCGGGCAAGAAGAGTGTCGGAAAAAGTTCAACGAAGTACATGAACTCTCCCTAATATTTTCACCGGACTTGGAGACCTTGTCGCCATGTCCGTTCGCATTCGATAAAGCAAAAGAACAGGGCGTTTCGGTAATGCGGAAATGGCGTTTGCGGCGACTTTTCCTCTCTCCTGAAACAGGAAACAAAACCGGAATGAATATGAAATCAAATTTCGGCAATCCGGCGTGCCGGGAGATGATGCAGACTCCATAAAGAAAGCACTTTTGCAGCCGGCATCATCGGGCAAGGAAGAATTGCATGAAAAAGATACCGATCCCCAAAAGAAAGCCGACGTATTATTCTCGAATGAAAGCATTACAAATCATCGGATAAAGGCAGGGGAGAGTTGAAATTCTTTATCCTATCGTTGCAAAACGGGAGGGGAGATGAAAAAAGAGTGTCTTTTCAGGGTAAAAAAGCCCCTTTTTGAATATAAAAAAGGGGCTTTTTATACAGCAAAAAGGGGCTTTTTTCGTTACTCCCATAAAGGATAAAAATGATAGCATCAAGCGTGCTAACATTTTCATAAAGCTTTGTAAGAGGAAAGTGCGAAAAGAATGTGTTCTCCGAGCGACTCGGAAGAAGGCAATGACGGAATAAATGCGATGAAACAAAGCATGAAAGAGACACAGGACAAAGTAAATTCCCGACAGGCAAGGAGTATTGTTTTTTAATTCGATATATTCATACCATGTCGAGATCGATTGCAAAGAAACGATTTCGTGAACTTGGAGTTCGAGGCATTGAAAGAAAACACCTTGCTCCAAATCCTCGACCTCAACGGCAGAAAGGTAAGAACGTTCGACCTCAAAGCCGGTCAGGAGTGTTTGCGAATAGACGTAGGCGAACTGCCTGAGGGAGTCTATACCATCATGCTCGGCAATACGGCAAGGAAACCGATAGCCGGGTAAGCCGATAAGCGGCATTTAAACCAATAGGCTACGCCATAATGGCGTAGCCTATTTCATTTGGTTCTTTTTTTATTCTGTTATTCGATTATTCTATTATCAGTTTCTTTGTTGTGTTGCCAAGGCGGATAAAGTATGTTCCCTTTGCAAAATCGCCAAGTTCTATCCTCTTTTGTTTTTCTCCTGCTTTGACTTCTACGATTTTCACTTTCCTGCCTCTTATATCGAATATTTGAAGCGGCATGTTTTCCTGTAATGTTTCAAATTCCACGATTACGAAGTTCTTGGCAGGGTTTGGAGATAGTTTGAATGAATATTCGTTTGACACACTCTCTTTAAGAGATGAGCTGACGGTCAGGTTCAGTGTTATCAAACTGTCGCAGCCGTTAAGCGTTTGCAGGGTATCGGTATATGTGCCGGTTTGTGTCAATTCTCTGCCGTTGAAGTTGAAGCTCGTGCCTGCGTTAATTGTTTGCGATATGGTGTCGGCATAGATTATGTTCTCGAAATTTGCTATGAATGTTGTGTCCTGAGATAATGTTATCGTACGAGGGTTGTCTGTATTGCCGTCGTTCCATGCCGTAAAGCGGGAACAAATCTCCGATGTGGCAGTCAGAACAACTTGTTCGCAGTCGGTATATGCTGCCGAGACGCTGCCCAAAGCGGGGTTTTCAGACTCTATATTCAAATCGAAGCTCGAAGCCTCGAATATCTGTTCCGAGGAAAAGTAGTTTGCCCAACTGCTTGCAAGGTATGCAGGCTTGCTTCCGCATGGAACTATCAAAACAGAGGAAGTGTCGGTAGAGAAAACACTTGTGCCTAAAACAGGAGGAACGCTTGCCAAACATCTTAGGCTATCAAGTTTCTTATTGTAGGAATCGAATTTGAAGGCTCGGGTGTTTATAAAATCTACATTTCTACCTATGGTAATCGTTCGTAAAGAATCGCAGTTTTCAAAAGCACCATTGTCGATAAATCTTACAGTGTTAGGTATTTTTATGTTTTCCAAAGCCGTAGAATAAAAAGCTTCATACTTTATAGTATCCAAGCCCTCGGACAGATTTACCTCTGTCAAGCCAAGACACTTCTTAAAGGCATACTCTCCTATGATTTTGACATTGGCAGGAATGCTTATGGAACGTAGGTTCTTAGCGGAGCGCAAGAAAGACATAGGGATACGCCTTACGCTGTCTCCTATGTTTACCACCAAGGTGTCATCACCCCTTACATAACTGTTATCATCCTGAAATTTGAAGTACTCGAGATCTATCGCATTATAGTTGAATGTTCGCAGAGTTGACAAGAGGAAGTTGCCGAGTGAGTACTTGACGCTTGATGGAATTGTCAGCGATTCCAAACTATCTCCATAGAAAGCATTCTCGCCGATTGTGTCCGGAGTGCCGAGGTCGAGATATTTCAAGTTTTTGCAATCCTTAAATGCCCCATAGTCTATTACTTTTACGCTATTGGGAATTCTCAGCGTATCCAAGGAAGTTCCCGATGCAAGATACTGAGGAATTCTTTGTACGCTGTCTCCTATGATTAAGGTTTTGAGATTGGGAGCAGTTAATGCCGGCATCTGTCTTTCAGAGGAGGGAAACTCACCAGTATAGCAGTTTATGGCATTGAATATTACGGTGTCCAAATTTTCACAGCCGATAAAGGGCGTTCCCATGTATTTCAAACTGCTTGGCAGTGTGATTTTCCTCAGACCGCTAAGGGCAAAAGCCCCAAGCGGATAACTAAGGGTATAACAGTATCCATATATGCTGTCTATTGTATTTGGAAGCACAAGTTCTTCAATAGCGGTGCAACCTTTGAAAGTGAGATTTCTGATAATAGTCAGGCTGCTCGGAAATTCAATACCGGTCAGAGATGTGCAGTTTTCAAATGCTCCGGCTCCAAGTTCTTGAAGGTTAGATGGCAGGTTGATTGTTACTAAAGAAGAGCAATTTCGAAAAGCACCCTGTTCTATGGTTGTAATACTTTCCGGTATCACAACGGAACTTAGATTTGTATGATTACTGAAGCCGGAGCTTCCGATAGTTTCCACTCCTTCGTGAAGAACAGCCGAGGTAAGTTGTGAGACGATATGCTCTACAGCATGTCCTATCTTAACCATTTTTATGCAGCCGGGGACATCAATGGAGGTTATTTTGCTGTTATCGCTGGCACTTGATTGAAGCAGTGCCACATTGACAACGTTGTACACATGGTGGGTTCGAGGGTGAGTAACGCTGCATGGCACGGTAAGTTCCCCTCTTCCTCCGCTAATCAGATTAACACCTCCTTGTTCTCTGGTAACGAAAGTTAAGGTGTCATCGCCATAAATATTTGTAAAAACTCCATTCTGCCCTACGGCTTGCAAGCCCGGTAAGCATATCGCCATCACGGCAAGGGAACGAATTGCTCTCGAAATTTTCGATCTTAACTGTCTCATATTCATTATTTATTTGTGATTAAATTCTTGCAAGTTCCGCTTGCATTACTGCTTTACGTCTCAATGCAAACGGCAATACTGTCTGCAAAGATATAATAATTTTCTTTTGTATTGGGGAATTTGCGGAAAAAATATTGCCGACACAAATTAAACATGAGGCATTCTCTCTTCAAAAAAAATCCATAAAACAGCAAACAAGCCTGTCGCTTAGAGAAAACAGCGTTTCGCAAGATTGAAACGCTGTTTTCTCGAATTATTTGGAAGAAATATGATGCAAAACTTGCTTTTGTTCCTATGGTGCAGACTTTATTTCATTTTTAATTCGCAAGTTCAACTCATAAATGCAACTTTAGGAGATAGGGGAAAGAGACAAAATAAAACTCAAACAAGAGAGTGGAAAAACCTTTTCTGTTCGAGTCTGAAAATGACCATCTTTGAATTCGATACAGTAATCTGCAAGAAGCATAAGAACCCGTTACTTACCACAAATGACAGAGCAACCGATATGTGTTGCTTAACTTTGCTTGAAAGAAAGGAGGCAAAGTCATCGACAAGAGCAGTGATAGAGAAACTGAAACCAAATGAGCCAAGAAAAAACTCGACTTTCAAACTCCTCTTGAATACTTTTTCGCTAATTTTGCGACCATAACAAATGGTCTGACCGATAAGTTGCATTTGTGAGTTGAAGTCGGTTATTGAACGATTTGATTGAATTTATTATTTGCTATTTATTCAGAAAGGTCTCCATAGTCTTTTCCAAGTTGTATATGCAGACTGTTGCTAACGGGCATTTGTCGCATTCGGGTGATTGCGGGTGGCAATAATCTCTTCCCCACAACCAGCATGGGTAGTCTATCAAGCCGGGAAATTCAGGATTGATTGCTTTTGCCATATAAACAGCCATGTTTACATTGTTTTCATCCTCGATAAAGCCCAAACGATACAATACTCTCCTTACCTGAATATCCGGAGAAATATCTATGGCACTGAGATCTGAAAACGGCACACTGAAATCTCTTTGCAAAATATTGGCTGCCATGGTGGCTATCTTGATACCTGCACCCTTAAATTCGAGAAATCTATATACAACCTCTGCGCTTGTAGGATTGTCGCTCCAAATCCTCGAAGCATCTCCGCCATACTGCTCTTTGATTTTCTTAACTCCCAAGACAAATATTTCCGCCATGCCCTTGTTAAACCTGTGAAGATGATTTGTCTCAAATAAATCAATCATCTCTTCTTTTGTAATGGTAGAGAGTTCGTCAACAGACCACTTGTTGGTTTCTTTACATACTTTCAATGGAATCGCCCATGCTCTTTCTGCCGTTATCTGCTTATCCATCAAGCAACCCAACACGAAAAGGTGCGGATACTTCTCTATGTTGAATACAGTGCTTTGCAGTTCGTCTTTATTTTCCCCGACATTGGCAAATGGCTTTTCTGTTTTAAGAGTTCGCTTTGCTTCTTCAATCAAAGTTTTTTTGACAAGCTCTTTGGTCAGAGGAATATTTGTTTGACACAACCGGAAATCATTCTTCTTCTCTGCCATGTTTGCGAATATCTCAGGAGATTCATCAAGGTGTTCCAAGACAATGACCGAATTATCTTTACTTAAAACATCTGTCAGTTCTGCCAAGTTAGTGAGCGACTTGCAATCAAACCATTTGATTTCTTTGTTTCCAAGCCGGCTTTGTAATTCCTCCTTTGTCAACGAGGTAGAGAAAATAACTATTGGTTGCTTTGCGTCAATAATCTGACGGAGTAAATTCCACTGATGAGTTGATAAATCTTCCATATTTCTCATGATTTCTTTTTGATTTGCACTTTGCTTCTTCTTGCTATGCAATGTCAAGATGCTCTGTTGCCTTATTTTTTTTCAAGGAGTTTTTTCATCTCTTCCTTGGAAGGGTTGCTGCTGATTTTGCTTATCATACCGAGAGGCATTTCGTCAATAACCAACATTTTGTCATCGCAAGTTGCAACTTCAACTTTGATACCGAAAAGATGCTTCATAAAATATTTAAAGTACTCCACAGAATCATTTGGTGTACACACCATTTCTCCACCTATACAACCTTCTTTGCGTAATACACTGAGTTTGTTATCTTCGTCTGCAAGTTTTGCTCCATCATAAACTCGTAATGAAGCATTGAACAAGCATTGAAAGTCTCGTTTTAGTTTGTTTACTTTCGTGCGTCCGTCGATATTCAAAGCTTGTGCTTTCTTCATATTGATGATATCGAGCAAGGCACATCCCAAATACATGCTACTCCATTCCGGATTATAATCATAAGCGATTGCATTTGCGATTGCAATCGCTTCTGTTCTCACTTTGTTGCAAACTTCGCCGTTTTTCTTTATCACCAACTTTTTATCGCTCATAAAGTCGATAGTCCAATCGCCATAGGTTGCAGATTTCTTTACTGTGTTTTCCATGATGTATGAATTATTAGTTTATTGATTTCTTTCTTCACAAGAATAAAAGCATTCTGTGCTGTATGTTTGCTCCTTACTGACCGAATTTGTCGGCAAAATAACGCAAATTCCACTCTCTTTCAAAGAAAAACCATTGCCCGAAACAGGCTGTAAGCCCAATTTGGGCAATGACTGTTTCGGACAGTTTGTTTTTCTATTACATAATTTCGGAAAAATACTTGAAGAAATCTACTTTCAAAACTCTTGAAATCCGAAGTAACTGCTGTGTATCGATGCATACTTTATCGAAAATCTTGTTTACTGTTCTCTGATTGATGTTCAACTGTTCGGCAAACCAACGATTACTCCTTTCTTGTCGGCGAAGTTCCTCTCTTATCTTCAATCCTATGTGGATTTCTTTCTTAGTGTTCTCTGTCATACTATTATTGGTTCCTCTGTATTCTACAAAATGCCTTTGCTTCAATAATCGATGATATGGGAACCAAAAACGTGGGTTCTTCATCTTATCGGTTATACGAGGTCCTGGAACTACCTAATCCACCAAATAAGCAAAGCCCACGATATTACAATCGTGAGCGTTACTTGCTTTCTCTATGGTGGATATGTATGAAGTTTTCCAGGTTTCGTACAACCAAGATTATAAGCAAAAACGCTGTTGACGTATTATAAAAGCGTATTAAACGATATTTTTATCTCTCTTTCTCTGTTTCTTTCCTCCGTTTTTGTTATTCTGTGTACAAAGATACAAAACTTCTCCGTTCCGACGATTTTTCAATTCGGATTGAAGAAGTTTCTCACAAACTTTTTGAAGGGCTTTCTATTTGAATGGACAATGAAAAACCGCAGTTTCTGAAAGTGAAACTGCGGTTTTTGTAGTTAAAAACTTTGTTTGTGAGGCTTTTCTGACGATATCAATATTCGTCCTCGTGAAAAAAGAAGTCTTCTTTGGTCGGATAGTCCGGCCAGATGTCCTCTATGGTTTCATAGATGTCGCCTTCGTCCTCGATTTCCGCAAGATTTTCCAGCACTTCTGCCGGTGCTCCGCTTCTTACGGCATAATCCATCAATTCTTCCTTGGTTGCCGGCCATGGTGCGTCGTCCAATTTAGATGCAAGTTCCAAAGTCCAATACATTGTCCTATGTTTTTATTGTTGTTTTATTCCTTTTCAATCTGCTTTTCGCCGTTTTCTTACTTTCATTCGCTTTCCCAATAGCTTTCCTTTCTGCCTTTTTGTTTCAAAATCAGGCGTGAAAGTACGAAAAGATAGTCTGATAAACGGTTTATGTATTGCAATATTGTATTGTCTGTTGGTTTTTCTTCGTTCAACCTTACACATAGTCGTTCGGCTCTTCGACAAATGGTTCTCGCAACGTGTATATGCGAACTCGTTCGACTACCCCCCGGAATGATAAAAGCCTTCAGTGGTGGCAACTGCGCGTTTATTTCATCTATCCTTTTCTCCAAATAACGTACGTTCTCTTCCGTAACCGGCGGCATTTTAGCCGCTATTTCCGGAGTTTCGCAAGCCAAGATGCTTTCAACATTGAAGAGAGTGTTTTGAATTTTCTTTATCTCATCCATAAGAACAGCATCATGCAGATAGTCCCTAATCAAACCCAAATAAGAAACCAACTCATCAACTGTGCCATAACACTCTACGCGGAGGTCATATTTGGGTACGCGTTCACCACCTACAAGGCTTGTTGTGCCGTTATCGCCTTTTCTTGTGTAAATCATGTCGTTTTGTCCTGAACTTTTAAGCGATTCTTTCGACGGAAACGATTTCCGGCACTTCTTCTTTGACTGCTGCTTCCACACCTTGCTTCAAAGTAGCCAAGGCATGAGGGCAACTGCCGCAGTGTCCTTGTAACTCCACATATACAACCTTATCATCGCTCATGCTGACAAACTCTATATCTCCGCCATCGTTTTGCAGATATGGGCGTATGCTGTCTATTACTTTCTTTACTCTGTTCTCCAAGTCTGTTCTTTCTTCCTGTGTCATGATATTTTACTTTTGTTTGATTGTTTTTTCTGCTATTTTTTCTGCCAACTGCATGAAACATTCTGCCTCCGGAGAGGAAAAATCCAATGAAATCGGGTTTCCACTGTCGTTGGTTTCCGATATATCGAGAGAAATCGGTATTTGGGCAATGAGTTCTATGCCTGTTTCTTTTGCCAAGGCTTCTCCGCCACCTTTACCGAATATATAATATTTGTTGTTCGGCAATTCCTTAGGCGTGAAGTATGCCATGTTTTCCACCAATCCTATTATCGGAACCGGGATTTGGTCGTTTTTGAACATGTTTACAGCTCTTCTCACATCGGCAACGGCAAGTTGTTGAGGCGTGCAAACGAATACAGCACCTGATACGGAGTATTGTTGCACCAAGGTCAACTGTATGTCGCCTGTTCCCGGAGGCATGTCCAAAATCAAAAAGTCCAATTCGTCCCAAAAAGTCTCGGTAAGCATCTGCGTAAGAGTGTTTGCAGCCATCGGTCCCCGCCATAACATAGGTTTGTCTTTGTCCACAAAGAAACCGACGCTCATCATCTTTATTCCGAACTTCTCGAAAGGCAACATAAGTTGTCGTCCGTCTATTTCGGCAGCCATTACCTGTTCATTATCGATATTGAACAACGTAGGAATGCTCGGACCATAGATGTCGGCATCAGCCAAACCGACCCTGTAACCTTTCTTTGCCAAAGACAAAGCGATATTTGCTGCTACGGTGGACTTGCCTACGCCACCCTTTCCGCTGGCAACGGCAATGACGTGCTTTATTTTGCTCATTGCGTTATCTATCGCCTCTTGCTTTCTTCTCTTTTCTTCGAATATATTTGTCATTTCAGAAAATTTTTATCGGGAAAAACGCCTGCAAAGGTATGAAAATATATCCATAACAACAAAACAAGCCATCAAAGAGTTCTCTCGCTTGTTTCTTCAATGTCTTTTTATGAACGAAAACGATGTATGAAAGATATAAAACACGTTGTCTTTCTTTCCGTTGATATGCTGCGGAGAAAAACAAACCCGCCCGATGAAACATCAGGCGGGTGCAAATGAAAAAAATACTATCTTAGTCCTTTTGAGACTTAGTGTTTCGGTTTGATGTTCAATTTAACAGGTGCAATCATGTTTTCAGGTTTCAAAATGGTATCCAAGTCCTCTTTCGACAATATGTCATGCTCCAATACCAATTCGTAAACGCCCTTACCTGTTTGCATTGCTTCTTTTGCAATCTTCGTCGAGTTCTTGTATCCGATGATAGGGTTCAAAGCCGTAACTATTCCGATGGAACCTTTCACCTGACGTTCGCAATTTGCCTCGTCGGCTCTGATACCATCGATGCAAAGCGTTCTCAAAGTGTTGAAACCGTTGGTCAACAAGTCTATGGATTCAAACAAGCAGAATACCAATACCGGTTCCATTACGTTCAACTCCAACTGTGCATTCTCGGCTGCCAACATAACGGCAGTGTCATTACCTATCACCTTGTAGCAAAGCTGGTTCATCACCTCAGGTATAACAGGGTTTACCTTACCCGGCATAATCGATGAACCCGGTTGCATTTCCGGCAAGAACAATTCGTGAATACCGCAACGAGGACCCGAACCCATCAAACGCAAGTCGTTGCATATCTTTATTGCTTTCAAAGCTATACGTTTCAATTCGGAAGAATAGCCCACCAAAGTGGAAGTATCGGAAGTTACTTCAACCAAATCCTCAGCCAAAGTTACGTTCCAGCCTGTGATTTCTCTCAAAGCCTCGGTGCAAAGTTTGCTGTAACCCGGCTCGGAACAAATTCCCGTTCCTATGGCCGTGGCACCCATATTGATGCAAAGCAAATCCTCAGCCGCTTTGTTCAAATTCTCGACCTCTCTTCTCAATAGATTTGCAAATCCCTTGAAAGTTTGTCCCAATGTCATAGGCACTCCGTCCTGTAATTGGGTTCTTCCCATCTTTATTATATGTGCAAATTCTTTTGCTTTTGCGTCCAAAGAAACGATAATCTTGTTCAAGGCTTCGACAAGTTGCTTGTTCTCCAAGTACAATCCGAAATGGAATGCAGTAGGATAAGCATCGTTTGTGGATTGGGAAGCGTTCAAATGGTCGTTAGGGGAACAAAATTCGTATTGACCGTGTTCCTTGCCCATGATTTCCAAAGCACGGTTCGCCAACACCTCGTTTGCATTCATGTTGACAGTCGTACCTGCACCGCCTTGTATCATATCGGACAAGAAAAACTCATGATGTTTTCCTTCCAAAAGTTCGTCGCAAGCCTGTGAAATGGCTTTGAATTGTTCGTCCGTCAACTTGCCTTGTTTGTGGTTGGCAACGGCAGCACCTTTCTTCGTCAAAGCCATACCTTTGATGAAGTTAGGATAGTCGTTCATCAATTTGCCGGAAATTTTGAAGTTTTCGAAACCTCTTGCCGACTGTACACCATAAAGAGCCTCCACAGGAATTTCTTTCGTTCCTATCAAGTCGCTCTCCTGACGCGTTTTACCTGAATATTTTGTTGAATCAATCATTTTGATAATGCTTTTAATTTGTCAATAACTCCATCGTCCGAAAACGAAAGTGCAAATGTACGAAAAAACATGACATTGTCAAGAACTTTCCCGCAAGTTTGACGAAAAAGATCCACCATTGCCTCCTCTATCCTCCCTTTCCATTTGCAGAGACTTAGATAACCGAAACTATTCTACTTCTTTGTTTCAGTCAATTATGAAACCATTGCGCATTGCCTTATCCCTTTCTCTTTCGAGTTGTTTGGAAGCAATGTCAAGTTTTGCTTTCGCAATATCCCACAACTCCTTGTTGTTGGTGAATGCAGCATACCGAACCAAGTGTTCTAAAATAACAGTTTCCGGAAGCCCCTTATAATAAGGTTCTGTGAAATCGCCACCAATGATAGCCTTTCGCATTTCCTCATCCTTACAGAAATCGAAAATGGTCTTTTCTTTCAAATTGCTGTAATCAGTATTTTTGTCTGTCATATATTATTTTCATCTTTTATTCTATCAACCAACGTAAAATTATCATTTTTGTTATATCTCTCGACTTTATCCTGTCAACACAAAATAGTTGCACATCATTTGCAAACGTTGCGTTGCACGCTTGTTATATAGACAGAAAATCAGCACTTTGCAAATCACGAAAATGAAACGCCCTTTCAGAAAATTAAAACGGCAAAAGAATTTCTCCAAAACGCCGTTTCGGCTTTTATGCTGAGGGACAGGGTGCTTTCTTCGTTCTTAAAGGCTTTGTTTTTCGGTTATTCGGTGAAGTATGAACGGTAGAGCATTTCTATGCCTTGGGGTAGTTCTATTTTATGTTGCCAGCCGAGAGCGTGGAGTTTGCTTACGTCGGTCAGTTTTCGCGGTGTGCCGTCGGGTTTGGCGGCATTATATTTTATTTTTCCGTCGTATCCGACTGTGCGGCAGACCATCTCGAAGAGTTCTCTTATGCTTATCTCTTTTCCTGTGCCGATATTGATGTGGCAATTCCTGATTTCTTTCTCTCCTGCGGCGTAGGTGTCGCGGAAACTTACTTTTTCCATGAGGAAAACGCAGGCATCTGCCATGTCATCGCTCCAAAGGAATTCTCTCAATGGTTTTCCGCTACCCCATACTTCTATCGTGGTTTCGCCATCGTGTTTTTCGATTCCGTATTTCGCCAATTTCGCCATTATCTCTGCCTTGCCGCTTGTGCCGTTTACGCCTTCTATCGGGTTTCTGTCCAAATCCCTGCATAGTAATTCCCAATTCTCTTCTTGCAAACACTTGCCGAGGTGGGCTTTCCGCACGAGTGCTGGCATGACATGGGAGGTTTCGAGGTTGAAATTGTCGTTCGGACCGTATAGATTGGTTGGCATGACGGCTATGAAGTCCGTCCCGTATTGCAGATTATAGCTTTCGCACATTTTCAAGCCTGCTATCTTTGCCAAAGCGTATGGTTCGTTGGTGTATTCGAGTTCGTCGGTCAACAGGCTTTCTTCACGAATGGGCTGTGCGGCGTTGCGGGGATATATGCAGGTGCTTCCGAGGAAGAGGAGCTTCTTTACGCCGTATTTATATGAGAAATGAATGACGTTGTTCTGTATTTGGAGGTTGTTATATATGAAGTCAGCCCTGTAAAGCGAGTTCGCCATTATTCCTCCCACAAAGGCGGCGGCAAGAAAGACGTATTCCGGTCTTTCCTCCTTGAAGAAGGCTTCCGTTTCCGCCTGATTGCGTAAATCCAATTCCTTATGCGTTTTGAGAATAAGGTTATCGTATCCTCTGTTTCCCAACTGTCGTAAAATGGCAGAGCCGACCAATCCTCTATGACCTGCGACGAATATCTTTGAATGCTTATCCATTGCTTTATGTTTTTATTCTGCTGCTTTGGCTTCTGCCTCTGCTTTCTTCAAATCTGCTTCAACCATTATGCGTACGAGTTCCTCGAAACTCGTCTTGCGGGGATTCCAACCGAGAACCCTTTGTGCCTTTGCCGGATTGCCGAGAAGTTGTTCCACTTCCGCAGGTCGGAAGAATTTCTCATCTACCTCGACCAATACTCTTCCCGTTGCGGTATCTATGCCTTTCTCATTCACTCCTTCACCCTGCCATTGCAAGTCTATGCCTGCATATTTGAACGCCAAAGAACAAAATTCCCTTACGCTGTGAGCCTCGCCGGTTGCAATTACAAAGTCCTCCGGCTTGTCTTGTTGCAACATGAGCCACATGCACTCCACATAGTCTCTTGCATAACCCCAATCCCTCAGGGCGGAAAGGTTGCCGAGGTAGAGTTTGTCCTGCAAGCCTTTTGCCACACGTGCGGCGGCAAGGGTGATTTTGCGTGTTACGAATGTCTCCCCCCGTCTCTCGCTTTCGTGATTGAACAATATTCCGTTCACGGCAAACATGCCGTAGCTCTCACGGTAATTCTTTATAATCCAAAAGCCGTACAACTTAGCCACTCCGTATGGCGAACGAGGATAAAAGGGAGTTGTCTCGTTCTGCGGCACTTCCTGCACCAATCCGTAAAGTTCCGATGTGGAGGCTTGGTAAATTTTCGTTTTCTTTTCCAGTCCGAGGATACGCACAGCCTCCAAGAGCCTAAGGGTTCCCACTGCATCCGTTTCGGCCGTGTATTCCGGCACATCGAAACTGACTTTCACATGACTTTGTGCGGCAAGGTTGTAAATCTCATCGGGACGAACCTCCTGCAAGATACGTATTAAGGAAGAGGAATCGGTCATATCTCCGTAATGGAGATTGATTGCCCTGTCCTGTCTTTGGTCTTTAATCCACTCTTTCAGGTAAAGATGTTCTATTCTTCCTGTATTGAAAGAAGAACTGCGGCGAATGATTCCGTGAACGCAGTATCCCTTTTCAAGGAGGAACTCTGCGAGGAAACTGCCGTCCTGTCCCGTTATTCCGCTTATAAGTGCTGTCTTCATATTCTTTTGTTTTGATTTACCGTTTTACCAATCCGAATCGATGTTTTCCTAACCCTTTGCAGCCGAACGCCGTTTCGCCGGAATGAAACACCGAAAGAATTTTCTCAAACGCCGGTTCGTAAAAATAGAACGGCGTTCCATTCCAAGGCTCTGCAAGAACGGTTTTTACAATTTGCGGTTTATGTATGAATTATAGTCGTAAGGCTTTGGTTTATAGCTTGTATCCTCGAACAGAGGCGAAGAAATGAGAAAATCTGCCGTCGCTCTGTTGGAGGCTGTCGGTATGTTGTACATCACGGAGATACGAAGCAAAGCCTTAACATCGACATCATGCGGTTGTTGTCCCATGGGATCCCAGAAAAAGAAGAGATAATTGATTTTGCCTTCGCTTATCATTGCTCCGAGTTGCTGGTCTCCGCCCAAAGGACCCGATTTCAATCTCTTTACTCTTACATATTCGCTATCCGTTTCCTCTCTGCCCTTATTCAAAGCCTTCTCAACCAAAAGCCCTGTTGTTCCCGTGCAGATAAGTTTGTGTTTCGCAAGTTTCAAACGGTTGAATGCAACCCATTCCACCAAGTCAGCTTTGCAGTTGTCATGTGCTACAAGAGCCACTGTGTATTCTTTCATTTCGTATCTTTGTTTTTGTGTTTTCTGTTTCGTTTGAAGATGTCCGAAAACCTGTCATACTGCTTATGATAGAATAATCCGACACCTTGTGTGTAAGGAGAGATGTTGTACTTTGTGAAATCGTTGGCATTGGAACGGTTGAACACCCTGACGCGGAAGTCTTCCGTCATCTTGTATTCCACGAAGGCATCTCCTATTATCTCTTCCTCCTGCTGTACATCGGTCTGCGAGTTGCCGGAAAAGCCGGCATTGGCACTCACTATGAAGCGACCGTATTCCTTTGACAAGGTCATGTCTATCCTGTCCGAGTTTCCTGACGCTCCTCTCGAATAATTCATGTCCACATCCACGAATTTGATGAGATTGGTAAGCATTCCGCTCACCTGAGAAAAAGCTGCTTCCAATGCAGAGGACACACCTGTCTCCACAACCGAGTTCTCGGCAGAACCGTCAGAGGAATAGAAGCTGTTTATCACCAATAGCGAGAACGTTTGTTCCAATACCGTCCGTTCATCGTCCAAATCGATTGCCGAAGCGAAGTATTGCTTGGTCGATTCGTCCACCTTAGGCAATTCTATGCTGAATTTGGGTTGAGGGTTCGTCATTTCACCGCTCAAATGTATTATTGAATTGACATCGACCTTCTTTGAATATTCCTGTCCGAGTATGGGAGCCAACGAAGCCGTTGTCGAATAAACAGCATTAAGGTCGATTACTCCGCCGGCAGGGTCGCCTGCCCAAGCCAACGTGCCACCCTTTTCCATGGTAAAGTCCTTGGTTACAAGGTCTGCAATGGACATGGAAAACTTTCCGTTGTCTATCGCAACAGTTCCGTCTATCGACAAATCGCTCTCGCTTCCCACCTTTATGTTCAACTCTCCGTTGCCGGCGGCAGACAGTTTGCCCTTAATCTGATTGAAATCTATCGGAATGTAAAGCTCTGCGTTCGGATTGACTTTAAGGTTCACATCTATATTATAGTACATGGAACTCTCCACAGGCTTTTCCTCCACCACGGTTTCTTCGTTCTCTGTTTGCAAAGAGGTGAAAGTGATGAAGGAATTGTCGTTTGCGGACATCTTGCTCGAAATCGGTACGGTCAATCTCGTATTATCTTCCGTCGTTGCATCGACACGTATTTGCAAAGAGTCCAAACTACCGGTCAATACGGCATCCGCCGAAGCATAAACGGTACCGTAATACATCTGTCCGGCGTCCCGATAGGTGTCCAGCATCTTCAACTTGTCCGCTTTGGCATCAAGGTTCAGCACAAATGAAGAGAAGTTGTCGTGAGAGACGGTTCCGTTTATCGTAATCTTGTTTTTGTTGACATCTTGCAGCGTGAAATTATCGAAAGAGAAGACACTGTCATTCATTTGCAACTCATTATCGAAGCTGTATACCGTATTCAGCATGTTTATCTTGATTGAAGTGTCCTTGAACTTCAATTTACCGACCACGTGGGGCTGAGAGAACCTGCCCCTTACGGCAAGGCTTTCGGTGGACAGCTTACCCCTTACATCGGAAAAGAAAGACGAAAGATAGGTTTCAATCAATTTTATATCGAAATCCTGCATGCTTATCTTCAAATCAAGATTGTCTATGCTGTCGTACGGATTGATTTTACCCTTTATCCGCATCGGCACAACCTCTTTCGACCCCGGCAATTCGTATTTCATTTCTATGTCCGCCAAGAACTCGTTCCTTTCCTCTCTGTTGCTCAATCCGAGTTTCGTTTTGCCGAGACGCACATCGTTTATGAGCAAATCATCGACGTTTATCGAAGATTCCACGCTTAAATCCTTCAATACACTCCACAGAACAACATCATTATTCAATTTTCCCCTTACATCAAGTCCGAATTTGTTCAATATGGGATTGAAGTCCGCTATGTTCACTTCTTGAAATGCTATTTTGAGCCTGTCTCTGCCGTTATCGGACACCGCTCCCGTGATAACGATTTTTTCGTTCCTCTTTCCGAAACCGAATCTGTTCAATTCAAAGCGTCCGTCCTTGTATCCTATGCTGCTGTTGTTATCAAACAATATGGTGTCTTTGCCGAGCATGACGTACGAATCCTTGAAATCCACCTGCAAACCGTTGTTTCCAAGGTATGACATCAACTTCAAACGTCCTCCTATATCGTTCTTCTCATCTCCTTTGAAGATTGCAAGTATCTTCATGTCGTTTCCACTGAGGTTTATGTTCACTCCCGGAGAGACGATTGCGAAACTGTCGCTTAATTGTGCTTTGTCGGAATATGTATCGACCGAAATGCCGACATCTGAGGCTCTTGCATTCAAACCGATATTGTCAAAGACCATTTTCCCATAGCGGAAGCCTCCTGCTTTCAGGTTTGCGACCAAGGCGGTATCGGGACTTATTTTGCCGGTAAGGCTTAATCCGTCTTGCAATGCCATATCCAAATTCAACAATTCCGTAACCGGAGAAATATCTTTAAGTTTCAAATCGAAATCTGCAACAGAGCTTATATTCAAATGGCTTTTCGTTGTTTCCATTGCCTGTAAAGGCGTCTCCGAAGTGGTGAGAAGGCTGAGGTCGGGAGTGTAATAATTCACCAAATCGCCGATTTCTTTCACCAATGCCGATATTTCGTAACGACCTTCCAGTCTCAAATCGGCAAGAGAGGACTTCAAAGTGATGCGATTTACCGTACTGTCGTTTTTAACGTTCAAATAGAGGTATTCGACTGCATAGTTTTTCTCCCTTGTACTTACTTTCACGTTCTGCAAATCGACAAAACCGTTTATGCTATCGGGGTTGAAACTTCTTATATCGGCGTAAAGGCTTGTTGAAAGCACGGCTGTCGTATCGGGAAAGGCGAAAAGGTTCATCTTTTTTAAGTCGGCATCTGTTATATCTGCACGAACTTTCAGCCTTTTGTTCTCCACCAAATCTCCGTCGCAATTCAAGTCCGCCACAACAGCGTCATCTATTATGCTGCATTGAGCAGAAAACTTTCCTTCCGCCATATAGCCGTCCAAAGATACGGAATTGTATCTGTTGCCGTTGAATTCAAAGCCATCGAGTTTTGCTTCAACCTCTGCCGACAGTCCTTTCAAATCGGCAGGCACGGCTTCGAACGATACGTCCACGGCGGTCGTTCCCAACATATCCTGTCCCAACAAACGCCCAAGGTTGAAACGCCCGCTTTGCAGCGAACAAGCGTATGACGTTCTGCCCTTTGCCGCAGGTTTTGAACTGCCCGAGAGGACAACATTGCCTATATCCGTTTTTATGTCGGCGTTTGCTTCAAAAGCCGTAAGCAAACCTCGGAAATCGGCTTTCATTTTGATTTGACCAAGCGGATAAAGCATTGTCGGCAATTTCAATCCGGAGAGTTTTTTGCCGAGTTTGAACTCATTGAACTCCTTTGCCGAACTTTCGAGACGCTCCAATGCTATGTCGAAAACGGTGTTATCCACATCCGGCAAGCCCTTCACGCTTCCTTTCAAAGCAATATGTGTTTTTCCGGTGTTTATTTTCAAGAAGTCGCAAACCGCATCGCAAACCTTTCCCTCTATTCTGGTATGCACATCAAAACTCATGTCGAACCCTTGCAGCGAAGGAACCCAATAGGTAACGTCTTTCATCGACACCTTGCTGCCGCTTGCCGTGGCAAGAAAGCAATGTGCAGAATCGACAAAGTGAGAATACGTTCCCCAACCCTCTGTCTTTATGCCGACCTGCATTTTCAAGTCGGAATTTTCAGTTTCCACGTGCATATTGCTGCATGTTATTCCCCTCGGACTTACGATAAATTTACCGCTGAGGTCTTTCACCCTCTGCCCGCAACGTTCCGTGGTGGAAAACCTGCCGAAGGTTGCCGTTATGGAGTCGGAAATAATCTCCACATCGCTGATTAAGGCATCCGTATTGCCGAATGCAAGGTGATTTGTCGCCGCTCCGAACTCCGGTATGGGCTTGGGATTGTCATACATGTCCAAACGGAAGTTCACATTCTTCATTCTGAGCCTCTCGACTTTCAGAACGAACGGCTCTCCCTTCGGTTTATCTTTCTTGGGCTTGTCGCTCTTGAAATAATCGAGGATAAACGCAAGATTGAGTTTGCCGTTCTTTTTTGCGAAAACGTAAGTTACATCTTGCAAATTGACATTCGACACCACAAGTTTCTTTGGCGGAGAAAAGGAACGAAGACTCACGCTGATGTAATCCGCATCGACAATGACATTTCCCTCTCTGTCTTCCAAATAAACATCTTTCAGGGAAACGGTAAGCAAAGGACGTATCTCCAAAGCACCGATCGACAACTTCGTTTTCCACTCCTTGGAAAAATGTCCGGCTACCTTGGCAGCAGTGAAAGACTGAACCAAAGTACTGTTCAACAGAGCCACAAGAATATAAACAAGCAAGAAAAGATACCCTACCAACCTGAACGGAAGTTTCAGGCACAACGATAAAACCCTTCTTCTTTTGTCCTTTTTCACTCCAAACATAGAAGACGCAAATTTACGACATTATTTCCTTACGACAAAATACCACTTGGTGTTTACTCCGTTTCGCAAAACATTTTTACCGTAAATTCACCCCTGCTTACATAACCGATAAAACAATCCTTTACAAAGCTGCAATTAAACGTCGTTTTATTTTTCGTGCCGAAAACCTTTTTGACTTTGAAGCGTTTACAGTCATAAATGAGTAAAATGCTACGAAAAATGCACGGTGAACAAATCAAAGAATGGTGTCCGAGGTATCGAATGCCGGTGCTGAAAACCTCCGAAAAAGGCTGGAGAGTGGAGTTTTATTACAACAAAAACGGTTGTTTTACCCGTAAACAAATCCGAGTTGAAAAGTACAGGAAGCAATTTCCGAATAACGATAATGCACGAATGTGGATACAGGAAAACATAATGTATCCGCTTTCGGAGGAACTTCGTAAGGGTTGGACACCCGAACAAGGGTTGCCTCGTCTGGCAGCGGGAACGATTACCTTGAAGAAGCTGCTCGACGAGTTCGGCAATGACAAACGTCAAAAATTCGGTGCGGATATACTCCGCTCAAAATCCATCGGGACGTATAAGACGCATATCTCTGTTGCGGAACAATCCATGCTCGCCGAATGTGGTAGCCTTATTGCCGACTGCGATATTTCCGAAATCACGACACAACAAGCCGAACGCTATATAGTCGGGGTGAAGAACCTGCGAGGCTGGTCTGTAACCACGGCGAACAACTACCTTAAATTTATGCGAATGGTGTTCAAATTCGCCTGCGATAACGGCTATATCACTTCCAATCCTTTTGAAAAGGTAAAACTCCTGCGAGGAGAAACAGCGGGCAAACGATCACTCACCAAAGAAGAAATGACCACGGTATATAACCACCTCAAAGAAAAAGAAGCCGACCTGCCTTTCCTAATCTTCACCCAGCTGGTTTATACCGACCTGCTCCGCCCTATTGAAATATTCCGCTTGCAGAAAAAAGACTTCGACCGCTCGGCAATGAAGTTCACCGTCTCCGGCGAAAAATCCAAGAACAAGAAAACCCGCATTGCATACATACCGCAAGCACTGCAAGACTTGTTCACGAAGTACCTCGAAAAGATAGGTTTCGACAATTTGGACAGAAACATGTATCTTTTTCACGAGAACTTTCTACCCTCCAAACCATCGAAATGGAAGAAAGTAATTCCCATGAGTTCGGACTACTCTTCAAGACGCTGGGCGGAGTTGCGGAAAGAATTGAACCTGCCCGACGACTGCAAATTATACGGCTTGCGACATACAGGAATAAGCGACCTTTTGGACATACTACCGGCAAACACAGTGCGAATGCACGCCGACCACTCCGATTTGAGACAAACCATTCATTACGCCAACCACGAGAACGAACAAATCAGGAAAGAAGTAGCAGCGAAAGCACCTATTTTCGGAGTGTATTGCGACTGAGTGCCGCCGATGAACGGCAAGCAAACGAAAAAGAGGCTGTTTTCACGTTGAAACAACCTCTCGATTTTCTATTTCTCGAACAGTTTCTGCCAGCCTTTGTCGGGTGGGGCTGTAAGTTCGCCGCCTCCCAACATGGTATTAGTGATATTCCCAAAAACCGAATGTATCTTTATTTCTCCTGACTTGGTAACTGTTGCGTGTGTGCCGTCCACAAGTTTATATACCGTGCCTTTCGCTTTTACTCCGTCCAAGCCGTAAAGCGTTTCATTCGGCTTTACTTCGTTAGGTTCGTCTCCCTCCTCGGGTTTGGTAAATACCGATTTATCACAGTCATTACTTATTGCGGTATCTTGCCAAATCAAATATAAAGCTGCACAAATCAATGCGACAATTCCGGAAATAATAGAAGCTATTGCAAATCCTTTTTTGTGGGAACAAAAAGCACACAACGCAAACCCAATAAACGCTAAGCCTGCGATGTCAACCAAGTATCCCGTATTGAATTTGATTACTTTCTTCATACAAAGAAAACGCCCCGCAATGGAGCGTTATTGTTTATTTATAGAAGAACCTCGTGTCCGCCGACACCCTCAAAGATAAACTTCTTGCCGGATATTTCGGACGGAAAGGCTTCATAGCACATAACTTGCACGGGACACTTACCGAGGGCTGCCCATTGTTTAGCTCTCCTGTAATCCATGTCATCTTCTCCTCTCAACTTGTTCTTCGGTATGGTTGCAACTTTCTTTATACTCCTGTTTGCTTTTGCAATCGCTTTTGCAAGTGTCAAGGGTATATTCTTTGAATTGCGACCGGACGGAACTCGTATGGTGCCATAGTAAATGCCCGTGGATAAACCTCCGTGTGTCTTCATCGGATAGTAATACTTGACCTCGAAATAATATCCTCCCTTTTTCAGCAATTTCTTCGCTGCTGCTTGTTATTCCAAGTCCGTATCGTATGCCAGTTTGCCTTTCGGTAATGCTGCGGCGTATGCTGTCTTCTTCTTGGCTTGTGCAATAGCTCTGACAAGGGCAGGTGGCATTTTCGTCGATGCCGATGTGGTCTTGCTTGTTCTTTTCTTTGTTGTTGCCATATCTTTTACTTTTTTGTTCTCGGTGGTTTGCGGTCGAATGTCATTTTCGTTTGCCGTGTGGTTACTTTCTTCTTGGAAGTTGCTTTCTTTGTTTTTGCCGGTTGCAGTTTGGCAGGCTTCGTTGTCTTCCTGCCGAACTTGCTGCGTCGGGATTGTGCTGTTTTCAGTGCGGTGTCTATCGATGGTAGTTTGCTCAACGCTGTATCGCCCATCGCTTTGCCGACCAGAACGCACCAAGCCATGAACAGCTCGTCCAATCTGTCCCATTTGTAAGGGTAGATTGCTTTATTGTCGTATGCCGATAGCGGTTTGCAGAGGAACGAGTTGCGGTAATTGAAACTCGAGCCGTCGTCCACTTTGGAAAAGACGTAAGCGACCCACGCCTCGAAGCTGCGTGCGAATATCTCGGTCGGACGATACCAATAAACGTCTTCTTGCAGAATGTCTCTGAATTTCGCTTGGCTTTGTGCCTTCTCCATCTGGGCTGCTGCTTCCCTGACTATTTCGACGGTTAAGGCTCTGAGTTTGCCTCCGACGTTATCTTTAAGACTGTTCAAAGTGAAGTGTCCACCCGAAAGGTAATCGAACTTCTTGCTTTGGTCGTAGTGCATGCCGAGGAAGTAATCCAAGGCGTGTG
>OQVS01000457.1_pt1 | contig 27925 bp, 26 predicted proteins | sample 1691601 | NCBI WGS metagenome assembly OQVS01 (sample SAMN03418268, study PRJEB22391) | human gut metagenome | biome: human-gut; feature: organic feature; material: feces | host: Homo sapiens | place: Tanzania | collected 2013-01 | reverse complement strand
ACTTTCCAGTACCGGAAGGTCCTATTACAGCAATAACGTCACCCCTGTTGATAACCAGGTTCACATCGTTGAGAGGAACCGTATTGTCATCAAACTCTTTTCTAAGATGCTTTATCTCAATCATCTTGGCACCCCCTAAAAGGACTCTTCGCAGAAATCCTTCTAAAGTGAAAATTCCCAGGGAAAATGGCCTGGGCCAAAAGAGTCGTCAAGCAACGCACAGACGAGCAAGGCTCATTATGCCCATAATTGGGGTTTATGCAACCCTTTTTGGATTTTATTTTGTTTTATTTTCCAAAGACGAAAAAATACAGCTATATTTATATGCCATATAGAAAATCCAAAGGCTCTCAATTGGTATGGACGACATGTGGCAGAATGCACACAAAAGCCTTTTTTGACCGTTTGTGTGCAAAAAAATGCACACAAACCGAAAAAAAAGATATTTATGGGCAACAATGATGATATAATCTGTAGTGCATAGGAAACATAGGAGGAAATCATGAACCACGTAATAACAATAGGAAGACAGTTCGGCAGTGGAGGACATGAAGTTGGCCTTAGGCTTTCAAAGCGTCTGGGAATTCCTTTCTATGACAAAGAGCTCCTCACGCTCACAGCTGAGAACAGCCGTTTTGCAGAAAGCTATCTCACGAAGATGGACGAACAGAAGCCAAGCCTTCTGAACATGGGGACGACAAGCCTCATTCCAGGAGCCGGCGTTGCCACATCAAGGGAAGTGGTGATGAACCAGTTCTACAGCCTCTCCCCTACGGATCAGGTGTTCCTTGAGAAGTCAAAGGTAATACAGGCCCTTGCACAGAAAGGTCCATGCGTCATAATTGGACGCTGCGCAGACTACATCCTAAGGGATTGCGACACCATTGACTTCTTCATCCATGCAGACATAGAAGACCGCATAAGCAGGAAGCTTGCCCTTGAAGAGCACAGCGACAACGACCGTGCAAAGATGGAGAAAATAATAAGGAACACGGACAAGAGTCGCTCCAAATACTACGAGTACTACACCCACCAGAAATGGGGGGATGCAGACAACTACGACCTTAGCGTAAACACAAGTTCCGTAGGCATAGATGGAGCGGTGGAAGTCATCCTCAAGTTCATCGAGGAGTTCAGAAAGAAAACCATAATGCCGGACAAATAGAGCATTTGGCCTCACGCGCAGGCAAAGCAGCTAAAACCCATGCAGCCAGAAGAGGCCTTTTGATGCGCCTTGATGTGCCGTAGTCCGCCCTAGTGCGCCTTAGTACGCCATAGTCCGCCATAGTCCGCCCCGAAACTCTCAAAGAGCAACTACGGGGCGTATTCTTTCGCCTTCGATCTCCCACGAAACGAACGAAGCACCCACCTTTGAGGCGAACTCGAAGCATTCGTTGATATAGCCATCGTGTGCCGGCCACCCATGGACATCCTCTGGCCTATGGGCGTCGCTGTTGCAGCAAATCCTGACACCTGCGTCAACAGCCATCTCCCAGAACTCCTTTATGGTGTAGCGAGTCCTCTTCACGCCTCCAATTTCAATGATGCCCTTTCTTATGCCCAAACCGTTCATCTCAAGCGGCATATCGTTCTCCAAAGCGCACTGGATTATGTCCTTGGACGCAGCCTTCAGGTCTGCGCTCCACGGCGTATAGTAGCAGAACAGATCCGGATGCGCACCAAGCAAAAAGATGCCGGATTCCAACATGTCGGTATAGTTCTTCACATACTCACCTAAATATGGGGTATAGTTTGGAATCTTGTTTGGATACAAATCCTCACCGGTCTCTTCGTCATGATGGAAGTGTACGGCTCCTATCAGGTAGTCTAAGCCACACCCTCCAAGAAGTTCATCCCTGTAGTACGAAAAGTATCCCTTCAAGCTGTCGCACTCTGCGCCAAGCAATATGCGAAGTCCAGCCTCTCCCAACGAAGATTCGCAATCACGAGCAGCCCTTACGTCCTTCACATACGAAGGTAAAAGAGAATAGTCCATTCTCGTAGACGACCAGCGGTTGTCAGGTACAGGACAGTGCTCGGAGAATCCCAGGACCTTCAAATCTCCGCGTTCCTTTGCAGCCGCTACATAGTCGGGAATCTCGCCTTTTCCATGACCGCAGTACCATGAATGGGTGTGGAGGTTCACTTCTGCCTGGCTATACAACGACATCAAAGAACCTCCTTTGACAAAGCTGTATCTGCAGAAGAACCTACAACAGAGTCCTCAACAGGTTCCACCACATAATCCGTACCATCCTGGAACACAAGGTCCACGAACACATCTCCAGATGCAGAACCAGAAGAGTTCCCCAATGAAACAATAGCCTCAATCACAGAGTCCTTTGAAGAAAGTGCACACATATCCACCAGATAAGCCATGTCGTTCACCAAACTCCTACCCACCAGGCTTCTATCCTCCAAGCTTCCATCCTCCAGGCTTTCATCCACAGTACTTCCAGCTTTTCCATCAAGGGATACCAAAGTACAGGCCATGACCACATCACGGATCTCACCTGTTGAAGTATCGAAGAACAAATGCCTCAAACGACCATCAACCACAGAATAATACGAGCCGGAATACGAACCAAGAGGAAACGCCGCCATGAAGGCCTTGCTGGAACGACCCTCAACCACAAACGAACCACGCTCCACGATGGAACCGTCCTCCATCCCGTACAGCGCATAGTCCTGTTGTCTGCAGCCGCTCAATGTAATTGCCAACCCATCCTGACTCAGCAAATACCCATCAGTAAAACCAAGGTCCTCCAACGCAGAGGCGATCATCTCCAAACGATATGCATTGGCAAGGAGATTCAAATCCAAGGCCCCTGCCTCTATCTCCATCTCCTTGCAGAACGCTGCATACCCATCGGACACGGAGAACCGCACGATATGCCTCTCATCGTCCAGGAACTCAAGCGAGAAGTTGTCCAGATTGGATACCTGCGCAGCAATGTCTGCAAAACGGGCAGCCATATCCTCGTTGGTCAAAGGGTCGAAACCCACAGGGTCGTCCAGTATGAGCACAGACTTCCACTCAGCATACAAAGCCCCTGCGAACATATTGAAGTTGCGCCTCTCCAGCGTGCGTGCGTATGCATCCTTGAGCACGTCATAGAGCCCTGCACTCACACCAACCTCCTCCCCCAAATGACGATTCAAAGCCCCAATGCTCACAGCACCTGCATACTCCGTACTGGAATCCAATTGCTTGTACGATGCCGCCAAAATAGGGGTATACACTCCAACAAGTTCCTTGGTCGCCTTCTTTATAGCCCCGCTGGACCCCTCCAGATAATAGCCGAACGTTATCTCCTTGTTGTAGAAAGGCGCATCGGAATCCGCACTGGCCTCGATGAGATGGTAACCACTCTGCTTGGCCCCAAGCGCGCTTATACCATACGAGAAAGCCCCAACCGCAACGACCACAGCCACCACGAATAACACAACCCTAAGCCCCACGTGCTTCTCGCTGACCTGAATCCTATCATCCTTCATACAGAATCCTTCATATAAACCGATATCCTTGAACATTCCTCTTTGTAAACAAGAAGTCCGCACCGCACAGAAGTGCAGCACGGACCCATTCTAGCATTTTGGCGGAACTTTCAAAACCTAGCCAAGCCTAGTTTCCAAACCTCTCCTTCTTGTAGTGGTCAAGCTCCCTCTCGTTTCCGTAGATGAAATGCCCGTTTCCAAGATCCTCCATCCTGGGCTTGTCCACGGAGTAGTCATGCTGCGACGAATCGTATACGAAGAGCTTCTTGTTCTTCTCAAGGATAGGATCCGGGATAGGAATTGCGGACATAAGGGATTTCGTGTATGGATGCAGAGGATACTTGAAAAGCTCCTCCGTTTCTGCAATCTCAACGATCTTACCCTTGTGGATGACGGCGATCCTGTCAGAGATGAACCTAACGATGGAAAGGTCATGGGCAATGAAAAGATATGACAGCCCCCTCTCCTTCTGGAACTTCTTCAACAGGTTCAGGACCTGTGCACGAATGGACACATCCAAAGCGCTTATAGGCTCGTCTGCAATGATGAACTCAGGCTCCATGACGATTGACCTTGCAAGACCAACACGCTGGCGCTGACCACCGGAGAACTCATGGGGATAACGTGTCAAGTGCTCTGGAAGCAGACCAACCTCCCTAATGATTTCCTCAACCTTGTGGTACCTGTCCTTCTCGTCCTTGAAAAGGTGGAAGTTTATAAGGCCCTCAGAGATTATGTACTCAATGGTGGCCCTTTCGTTCAAGGAAGCCGCAGGGTCCTGGAAGATCATCTGGATCTTGCGAACAACCTCACGATCAGCCTTGCGCGAAAGTTTGCCCGATATCTTCTCGCCCTTGTAGTAGATTGCACCATTGGTGCATGGGTTTATACGTACAATGGCACGGCCAATGGTCGTCTTTCCAGAACCTGACTCCCCTACAAGGGAGAACGTCTCGCCCTTGTAGATGTCAAAGCTCACGTCATCTACGGCCTTGAACTCCTTCTTGCCGTTCTTGAACACCACATCAAGGTTCTGTATGGAGAGAACCACTTCCTTCTTGTTGTCTTCCATGTCCCCCTCCTATTCTGTGAACTCTACATGTGATTTGAGCATCTTCTCATGAAGATTCTGGATGATCTTTGGAGGCTCCACCTTAGGTGCCCTAGGATCCAAAAGCCAGGTCTTCGCCCAATGGTGCTCGTTTATCTGGAACATAGGAGGCTCCTTGACCATGTCTATGGCCATGGCGTATTGGCTTCTAGGAGCAAAGGCATCTCCAACAATCTTGTTATACAATGAAGGAGGCGTTCCAGGAATGGAGAACAAGTCGTCGCCCTTCTCTGCAAGCTGAGTCAAAGAACTCAGAAGCGCCCACGTGTATGGATGCCGTGGCTCGTAGAAGATGTCCTCTACAGTACCAATCTCCACAATCTGTCCACCGTACAGGACGGCCACGCGCTCCGCAACGTTCGCAACGACCCCAAGGTCGTGAGTGATGTACACTGTTGTGAAACCAAGCTGCTTCTGAAGATCCTTGATGAGCCTAATTATCTGAGCCTGGATAGTAACATCCAAAGCCGTAGTAGGCTCGTCGCAAATGAGGATCTTTGGCTGACAGGAAAGGGCTATTGCAATGACGATCCTTTGCCTCATGCCACCTGAGTACTGGAAAGGATAGTCGTTGAACCTCTTCTCCGGCTCAGGGATTCCAACCTTTGCCATGATGTCCAAGGTTCTCTTCTTGGCCTCTTCCTGGGAACAGTTCTGGTGTTTTATGATGACGGTGGATATCTGTTTTCCAATTGTAACGACAGGGTTGAGGGAGGTCATTGGATCCTGGAAGACCGTAGCTATCCTGCAGCCGCGGATGTGCTGCCAGTCCTTGGTGTACTTGACCTTGGCGCAGTCAATGATTGCATAACCTTCTACAAGGTTCTCCTTCTCGTTTATGCCGCGGAACTCAACTCTGAACGTGCAGGTCTCGAATATCTTGTTCCTCACCTTCTCATCGCTTAGGTTCTCGCCTGTGCACATTGCAAGCCTGAAAGCCTTCCTGAGCTTGCGGAAGAACACGAACTGGGTGTGCTTTGGATAGCGGGCTATGGAAAGCAGGATTTCGTAGGCAATGAGCTTGTTCCTTTCAAGTACGGCGTTCGAAAGGCCAAACGGACTTCTGGAATCATCGGCCTTCTCAAGCTTTGCATTCCTCTTTTGGGTAAGGTCGTCAATAGCCTTTTTATCGCGGGCGACACGCTCCTTGTCCGCATTGTACTCCTGAGCCCTCTTCTTTATTAGCTCAAGACGCTCTTTGACAATAGCCTTCTTCTGCTCCGTCCATGAGGCTATATTTGCCTTTATCTCCTGAATCTGAACAGCATCATCGGCATCCCTACGATCCAAGGCAAGCATGAGGTTAGTCCTGTCCACGATGTCGTCGTCAAGGTCCTTTATCTTCCTAGAGTACTCCATCTCCTCTTCCGGAGTGAGCGACTTTGCGTGCTTGATCTCCCCTTTCTTCTGCGCAATGGCCACGTACTCCTTGGCACCGCGCTCCAGAGGAGAGGAGCTGTTGAGCATGTCATATGCCTTCTTGAGGATCTTCTTGTTCTGGTCCGTAAGCGGCGCAACGGTCCTTGAAAGCTCGTCGTCTGAGAAGATTATGCTTCCATTGCTAATGAAACCGTTGGAATCCAACATACCCGCAAACGTCTTCGTCAAGACCGATTTCCCGGAGCCCGATTCCCCTACGATGGCAATGGACTCGTTTTCGTATATGTCCAACGAAACGTGTCTAATGGCAGAGAGGATCCTTCCTCTTACATTGAACTTTACGTCCACATCCCTGAGGGACAACAGGACTTTCTTGTCTTTTTCTTTGTTCTCCATGTCTCCCTCCAAATCACATGTGGGTTCTTGGGTCTGAAGCGTCGGCTAGGTTCTGACCAAGGACGTAAAGGATTATGGTCACAAGAGATGCAATTGCAACAGGCGACCAGAACTCCCAAGGATAGGTGATGAATGCCGTCTGGGCCTCCTGGATCATCCTACCCAAGGACGGCACGCTTGCAGAAAGGCCAACGCCTATGAACGAAAGGAACACCTCCATGGATATGTAGGAGGGAAGCTCCGTTGCAAGGATCGTCACTATGACGGATGTCATGAACGGTAGGATGTTCTTGGAGACGATTCTGGTGATTGGAGTTCCAAGGCATCGGGATGCAAGGGAGTATTCGCGGTCCCTGATTATCATGACCTGTGTCCTGAAGAAGTATGCAATGCTCAGCCAGCCCGTCACGGTGAGGGAGAACACGAAGCTCCAGAATCCAGAGCCAATGATGTAGACCAAGACCGATATCATTAGAATGTACGGGACGTTGGCTATGATGTTGTATATGACAAGCATCACGTGGTCGAATTGCTTGGAGTATCCCCATACGGCACCCATGATGATGCCAACGGTCATGTTTATGGCGGCGCAGATCACAGCAAGCAACAAGCTGGTCCTAGCTGATGCCCATATTCCATAGAAGATGGAGTTTCCAAGGGCTCCTGTCCCAAGGCACCACTTGAAGGAGAAGCCTCCCGTCTGAGCCATCGCCTGGCTTGGACTTAGGTGGAACATGAGAGCGTTGGTGACGTTCTCGTTTGGGTCGTACTTGCAGAATATCGGGATTATGAACGAGCACAGAAGAAGAACCGTGAACAATATGAGAAGCCCCCAGTTTGTCTTCTTGCGGAAGAACACGCGGAACACGGACTTCCAGTACGAGTATCTTGGAGCGATTATCTTCTCGCTCTCTATTGTGTTGTGGTCAATGAAGGTAAACAACGAATCTTCGTTGACAACAGTCTGCTTTTTGTTTGCTGCCATTATCATCTACCTCCCTTCGTTTCGAATGAAATCCTAGGATCGTACTTGACCATAAGGAGGTCTCCTGCAATCTGGGATATGATGGAGAGCGTCGTGTAGAACACCGTACATGCCACGATTATTCCATTGTCGTGTCCGTTTATGGCCAATGTGAGAAGGTTTCCAACACCAGGAACGGAGTAGACGCGCTCTGTTATGATTGCACCGGTAAGGCATCCAAGTATGCTTGCTGGGATTCCATGCACCAGCGGAATGATTGCGTTCCTTGAGATGTGCTGGGAAAAGATCTCCTGCTCGCTAAGGCCCTCCGCCCTTGCGAACTTGACGTAGTCGGAGTTCATTTGGTCTATCATGTAGCGCCTCATCCACTTCATGAGGCTTCCAATCTGAGGAAGTGCAAGCGAGATGGTTGGCAGTATGTAGGCCAGGAATTTGACCTGGGCGTTCGCAAACTTGTACGGCAGATTGAACAACTTGGTACCAAGAGCTGCAAAGAGGAAAATGTATGCAAGAGATGGAACGGCCATTATGAAAACTATGTAGGCCATGCCAAGTTTGTCCACGAGCTTGTCTTTTTTCCTTGCCATGAGGATCCCAAGAGGAAGTCCAAGGCAGTATGCAATGACAACGGCAACAAGTCCTATGACAAACGAGTTCTCTATCATGCTAAGGCCTGAACGCCTGTAGGTTATGACTGTGTACCTGTCGTTGAACTGCTGCTTCTCCGCATCTGTAAGCTCTCCCATGTTGTACGTTGCCGAGTGGAAATTGGCGGAGGTCTCAACATATTGGTCGGTGCCTATAAGAGCCGGGAACTGCTGTCTTGCGTTCTTGAGGTCTCCTGAAGGGTCGTTTATGACACCTGTAATCTCCTGCCCTCTGAAACGGGTATAGGAAACGCCAAGGTTGAGGTGGATCCAGTTCTGATGTATCCAAGGGAACCTAGAATCGAAGTACAAAAGGTATTTATGGGTCGTTCCGCTTCCAACTATTGCAAAGAGTCCGCTGTAGGGATCCTTTTCAAAGCGTACATAGCGGTCTGTAAGACTTGGATCCTTCACATCGTTGGTCGTCTCAACGGTAAAGAGGTTGCCAAGATAGTCGAAGAGTCTGTAGATGATTGGCCTTTCGCGCACAGCCAACAGGAATCCTCTTCCTCCTGGCTTGAGCTGGCCCTTGGTTCTTCCAGAGGAGAACTTGATTGGGTCCAGACGGACTACCTTGTAGCCCTTTGCAGTGTATTCTTCAATGAACTGCTGAACGGTTGCGCTTTCAAGATATGCATCGCCTTCCTGTCTTTGTATGAGATTGCTCTCCTCAGTGTAGGCATCGCCATTGCCAAGTTTGTTGCTAGCATAGCTTGTATAGTTGACGTACTCAAGGTACCCGTACCGCTGGTACTGGGAGTATTCGTAAACGATTCTCTCGTTTGCGCTTCTTTTGTTCCACGTATCGTCGTTCTGGAATATCACGCTCCTGTCCGTAAGTGAGAAAACAAGCAGCATGACGGTCCAAATTACGACAAGCAGTGAGAAGAGCGAAAAAAGAATACGTCGCAAAAGGTATTTCTTCATAATGTTTAGATCCTTCTCTCCTTTGGACAATGCCTTGCACTATGCAAGAAATGCAAAGCTTTGTCCAAAAAACCATGGGAGGACAGTATAGTCCTCCCATGGAAATTGCGTCTAATTATGACTGTGGTTTTGGTCGTTTATTAGAAGAGACCTATGACCTTTGTCATGTAGCCGGCACCGTTTCCAAGGAAGGTGTCGAGGTAGGAACAAGGATCACCAAAGTCTGGACCCCAACCTGAGCCGTAGAACATATCGAAGTTTCCAGCCTCTCCGTTGGAAGCTCTGTATCCGCAGGCGTAGAAGTCTGCTGAAACAGTTGCCTCAATGAGGTTTACAACAACGTTCTCAGTTCCAAGAGTTCCCTCGATTACCTGCTTGTAGGCCTGTGCCTGAGCTGTCTGTGCTGCACTTGGCGAGTAGTAGACGACATCGATTGTGATTGGCCATGTGACGGAAGTTCCAAGCTCCTTCTTGGCCTCAGCAAGACAAGCCCTTGCCTGCTCTGGGTGATACCATCCATCAATACCATCGGCTACCTGAATGCCTGCGCCAATCTGGTCGCAGTAGTACTGCACGAGCTCACCGTAGAGGGTACCGGCCTGCCATTCCTTGCCGTCCACGACGACATCGGAATCAAGCTGTACGAACTCTGGATGTGTGTACATGTTTCTGAGGTTGGTCGTTGCAAGGTCAGCACCGCGGCTTGTTGCATTGACGGTCGCCTTGTCGAAGGCGAACTGCATTGCCTTTCTGAAGTTCTTGTTCAAGAGAGCCGTTTGGGTGTCTATCTTCTGCTGCTCCGTCTTTGGAGAAGCACATGCACCGCTTGGCAGGGCGAAAGTTCCTCTGTTGACGTTAAGTCCTCCGAAGTACGTCGTCGATGTGGTCTCTGAAATGTAGTGGTACTTGTCAAAGTTTCCGTCAGCCTTTGCAAGAGCAAGGGTTCCTGCGGCCTCTGTAAGTCCGCTTCCAGCGTAGACACCATCGCAGACATCCTTGTAGTACTGCTGCATGTTCTCGCCGTTGTCATAGACCCATGTGATGGAATCGAGCTGTACGCTTTCAGGATCGTAGTAGTTGGGGTTCCTGACAACCTTGATGATTGAGGTGTCGTTCAACTGCTGAAGAAGGAATGCACCGTTGTAGACCTGAGAAGAGACATCTGTTGCCTTTCCATAGGTGTATGTGTTTGGGTCGCTGTATGCATCAGCATACTCCGTGATTCCAAAGACACCGCCACGTGAGAGGTAGAAGCTTTCGCAGATAGGAGCAAAGCAGCTGTACGTGAGCATCGAGAGGAAGTAGCTTGTCGGCTGGCAAAGGGTTACCTGAAGTGTGTAGGTATCCACAGCCTTGTATCCAACACCGTCCCAGGAACCGCCCGCAAGGTATTCGGAAACGCCTGCGACAACACCTTCGACGAGCCACTCAAGACCTGCTGCAGCATCAAGCATGTGATGGAAGCCAGCCTCGAAGTCCTTTGCTGTGACCTCTGCGTACTTCACTCCTTCAGATGTGGACCAGTATGCACCCTTTCTGATGTTGAAGGTATATACAAGGCCGTCCTCAGAGAGGGACCAGGACTCTGCAAGAGCAGGAATCATATGGCCAAGGTTGTTGTACTGTACAAGACCATCAACGCAGTTCACGAGAATCTCGGTATCGGACTGTGATGAGGTATTGAGGGTATCAAGGGTTACAGGAGCCGTCTGGAACGTGACTCTGTAGTTCTTGTTGATTGAGTGGCCATGCTCCATGAGCCAAGCTTCTGGATCGTATACTGCTTCACCCTTGACTGCCTGTGCCCAAATTGAAAGAAGCTCTTCCCTTTCAGCTGGGGTAAGGAAGTCGTCGCCGGATACTACGAAGCCCTTCCATCTGTCATCGTCGTTTCCCCACTGTACGTAAGGGACCGTTCTTGGAGCAACTCTGGAAATGGTGTATGCACCGTTCTGTGTTGTGTTAGGAATCATGACTGCGGAATCGAGAAGATAAGCCTCAGCCTGAGCATAGAGGACAAACCTTTCTGAATCTGTTGCGGCAGCCTTGGCTTTCATACAGAGTTCCTCGTACTTTCCAAGGACAGAGTTGTAGATCTCTTCGTCATCGCCGCGCACATACTTTGCAGGTGCTGCTGGCTCAGAAGCCTTTACCTCTTCCTTGACAACTGGAGCTGATGTTGCAGGAGCATCGGCCGCACCCTGTGCGAACACAGTGGTGAGGGCAACTGCAAGAACCAGCAAGAGAACTGTCAGTTTTTTCATCTTTTTCCTCCTGGATTAGAATTCATTTCAATGTCATGTAGAAATTCTACAGGACGTTTGTTAGGAAATACAACAGAAAACTTGGAAAAATACAATACATTACGGCACAAAAATTGATAAAAATGCAACGTTTTGTGAATAAAATTACATTTTTTTAAATATTGTTTGTTTTAAAACCGTTTGGATTGCCTTTTTGCCATCTCCAAGAGTCCTCGCACATCCTTTCAAGACCATACTTTGTCTCAAAGCCAAGGACCTTTTTTGCCTTTGTTGGATCTGCATAGACAGTAGCGAGATCGCCTGCTCGCCTAGGCCCTATTGTATATGGAATGCGCCTGCCGCTCGCCTTCTCAAAGGCCTTCACTATGTCAAGGACGCTCGAGCCCTTGCCAGATCCAATGTTGAACACCTCGCAGCCCTCGTGCTTTGAAGCATAGTCCAACGCTGCAAGATGTGCACGAGCAAGATCCACAACATGGATGTAGTCCCTCACCCCGGTTCCATCAGGAGTATCGTAGTCGTCTCCAAAGACTGTGAGATGGTCACGCTTGCCAATGGCAACCTGCGTCACATAAGGCATGAGGTTGTTTGGAATCCCCTGGGGGTCCTCGCCCAAAAGACCGCTTTCATGAGCTCCAACCGGATTGAAATATCTAAGAAGGACAATGCCTAGGCTAGGATCCGCCACGCAGAACGCCTTGAAGAACTGCTCGGACATATACTTGGTCCAACCATACGGATTAGTGCAGTCGCCAGTTCTGGAAGTCTCCTTCAACGGCATCTCGTTGTCGCCAGAGTACACCGTGGCGCTTGAAGAGAACACAAGGCGCTTCGTGCCATGCTCCCTCATGACCTCTACAAGGGTAAGGGTGGCATCCAGATTGTTTCTGAAATACTCAAGAGGCTTCTGCACGCTCTCACCCACCGCCTTGAGCCCCGCAAAATGTATCACCTCATCTATATGGCACTGGTCGAACACGCGACCCAACGCCTTTTTGTCGCACACATCCACATTGAAGAACAGCGACCTCCTGCCCGTAATGCGCTCGACCCTGGACAACGCCTCCTCGTGGCTGTTGCAAAGATTGTCCACCACCACGACATCGTAGCCATGCTCCAACAGCTCGACGCACGTATGCGACCCAATGAACCCAGCTCCACCTGTAACGAGAACCATTCTTCCCTCCATCTCCTCTATTATACTAATCCTCTTTTTAGACCGATGTCCCTGCGCCCGTCCCTCTCAGAGCACATCCACCATTATGGACCTAAGACACGCAAGCGCAGCGCTCTTGTTGTCTTCATTCGCATCGTCCGTAGCCTTGGAATCCACGACTATATGGGACTCCGGCAGGCTGGCCTTTGCTATAACGGCATTGCTCAGCACGCATATACTTGAAACAAGCCCGCACAGCTCAACCTCATCGTAGCCCTGTTTCGCAAGGAACTTGCCAAGTTCAACGGATCCAAAAGTTGGCTTTTCAATAACCTTCTCCGCCTTTTCCTTGTAGGGAAGGACGCTTTCATCAAGCTCCCAACCCCATGACCCCCTTATGCAGTGCTTCACTGGAAGCCCCCTGCCTTCTGCCGTCTCAAGATAATTCTCTCCATGGGTGTCCATAGTGAATATGACATGGGCCCCACATGCCAGAGCCTTCTCTATCTTGTCAACGATGACAGGTCTAAGCAACGCCGCACGTCCAAAACCCAAGGAACCGGTCACAAAATCGTTCTGATAGTCCACAACGACAAGAGCTCTCTTCATAATTCATTGCTCCATATACAATAATAAAAACATTGAACCAAAACTACGAATATTATATCATATTTTTCCATGGGCGATTATGTTTTGACACACAAAACCAAAAGAATCCTGAAGCTCAGGAAGGCCGTTGACATAGAGGATGTCACCACCGCCTCCCAGCAGGAGATAGACGAATACAATCGCTCTGACATAAAATCGAAAAGGACATTCTGTTCCCTTTACCGCCCAGTCACCAGGGACATCCTCAAAAGGACATTCATAATTCCAGTCAACGATGGCGCAATAACGGGATATTTCTTTGAAAAATACAAGGACCGCTCTGTTTCAGGCCAAAGTTCCCTCATAATACTGTTCCACGAAGGCGGATGGATGCTTGGCAACATGAGCAAGTGCGGGGCATTCTGCAGCAACCTTTGCAACGTCACTGGCGCAAGCGTGTTGGCCGTGGACTTCAGGCTTGCCCCAAAGTTCAAGTTTCCAGTTCCAGTCGAAGACTGCTACAGCGCATTCCTTTGGGCGTGTCAGGGTGCTCGCTACTGGCGTGTAGACCCTGACAAGATCTATCTCATGGGTTCGTGCACAGGAGGCAACCTTGCCGCAGCCGTAAGCAGGCTTGCCCGAGACCGCAAAGGCCCAAAGATCGCAGGACAAATCCTCATCTCTCCGGTGACGGACTGCCGCATGAGGACTGAAAGCTACGAAAAATACAAGGACTGCCCATCCTTCTCCGTCAAGGAGATGGAGTTCTTCATCCGCAACTACTCGCGCGAGCCAAAGGACATACTCGACCCTTTGTTCTCCCCTCTTCTTGCAAAGGACAATTCAAGACTGCCTCAGACGCTTGTATTCGCAGCCCAATACGACCCCTTGTACGACGACGCCCGCCTATACAGCCAAACCCTCGTACAGGCGGAGACCCCTTCCAAATTCCTCGAAATGAAGGGAATGTTCCACGGATTCCTTCTCTACCCAAGCACTCCCGGCTGGATGGACGTGATGCTTGCAATAGCCTCCTTCGTGGGAGGCCGAGCCGTCAACGATGTAGAGATAATGAGTGACAGCGAACGCCGCCGCCTCTCCCGCCGCCCCCAGCTCATCGTCCAGTAGTTTTACACGAATCGGCAAGTTTTGGCCTCAATCGGCAACTTTTCATGCGAATCGGCAACTTTTTCGTCTCCAATCGGCAAGTTTTACAGCGTCCCACAGCGCCCTTCAGCGCCATACTCCGCCATACAACGCCCTTCAGCGCCCATCAAAGCCGCTCAAAGCCTCAATGCCTCAAATCACCCCTTCAAGGCATCGTTTGGCACGTTGCCAAGCAATAGTCCAATGGACTCCTTCTTGAAGAAGAGCTCCTTTTCGCCGCTTGCGGAGAAATAGCAATACCAGCACTTTTCATCGGCTTTGTAGTGGACATCACATCCCATGATGTAGGAACTCGACCACCCTTTGTCAGCAGGGACGAGGATTGGCCTTGAACCGCAGCGTGACCAGTTATAGCCATCCTCCGACCTGAGAAGAACCATGACCGAGCTTGTGCGCTTCTTCTTCTGGTTCCAGAACACAGGACACTGGAAAGCGTACAGAACGTCACCGCAGGGAACAACTCTTATGCTTCCGCAACCAAGGTTGGACCAAGGGTCGTCCGGAATTGGCTCAAGAAGAGGTCTCTCTGGTTTTTTCATCGAATACGGACCGCTCACGGCAGGGGATGTGGCGCAGGCAAAATAGCGAGAGACCTTCTGCTTGGTGTCAGGAAGCACAAGATGGGAGGCTCCAAAAAACAAAGTATACTCATCACCCGCCTTTACAAGCTGTGGCCTTGAAATCCTGGGGTATTTGAGATAGTCGCCTGCAAAGGGAATCGTCCTGCTGTCAAGGATGAGACGGGGCTTGCTCCATGTCACAAGATCCGTAGAGGTCTTCATCTCAAAGCATGAATACGAATCGTGCTTACCCTCTCCCGTGCGGTTGTTTATGAACGGCATACTGCCGTCATGCTTCTCGTACAAAAGATAGTAGTTCTCGTTCTCAATGAAAATGAAAGGCGAATGACCACGAGGCTCAATGAGACGGCTGGCCTCCCATGCTATGCCGCTGGAAGACACACAATGGTGAAGACCAAGCCAAGTATGGTAGAAAAGGTGCCACTTTCCATCACACGACTGCTCTGGAAGAAGGACCTGCGGGTCGCAGAGCGTTGGAGTAAGCCTTCCACCGGAGACAAGAGGTTCATCGCTGAACGGAAACCAGATGCACTTTTCAAGATCCTGCATTCAACGACCTACCACTCATTCCTTCATGTTCATCTTTGGACCGCTTGGAGAACCGCCCGACGGACCTTTCTTTCTGGAGAATATAGGCGCAAAGGTTTCATCGGCATCCACCTTTTTGGTGTACCATTTCACGAATCTGGAATATATAAGCCAGGAAAGCCCAATGGATGCAAAGAAGATGAGCATTATCCAAACCATGTTGCCGCTCTCATCATCAGGATTGCCGAACATTCCAAGAAGCGTGAATCCAAGGATAAAGAAGATTATCATCAAAACGACGTTCCCAATCGTAGCCAATGTGATGAAAACTGCGGTGTTTCTCTTCTTACGAGCATCGTTGTTCATTTCAAACCCCCTTTCTTGGACTTCTTTCCACTGCCGGAGAACAGCACTGACAGCGCAAACAGTATAACGAAGACGACAACGCAGCTGTCGCTAACATTGAAGGTGGGCCATCTCTCAAGACCAAAGAGACCGTAGAACTTCACGCTGATGAAATCCACAACTCCTTCGTCGAACCTGAAGATCCTGTCGGCAATGGTTCCAAGTCCGCCGCCAAGGATCCCCGCTGCAAACCATCTTTGCGTATTCGTAAACAAATCCTTCTTTGAAGCAACCGCCCATGCAATGGCACCCATAAGGACAAGAGGCAGAACGATCAGCATGACGATTCTGACAAAATCGCTGCTTCCGGCTCCCATGCTAAAGGCCGCACCCGTGTTGCGTACATGGCAGATCCACAAGAAATCACCAAAGAACTTCTTTGCAATCGTCCCCTGCGGAATGTTCTTCACAACCAAGAGCTTGGTCACCTGGTCAACCACGAGTATACAGGTTGTGAGCACGAACGGCATGAATCTCTTTCTTCCTTCCATGCAATGCCTCTAAATCTCTACCTGCGTGTCTATGAAGCACGTCTCAAGTCCCATGCCTGCAACGACTTCCTTGACGGCCTTGACCCCAAAGGTCTCCGTCTCGTAATGGCCAAGGCACAGCATCGTGAACCCCGCCTCCACGCAATCGTTGTAGGTGGAATACCGGGCCTCCCCCGTAATGAGGGCGTCAAGGCCCTCGCCCATGGCCTCGTACATGTCAAAGGCACCGTCACCGGATACTATGCCGATGTTCCTGATCTCCTTGTTCCCATCGCCTATCACAACAGTCCTTGGAATGGTTCGTACACCCAACTGCGAGATGATCTGGCTTGCCAACATCGGTCTAGAAAGGGAGCCTTTCACCCCAACGTAGACCCCCTTGTAGAAAGAGAAGGGCTTTGGGTCAACGATTCCAAGGCGTTTGGCCATTTGGGCGTTGTTGCCAAGCTCCATGTGCGCATCCAAGGGGAGATGGCATGCAAAGACGGCCAGTTTGTTGTCGAGAAGCGTCTTTATCTTGTCGTAATGCCTTCCCGTGACGGCGATTGGCTTTCCCCAGAACATCCCGTGGTGCACGAAAAGCATATCAGCCTTGGCGGCAATGGCCTGCTCTATGCTTTGCATGTTGGCATCCACGGCAAAGGCGACCTTTTCTATGTTGGAGTCCAAATCGCCCACCTGAAGCCCGTTCAATGAGATGTCCGCACCTGCAAACGCAGGGATATCGAGAAGGCTTGTAAGCTTATCTGAAAGTTCGCTCAACTTCATATCTTTGATTATAATAGTTCATTGACATGAGTTTTTCCACTACCTACAATCCTAGGCATGAACATAGAGGAACTATCCGTCAGCGAAGCACGGTTCTCATACGACAGGTCCATGATTGGGACCTTGGTCTCTGAAGTAAGGAAAGAAGGCTGCAAAAGTGCAGTCGTAGGCCAACCAAGAGCTCTGAGCGCCCTAAGAATGGGAATGAGCGTGAACACGAAAGGCTACAACATATACATAAGCGGAGAAGACGGAACAGGCCGCCACAGCGCAGTGAGGCAGATTGCAGCTTCGTTGGAGAACGATGGCTCCTCTGGTGCTTCCGGCTCTGTGGCTTTGGACCTCGTATATGCCTGCAACTTCGACAGAAACGAAGCCCCTTTCCTCATTGCTTTGCCATCACCGTTTGGCTCTTTGCTTTCCTCCCATATGGAAAGGATTTCCGGGCTTGCAAAGGACGGAATGTGGGACGAAGCCATTGCGCTCGAATGCGAACTTGAGGACTCGTTGGAAGGCATTGGGAACCCTCTCCTTACAACCTACTTTTCGCAGGTGCGTGCAGCTCTGAACAGAAAGAACGGCGATGCCCCTTCGTATCTTGTAAACATGGTACATGACGGTGCGGCAGATGCAGGACTCAAGGATGTGAAGGCAAAAAGACCTCTTGTGGAGGAATATCACCCAACCCATGCCAACATGTTTGGTCAGATAACCAAGCAGAACGCACCTTGCCACCTGAGTCTTTCTGGAGGATCGATCCTAGATGCCGTTGGAGGCTTCTTCGTTGTACGCGCAGACAAAATCCTTTCCCAAAGCCAAGGACAGCACTCCCTATGGGCGCTATGGGACAGCCTCAAGCTCTTTGCTGAAAGCTCAAGCTTCACCATAAGCGGAGACAACTCTCAGGACCAGCTTTTCATAAGACCAATCGTCTCCTCTCTTCCCGTTAAGATAATCCTTGTGGGAAGCGATGCTCTATACGACAAGCTGTGCGAAACGGACGATGAGTTCCTAAGGCTCTTCAAGGTATCTGCGGAATTCGATTTCTCCATGCCTGCCAACAAGGACAACATAAAGGGAACGATAGCCTACATCTTGGATGTAATAGAAAAAAACAACTTGAGACCCATTAACGAAGATGCTATATGCGAGCTTCTTCGCTACAGTTCATGGTATGCCGAGATGCGTACAGAGCTTACGACAAAGCTATCCTTCATTGGGGACCTTGCGTTCGAAGCGAACTACATGGCAGTACGCAAAGGAGCTCCTTCGATAGATGAGTCCTGCGTCAAGGAAGCCATGAACGCACGCGACTTTGCCAACGGAATCACAGAGGAGCGTATAAACAAGGAGATCCAGGATGGAGAGATGATAATCTCCCTCTCCGGCACAAAGGTTGGGGTCGTGAACGGCCTTGCAGTCATGGACAGAGGCCTTGCCTCGTTTGGAACCCCAACGGTGATCTCAGTGTCGGTTGCACCAGGATCCGAGGGCATCGTGAACATAGAGCACGAAGCCGGTCTCTCAGGCGAGATCCACGACAAGGGGCTTCTCATCCTTGAAGGGTATCTTCGCAAGCAGTACGCCCGCACCTTCCCTCTTTCCATCTATGCCGGAATATGCTTTGAACAGTCATATGCCGAGGTCGATGGCGACAGCGCCTCCTCCTCAGAGCTTTTCGCCCTGCTTTCTGCAATCGGCGAACTCCCAGTTCGTCAGGACATTGCAGTGACGGGTTCCGTGAACCAGCTTGGCGACATCCAACCTGTTGGTGGTATAAACGAAAAGATAGAGGGGTTCTTCTCCATTTGCGAAAAGATGGGCCTTTCAGGAAAGCAGGGGGTCATAATCCCACGTCAGAACGTGAAGTCCCTCATCCTTCCAGAGCGCATCGTAAAGGCAATAGAGGAAAGGCGATTCCATATATACCCAATATCGTCCATAGACCAGGGGATGGAGATTCTGACCCTTCGTCCAAGCGGCGAGCGCAACATCAAGGGGAACTTCCCTCCCAACACCGCCAACCGCATAATAGAAGACCGCCTCAAGAAACTCTACGAGCTCTCCAAACCCGCGAACTGATTGGCAGGCCAGAGGTCGTTTATTCCGACATTTATTCCGACATTTATTCCGACCTCTTTAAAATCCGTGCGTAATCCGTGCGCCCCATGAGACCCATGAGGCCCATAATGCCCATGCAACCCGTAAGCCCCATAAGCCCCGTTGCCGTTCCACCGGCGCATCAAGGCGCATCAGGGCGCATAATAAAAAACGCACCCAAGTTGAAAAACCAAGGTGCGTTTGGAAACATTTGAAGTTTAAAACCACTTAAACAAGAAATCTTACTTTCCGGAGTTGAAGCGGGAATCCCACTCGTTCTCCTTCTTCCTGCGCTCATAGCGCTCGCTGGCATCGGAATCGGATTTGGAATTCACAAAGTCATCGGGCTCCGGGTTGTAGTAGTAGGTGTGTTTCGAGTTCCTTGGATCGTCTTCGTCCTCGTATGGGTTTACGGGAAGAAGGAATCCAAGGATGCAGTATATCACAAGACAGGGCACAATCGCCGTGCAGCATGCAAGTATGATAACCGCAAGCCTGACGGAACCTTCCGGGAGGTCCCTCCACTGGGCGATGCCCTTGCAAACACCAAAGATCTCACCATGCTTCGATCTATAAAGTCTCTTGGTTGCCATTTTTATAACCCCTTCACAATAAATATATGTCTTTTATTTGTTTTCCATCTTCTTCTTGAGGGCGTCGAGCTCCTTCTGTATCTCGTCAAGCTCCTCAAGGTCCCTGAACTTGCTGTCAAGGTCATCGGCAGTCTTGTCCTGCTCCCTTCTTGCGTTCATCCTGTTGATGCGCTCCTCCATCCTGTTGAAACGCTCCATTGGATCGTCGTTGCCGTAGCCGTTTGAGCCGTAGCCTCCATCACCCGGGGCCTTGCCGCTTGTTCCGGCACCATAGCCAGTACTGTAAGAGAACCCTTTGGAAGCCTGTGCTTGGGCCTGTGCCTTTTGGCTCGCCTCTCTCATGCTCTGGTACTTGGCCTTTGCACTTGCAAGCTTCTCCTCAAGCTTTGCAATGTCTTCCTTGTACTTGGCAATGGTTGCATCGTACTTGGAAGCCTCTTCCTTGAGAGATGCAAGCTCCTGTGAAAGCTTCTTTTTCTCAAGAAGCGCTTCGCGTGCAAGGGCATCACGTCCGCTTGCAATCGCAAGCTCCGCCCTGTTCTGCCAACGATCGACCAAGGATTCGAGCTCCTTGACCTTCCTGTCCATTGTGTTCTTGCTGCCAATGGCCGCTGCACAGTTGGACTTTATCTCTATGATGGTGTCCTCCATCTCGTTTATCATGAGCTTTATCATCTTCTCTGGGTCTTCAGCCTGGTCGAGAAGTGCGTTTATGTTGGAATTGACTATATCCAGGAACCTTGAAAAAACTCCCATGTCTCTATCTCCTTGCCACTATCGTTTTCCCTGCGCTTTCGCAGGATTCTCTTTCCAATACGTCAGTATAGCAGCACGTTCCATGCCAAGTGCACCAAAACCATTGATTTTTCGCAATTTGGTGCATATTTGTAGACCAAAAAACCAAAAACAGGCCGTTTTGGTGCACTTTTGTATTTCCTTTCTCGTTGCAAAGAGTTCACAAGCAGCATATCAGAGCAACAATAATTGGCAAATAACGCCAATATTGGTATTATTTACCACATGGAACGACAGACAGAGAACTACATAGGAGAATCCGAGGTTTTTCTGGATTTCCAAAGGCGCATAGCAGATGCCGCAACGGTCGATCGCAGCGTACTTGTCATAGGAGAGCGTGGAAGCGGAAAGGAGCTTGCAGCAAGCAGACTCCACTATCTTTCAAAGCGCTGGCAGAAGAACCTTGTGACCGTCAACTGTGCAGCCCTTGCCCCCACTCTCATTGAAAGCGAACTCTTTGGCTACGAGCAAGGGGCGTTCACGGGGGCTGGAAAAACAAGGAAAGGCCGTTTCGAGGAAGCCCAAGGAGGAACTCTCTTTCTGGATGAAATTGGAAACATTCCAATGCAGGTGCAGGAGAAGATACTACGCGTCGTTGAATACGGAACATACGAAAGGGTTGGCTCGTCAGTCACCCATGAGGCCGATGTCCGCATAATTGGAGCCACCAACGCAGACCTAAAGCAGATGTGTCGTGAAGGCAAATTCAAGGAAGACCTTTTGGACAGGCTCAGCTTTGAAGTCATCTTCGTTCCACCCCTTAGGGAACGAGGCGAAGACATCCTCATCCTTGCCAACTATTTCGCCTCACGCATGGCCATGGAATGCGGACTGCTTGAGACACCGGCCTTCAGCGGCAACGTGCAGGGAACCTTGCTTTCATACACCTGGCCCGGCAACGTGCGCGAACTCAAGAACACAATAGAAAGGGCCGTCTACCGCAGCAAAGGCCACACCATCACGACAATCCAACTTGACCCCTTCGAAAACCCATTCGACACTACATTCAACGGTGGCAACGAAGGCAAACCCCAAACCGCCAAAACACCGACACAACCAAAGACCGATGTCCTTGAACACCCAAATACGATGTCCTCTTTCTATGACAGCATACAAATTAACAAACTCAATGAAACGAAAGAGGCCATCGAACGTAACCTTTTGGAAAGAGCCTTAAAACAGGCCAACGGAAACCAAAAGGAGGCCGCCGCCCTCATGGAGCTCTCATACGACCAATTCAGAGGTTTGTATAGAAAACATAGAAAGTAAGGGATGCATACAAACAAAGCCGGGCGAAAACCCGGCTTTGCATTTGGAAATCAAAAGCCCCTTACTTTTCAGCAGGAACGTTCTTTGAACCGTTTGGACTGAACTTGGCCTTGAGCTGGGCAAGCTCAGCTTCTATGCTGGCATCCTGCTCCATGGAAGAAAACTCCTTCTCCGTCTTATAGGACTGGGATGTCATGTTCGCCTGAGCCTCAAGGTTTTCAACACGCTCTTCCATTTCATCGAACCTCTTGATTGCATCGCTGCAATCGAAGGAGCTCAGCTGCTTTTCAACCTCGATCCTCTCCTTTGCATGCTCCGCTCTGGCGACAAGAGTCCTTTCCTTGTCCTTGATCTCCTGAAGCTTCTCTGAAAGCTTCTGGATCTGGGCTTCCTGACTTGCCTGGATGCTCCTAAGGGTTGCAAGCTCCTCCTCCACAGCCTTTGCACGTGCAGCTGAACGCTGCTTCTCTGCAATGGCTTCCTTTGCAAGGTCGTCCTTGCCGTTCTTTACAGCCATCTGAGCCCTTATCTCCCAACGTGTGGTTGCAGCGTTGTACTCTTCAAGAGCCTTCTCACGACCCTTGATGTTGCACCGAGTCTCGGCTGCGGACTCCTTTGCCTTGGCAAGGGTATCCTCCATTTTGGTGATGGAATAGCGGATTATCTTGGAGGGATTCTCAAGTTTTTCCAATGCATGGTTTACATTTGAGCTGAATATCTGACCGATTCTTTTAAACGTGTTCATTTGTGTTCTCCTACGTGTTTGGTTTTCTTTTCATGTCTTTTTTGAGACGCAAACCACATAGCAAAACACGTGCCAAGTCAACTCAATTCATTTACATAGAACAAATTGCATCAATAAGCAACAAAAGGACAAACTCATTCAAGCTTCAGTTGGCGAAAAATACCAATGCTGCATGAGGATTCCGGCTGCAACGGATACGTTCAATGACCCCTTGCTCCCGCCCATTGGGATGGAGACCCTTCTTCCAGTGCAGGCAAGGACAGCTGGGCTAATGCCAAATTCCTCGGATCCCAAGACGGCAACCCCACTTAGAGGGAAATCAAAATCGTTTATGTCCTCTCCCCCAACCTCAAGCGCTAGGACATTGGAAGGGTCATAGGATTTGAGGAACGCAACGACATTGGTCTGGGACATGAAAGTCCAGTCCACGATGGAGGTCGTTCCCATGGAGGTGCGTTTGGCGCGCACGTGCTCGGGTGATGCGGTGCCGTCCACGAGGATTATGCGGCGGATGCCAAAGGAGTCTGCGCTGCGAAAGATTGCGCCTACGTTGTAGGGACTGCGGATGCGGTCGAGGATGAGGATTTTGTCCTGGATGACACGTGCGTTGGCATCAAGAGAGCCTTCCGCAGTGCGAAAGTCCCAGTCGGACGGTTCGCTTCCAAGCCGCACAAGGATTGCCTTGCTCATGTCGTCAAGGGCTATTGCAAGACCTTTTCCCTCCAAAGCGTCCGCATCATGGGCTGCGCCTGCACCAACTATCGGATCAAAGCCAGCCAAGGGAATTATGTCGTTGATGTACTGCAAGTCCACAGGACGTCCGGCTGCCGCTTCGAATGCCGAATCGTGCAGGATTATGGAGATCTTGCGAAGGCGGGTGTTGTCCTTAAGGGAAAGGAGCTTCTTCTTGGTAATCATGCTGTTTTGTCACTGCTCCTCGCCACCACCATCTTCGTCTCCTCCGTCCTTCGCGTTGGAGCTTGGAAGGATGCAGAGTGCGAACTCCCCCTTCACAACCTTTAGCTCTTCCTTGACCTGCGAAGGGGTACCGCTGACTATCTGCTCGAAGGCCTTTGTAAGTTCGCGTCCAAGAACGACGGTCCTGTCAGGACACAGTTCCCCAAGTTCGTCCAAGAGCTTCACCACCCTAAAAGGGGATTCGTAGATTATGAACGCCTCGTCGCGAGAAAGAAGCTCCTTGATGCGGTTCTTGCGTCGCCCGCTCTTGGGACTTAGAAAGCCTTCGAAGGTAAATGTCTTGCCGGCAAGCCCGCTTGCGCTTATGAGCGTGACGCATGCGCTTGCACCTGGAATTGGAACCACATCGTAGCCAGATTCCCTCACGGTCCTCACAAGTCTGCTGCCGGGATCGCTCACACCAGGGGTTCCCGCATCGCTTACATAAGCCACATCCAAGCCTTGGTCCAAAAGGTTCACTATACCATGGCTGGAAGCCGCTTCATTGTGGGCGTGGCATGCAATGAGACGTTTTCCAGTTATCTCGAGGTGCGTTAGCATGGTCTGCGTATGACGCGTATCCTCGCAGGCTATCACAGACACTTCCTTGAGGGTCCTTATTGCTCTAAGCGTTATGTCGTCCAAGTTTCCAATTGGCGTTCCAACAATGTATAGCGTACTCATATCGCCAAGATTATTGCATATTGCAAAAAATTTTAAAAGAACGCAGAATCCTCTGGTGGCATTGAAGACCACGACAGGAGGTTCTTGGATGGAACTTTTGAAAGCATTGCAGAAAAGAAGAAGCGTTAGGAAATTCACGGAGGAAATCGTATCCAAAGAAGACATCGACATTTTGATGCACGCAGCCATGTCTGGCCCAAGCGCATGCAACGCAAAACCTTGGGAGTTCTATGTAGTTGAAACCAAAACAGGGCTCCAGAACCTGCGCAAAGCCACGAAATATACGAATATGAATGCGCCTTTGGCTATTGTTGTTTGCGGAAACCTATCCCATGCATTGCCAGCGCCACTTACCGATTTCTGGGTTCAGGACTGCAGCGCCGCCACAGAGAACATCCTTCTTGCAGCAACTGACATTGGACTTGGAGCCGTCTGGTGCGGAATCTATCCAAACGAGCAAGCCATAGGAAACGTAAAGGAAGCCCTTGGCCTTCCAGAAGAACACATCCCCCTCAACATCATCCTCGTAGGACACCCTGACCAATTCCCAGAGCCACGAGACCAGTATGACGAAAAGCGCGTCCATATAGTCTGAACACATGTAGGCCGAACCCCCGAAACCACACGACCTGAAACCACAAGACCTGAAAAAACAATGAAGACCAAGACATCCAACGACTATCTGATAACGGAAAAGCCAATGAAGGCGTTGGTGAAGTTCTCCATCCCCATGATAATTGGAAACTTCTTCCAACAGGCATACACAATCGTGGACTCGGCCATCGTGGGCCACTACAACGGAGAGACCGCACTGGCCGCAGTAGGGGCCTCGTATGCACTCACCACCATCTTCATATTCATTGCACTTGGCGGCGGCATAGGCGCATCCGTCATCATAAGCCAACACTTTGGAGCGCGCCGGTTCGCCCAAATGAAAACCGCAACCTACACCGCGCTTCTCACCTTCCTTGGCCTGAGCGTCCTACTCGCAGGCTTTGGCCTTCTATTCAGCAGACCGATAATGTCGAGCCTGAACACTCCAAAGGACGCTCTTGGAATTGCGGTTGTATATCTCAACATCTACTTCTACGGCCTGCCATTCCTGTTCATGTACAACATACTATCATCGCTCTTCAACGCACTTGGAAAATCCCGCATTCCGTTGTACTTCCTCATATTCTCTTCGCTTTTGAACGTGGTTCTTGATTGGTACATGGTGGCAATACTGGACATGGGTGTGCCAGGTGCTGCGTATGCGACGTTCATAGCACAGGGACTTTCCGCAATTCTATCTTTCATAGTGTTCCTGAAGGAGATATCGCAGTACAAGGAAAAGGCCAATGGAGTGTTCAGTGTAGTGGAGCTTGGACACATGACAAGGATTGCCATACCTTCGATACTGCAGCAATCGACGGTCTCCATTGGAATGATGCTCGTGCAGTCAGTAGTGAACAGTTTTGGAACCCAAGCCCTCGCAGGCTTCTCCGCAGCAATCAGAATCGAGAACCTATGTCTTGTTCCTTTGGCATCCTTCGGAAATGCACTCTCATCATATACAGCCCAGAACATTGGAGCGGACAAGAAGGACAGAGTCCCCCAAGGGTATAGGGCGGCGAACATCATGGTAGGCATCACAGCGGTTTTGATATGCGTTGTGCTGGAACTGTTTCATACACAAATAATAGGAATGTTCCTTGATGCCTCCCCATCGCCGGAGACCGTCGCCACAGGAGAGAACTATCTCAAGTTCGTAGGGTTCTTCTTCTGCTGGGTTGGACTCAAAATGGCGGTGGACGGTGTCCTGAGAGGCGCAGGTGATGTGAAAATGTTCACAATCGCCAACATAGTGAACCTCTCCATAAGGGTTCTGCTGTCATGGTTCGGCGCTCCGGTCTGGGGAATCCAAATGGTTTGGTATGCCGTCCCAATGGGATGGTTTGCAAACTTCGTGATCTCCTACTGCGAATACAGGACAGGCAGGTGGCGCACCAAGAAGGTGGCATAGGTTTTTACGCAGCCCCTACATCTTTTCAATGACGGCTACAGCGCAAGGGATGCGGCCTTCGCACAATGTGTATTTCACTTTGGAGTAGCCAGCGTCTTGGAAGAAGCGTTTGTACGTTTCAAGGGAGAACTCCCTCTTGAAATCCGCACCGGCCTTGCCTATTGCGCCTGAAATGCCGTTGGTTCTGCCCTTGCTGGTTTCGTTCATGTAGGTGGGTATTATCATCCTTCCTTTTGAGCGACATACGCGGTCAAGCTCCTCCAATGCCTTGTACGGCTCGTCCAGAAGATGAATCACGTTTGCAGCCACAACCACGTCAAAGCTTTCGTTTGGGTATTCCAAATGAAGGATGTCGCCCTTCTCGAACTTCACGTTTGGAAGTTTTCCATACTTTCTGTGCGCTCTTTTGAGCATGTTTTCAGAGAAATCCGTGGCTACGAGTCTTTTGCATTTCTTGGCGATCACACCACTTAGAAGCCCTGTTCCGCAGGCGCATTCAAGGACTTCGTCCGTTGGACGAATCTCCTTGGCAACAACGGCGCACAGCCTCCTGTGAGTCTTCCTGTTTATTACGCGAATATGTCATAGACACATGCAACCCTGTCCCAGAACATTTGGTTTCTCCTTTGAAGATTCCTCTTTTTTGGCTTTCCTTCAAATCAGGACAGCCAATCCAAGGAACATGAGGGCGTTTGCTATGTTCCCGGTACCTACGATGCGCAGCGGAAAAAGAACAATGAACAAAGGCAACACATTGAACACGCACGCCCAACGTGGCAAAGTGGTCATCCCGGCAACAACGGCTACGAAAAGCGATACCGCAAACACCAACAGAAAGCTGTAGCAGAAAACCATAGTGCAGGAAGTCTTCTTGAAGAACTCTACTATCGCCTGCCTTGCCTGCTCGGTCTTTCCAAGGCGGATATAGAACCACTCCACAGCTCCGCAGAACACATGATGCGCAATGCCTGGAAGGACGGAGAGTATACAGCTTATGGACATCATGACTGAGAGCACAGGAGAGAACTGCTTCATCCAAATACCTACCGCCAGATACCCTGGAAACGCTGCGGTAAGGGCGAATACACCTAGAACCATGGATACCATTGGTTTCCTTGGATCCGTGTTCCCCATGATAGAAGAAAGCCTCTCATTGTCCTGCAGGTCTTTGAAGCCAAAGCGGCCCCCATCCAAGTACGTGATTATCCAATCGCAGCGCCAAAGCGCAAGATGTCCAACACAAGCCAAAAGCAACAGAACCTTCATGGTGGCAATCGTCATGCTCCAACCCCTTCTTTAGTTAGTCAAATCTAACCACAGTGTAATAAAAAGCACGCTTGGAAGTCAAACAACAAGCCAATCGTGCTGCAAGATTGATGTTTGGATCTAAAAGTTGTTACAGCATCTGCGTTTTTTGGACTTTGCTGTAACACCAAGGTTTTTGTATGGCATGGTTTTCCTCTGGCTCTTCGCTACTCCCTTGGACACGTAAGACTTCTCATTCAAGCGACGTTCGGCTTCAAGCCCTGAACATTTCAGACATCAGCAGTTTATACTGTTTCCACTTTCCATTCAAACCACAGACACAGGAACGGACAAAAGATTCTCCGACAACATCAGAACCTTGCTTTGGGAGCATATTATCGCACCGTTTCCCATCGAATAAGGAGGAACAACCTTCAAAGAAGAAAACGATGAGGCCATAGCCTTGTTGGGACTTGCTGTACGCTTTATCTCAATGGGTGTTATCATTTGGTTTCGTTCGATTACAAGGTCAATCTCTCTTCCCGCCTTGTCTCTATAGTAGTAGAATTTCGACTGCGAACCTCTGTATATACAACCTTTGATAAGCTCTGAAATCACATAGTTTTCAAGAAATGCTCCA
>OQVS01000456.1_pt1 | contig 27931 bp, 18 predicted proteins | sample 1691601 | NCBI WGS metagenome assembly OQVS01 (sample SAMN03418268, study PRJEB22391) | human gut metagenome | biome: human-gut; feature: organic feature; material: feces | host: Homo sapiens | place: Tanzania | collected 2013-01 | reverse complement strand
AATGTCAGTATTCCCGGTAATCCTATAAACATAAGTTGCTAATGCAGACAAAAATATAGAATAAATTGATAAACGATTTTCTCTACAAAAACTGTTTATTTTATCTGAAAATTCTTTACTTAAAAATTTATGAAATCTTTTAGCATTAGTAGAAAGGTTATCTTTTTGCTTTAAATAACAAGGTTCGGTCAAATCTTGAAGGTAATTATTCCAAAACTCTCCATCTTTTATGTATTTATCGCTATTTAGGTATTGTTGCTCTTCTAAAATAAAGTCAATATAACTTGGTTCTTTTTCCATATCTAAGTTGTTGTTTAAAATGTTCTCATATATAGTTGCTAAAGCTGTTCCCATTTTTGAAACAGTCGCTCAGAAGCGCATAGAAAGCCGTTTTTGCGAAAAACCTTATAATCTATGTCACTTTTCAGCGATAGTGACGCGAAAAATAATAATTCTATTAATGCCGGGCGTCTTATAGGGAAAATATACTGATGGTTTCCATGTTTGAGCGAGAAAAACTTTAACTTTGTAGAAATACGTTGAGACTATGACAACGCAAGAAATACTCAAGCTTTGTGGGAAAGGTGAGCAGACACCCGTTCAAATGAAGGAACGGGTCACTGATGCGTATGAGTTGGGGAAAGAAATGGTTTGCTACGCCAATGAGCGGGGAGGCGGATTGATTATCATAGGCGTCAATGATAAAACGGGAAAGGTCAATGCGCTTTCACGCACGGAGGTGCAGGAGCAAACAGGGCTTCTTTCCCAAATCGCAACCGACCAAGTCCATCCCGCCGTTTCCATCAAAGCTGAAAACGTTGATGTCCCTGGCGGGCAATTGATAGCCGTTACAGTCCTTGAGGGCATCAATAAGCCATACAAGGACAACAAGGGAATTGTCTGGGTTAAGAACGGCGCTAACAAGCGTCGCATCGTTGACAACGCAGAGATTGCCGAGATGATGTCCGATAGCGGCACATTCCGACAAGATGAGGCTATCATCCCCGGAGCAACTATTGCGGACCTGGATATGAATGTTGTCAAGACCTACCTAATAAAGAGGTTTGAGGCGTCCTACAAATCCAAGGATTTGACTTATGAGCAGATACAGGATGCTTCCGCTGACGAGCTTGTTAGTTTGGCGGCATCTGGAATGACGGTTGAACGCTTGTTGAAGAACTTTGGGCTCATTCGTTCTGATGGCGGCATCACCTATGCGGCGATGCTGTTGTTCGGCAGACATCCATGGCGTTGGCTTCCTACTGCCACAGTCAAATGCGTCAGCTTTATCGGGAACAGCCTAGGGGGAACTGAGTTCCGTGATAAAATGGATGACTTGGATGCCGATGGCGGCATTCTTATCCAGTATGAAGCTATGATGGCTTTTCTCAAGCGGAATCTTCACAATGTTCAGGTGGATTCTGATTTCAACTCTCTTGGACAACTGGAGATACCTGTTGGCGCACTGTCCGAAATATGTTCCAATGCCCTCCTGCATCGTTCTTACAGTTGGGAGGCGCCCATTCGGGTGTTTGTCTTTGATAACCGTGTAGAGATCCATAGCCCTGGCGCCCTTCCGGGCGGATTGGAGGTTGAGGATGTCCTATCTGGTACATCCCTTCCGCGGAACAAGATGCTTTTTACTCACGGAGCATTTTTACTACCCTATTCAGGCATTGGCAGCGGTTTCCTTCGTGCTCGTGAACTGGATGACAAAATGGAGGTCGTTAACGACACCAAGAAGAAAGAGGTCATAGTTACTTTTTGGCGGGGAAGTAACCAAGAACGTGTCAGAGTAACGGAGTTTGGTAACGGAGTAACCAAGAAAAGTAACGGAGCTCAACAAAAAGTAACGGAGTCGAGTAACGGAGTTGCACCATCAAAAGTCAAATTGCCGGGGAAGGAACAAGACATTATTAACTTTTGCACCGTCCCTAGAACAGCAGCAGAAATCCTATCAAGGATGGGCTTGACAAATCAGACTAAGAATAGAAAAAAACACATTAATCCTCTTGTGGAGCAAGGGAAACTTAAACTCACGATTCCTGATAAGCCGAATGATCCAAACCAGAAATATGTAAAGGCATAATGAAAGATCGGGCTAAATAGTACGTGCAAACTTCCAACCGCCCGATAAGTCGCCAAAATGTCGCCAAAAATTGAGACACAAAAAGAGCTAGCCGCTGAAAATCAGTCGGTTAGCTCTTTTTAAGGTGCCTCAGGCGGGAATCGAACCCGCACGGACATTTCTGTCCAAGGGATTTTAAGTCCCTCGTGTCTACCATTTCACCACCAAGGCAGTATGATAGAATGCAAATTTACTAAAAAAAAGTCATTGATTAAGGAAAACAGTCGCAAACCAGTTAATTTTTAACAGTCTGAACGGCTAATAGTATTTCTTCTCTTGCCGATACAGTGCTATGAATATGAAGATCAGCACCGTGAATGCCCACAGCGAGGAGCCTCCATAGCTGAGCAGCGGCAATGGGATGCCGATCACAGGCATAATGCCGATGGTCATCCCGATGTTGATGAACAAGTGCATGAATATGCACGAGGCCACACAGTAGCCGTATATTCTGGTGAACGCCTCCCGGCTTTTCTCCGCGTCCATGATGATTCTGGAAATCAGGAACACGTACAGAGAGATCACGACAAGACAGCCGAGGAATCCCCATTCCTCCCCGACGGTACAGAAAATGAAATCGGTGCTCTGCTCCGGCACGAATCCGAAAGTGGTCTGGGTCCCGCCCAGAAAGCCTTTGCCGTGGAGTCCGCCGGAACCGATGGCGATCATGCTCTGGTTGACATTGTAGCCGACACCTGCAGGATCCTCTTTCATCCCCAGCAGCACCTCGATTCTCTTGCGCTGATGATCCTGAAGGATGTTGTTGAATATGAACTCGGTAGAGAACACGAGCGCCATTCCTGCGATCAACCCCAAGGCGGACATTGACAGAAAGCGGTGACGCGACCTGTAGCCAACGATCATCAGATACAACACCGCCGCGACACATATTCCGACAAGGATGTAGAGCGGATTTATCTTTGAGACGAATGACTCCGGGCTGAACTTCCCGAAAATCCACGGCAGCAGGCAGAGAATCAGCAATACTCCTGAGAATATCCAGAAAGCCACTCCTATTTTGTTTGATTCAAGGCCATTGCATAGCAAAAGGACTCCTGCCAGCACAAGGATGGACACGTAAGGAGATGCCGTCAGCGTGAGGATGAACAGCAGAGCGGCCATTCCGATGCAGAAGATCCACCAACCGGAAAAACCTTCCCTGTACATGACGAATATGAATCCGACATAGACCAGTGCGGAGCCAGTCTCGCTCTCGGCCAGAATGACCACCATTGGAATGCCGAGAATCAAGGCGGTCAGAAGAAAATCCTTGAACCGTGTGATCCTGAAATTGACCTGGCTCATAAGTGTGGCCAGCAGCAGTGATGTCGTGATTTTCGAGACTTCCGCCGGCTGGAACCTGATTGGCCCGAACTCAAACCATGACCGTGACCCCTTAACTTCCACTCCAAGGAATATCACGGCCACAAGCAGGCACAGTACCCCCAGATACAAAGGTATGGACGCGCTTTCCCAGAGCTGGGCGTTCACCACGAACAGGATGAGAGCCGCAAGCCCGAGCGCGGTGAGAATCCATACGAACTGCTTGCCGGAGCGGAAATTATAATCGAATATGCTGGCGGGGCCATCGGAATGGATGGAGGCGTAGATGTTGACCCAGCCGATAAGGATAAGGAGCAGGTAGGTGACCACCAGCGCCCAGTCAACACTCTTCTTGATGCCTCTGTCCGAAAAGTTCTCCATTCCCCGATCTATTTATAAGCCTTTACCTTTGACATCAGATTCCCCTGAAGAACCCTGTCTTCCAATCCGCGGCGCTGGTCACTGATCTCCCCGTTGAGATATTTCTCAACCAGCAGGGACGCGATAGGCGCGGCCCATGTCGCTCCGAAACCAGCGTTCTCTATGTAGGCGGCGACGGCGATCTTTGGATTGTCCTTAGGAGCGAAGCAGATGAACACGGAGTTGTCCGCTCCGCGCGGATTCTGCGCCGTTCCGGTCTTGCCGCAGATGTCCAGTCCGGGAACCGCCGCGATGGACGCCGTTCCTCCGGACCCGAAACCGCTGTTGACAGCCCTCCACATGCCCTGCGTCACTTTCTTGAAATTCGTTGTGTCAACCATCGTGTACTGCCTCTCGTAATATTTCGGATCAATCTCGACCCCTTCCGACGCTTTCACGATGTGCGGTATCTTGTACCACCCTCTGTTGGCGACGGTCGCCGCGAGGTTGGCGATCTGCATAGGCGTGGCTCCGACCTCGCCCTGCCCGATGGAGATGGAGATGATCGTAGTGAATTTCCATCCTCCCTTGCCGTAGATCTTGTTGTACGTCTTTGATGTCGGCAGAGTTCCGCCCAGTTCGGCGGGGAAGTCCGTGCCCAGCTTGTGTCCGAAGCCGAAACTTTGGACATATTCGTTCCATTTGTCAAGCGCCTCTCCTATGCCGTGGTACTTCTTGTTTTCAAGAATATTCCTGAGCACATAGCAGAAATAGCCGTTGCAGGACATCATGATGGCTTCTTCCAGGGCGAGCGGGGATTTGTGGACGTGGCATCCGAGCTTGCGGTTGCCGAAATGGTAGCCCTGGCTGCAAGGATAGGTGATCTCTGTGTTCAATGTGCCTTCCTGCAGGCCTATGAGGCCGTTGACGAGTTTGAACACGGAGCCAGGAGGGTACGGAGCCTGTACGGCTCTGTTGAACATCGGCTTGTGAGGGTCCTTGATGATCTCGTCATAGTGCTGGCCGATGTTCGCCAGCATGCTCACATCGACTCCTGGACTGGACACAAGTGTGAGGATTTCTCCTGTCTTAGGTTCGATCGCCACGAGGCTCCCGACCTTGTTTCTCATCAACTCTTGGCCGTATTGCTGCAGATCCGCGTCGATCGTGGTGTGGATGTCGTGTCCCGGTACGGCTTCCTTGTCCATCTCTCCGTCTTTGTAGCGCTGCTCGATCTGGTTGCGGGAGTTGCGAAGGTAGATGTGGTACCCTTTCTCTCCACGCAGTTCCTTCTCTCTCGCGGCCTCGATCCCGGTCTTACCGGCATAGTCTCCAGGGCGGTATTCCCCGGAATGCTTCTCTATGTAGTTGGCGTCCACCTCCGAGACATAGCCGAGCAGGTTTCCACCGGCGTTGACGGGATAGTCCCGGATGCTTCTGGCCTGTCCCCTGAAGCCTGGGAACTTGTATTGGATCTCAGCGAACTGCATGTAGGTCTCAGGCTTTATCTGCTTGAGCATCACGACACTTTGGTAACCGATGCGGCGACGGTTCCTGGCATATTCATTCATCTTGTCACGGATGAATTCTAGTGTCACGTTGAGGGCGTCCGCCAGCATAAGCGTGTCGAACTGTTTCACCTCGCGCGGGGTGACAAGGATGTCGTAGGTGACCTTGTTGCTGACTATGATCTTGCCGTTGCGGTCATAGATGATGCCTCTGGTGGGATAGATGATGTCATAGACCATCGAATTGTTGTTCGAGTTGATCTTGTATTCGTCATCGATGATCTGGATGTAGAACAACTTCCCGAGGATGATGGCGGCGACGACAAACAGCCCGATTATCAGGGCTTTTCCTCTACCTTCTGTCTTCATGGGTCAGCAGATTGATGATGCAGACTGATGCCAGGGAACTGGCCAGGGTGGAGAGACCCAGGCAGGTGAAGACGAACCATAGAGGTCTTGTCCCGGCACAGTCGGCCAGGATGTAGATGAGAAGGAACAGCACTGTTATCAGGATGATGGCTATGGAGACTCTGGCGTAGCCGTATTTCCGGACGGTGACGCTCTCTTTCTGCTCGAAAGGCTCGTTGCCGAAAAACATCCCGATGACAGGCTCTCTGAGCAATGCGACCGGTACGAGGGACATGGCGTTGATGCCGAGTGTCCCTTCGGCGAAGAAATCCACGGCGAGTCCGGTGGCGAACGCTATCAGCATGGCCTTCACGGTTCCGACATTTGTCGGGATGCACAGAACCATCACCGGCAGGATTGTGATCATCATGTAGGGCGTGAAATGGAAATAGTTGCTCAGAACCATTTGGGCAACCGTCAGCAGAACGTATGTCAATGCGAAACTGTTTCTCATTTCTTCGGTTGTTCTTCTTGTTGTTCAATGGATTCTATCTCCGCGGCCCTTCTGTTTGCCACGATGGTGACATATTTCAGCGCCTTGTGATTCTGGAAAAGGTTCACATCGATCTCATTGGTGGCCCCGTTGATGATCTTGGACTCGCCGGCCACGCCGATAGGGATGTCCGGCGGAAAGATCGTGGAGTAGCCACTGGTATAGACTGTGTCCCCGGGCTCGAATTTGAACTGGAGAGGGATCTCTTTCAGGATGGCCCTGTCAGAGCTCATCCCGTCCCAGGCAAGCGGTCCGACGGCTCCCGATTCGCCGAGTCTGGCGCTGATGAACAGCTCCGTGTTCAGGAACGAGATTGCGTAGGAATAATGGCTGCTGACCGCATCGACAATCCCTATGACACCTTTCTCTGTGATCACGCCTGAGTTGCGTACCACTCCGTCCTCGCTGCCCTTGTCGATGATAAGGTAGTTGTGCTGGGTGTTGGCGCTGGACTTGATGATAGTGGCCGGGATATATTCGAATCCATTGTCCATCAGGACCGGCTTGGCCGATGGGTCGGCGGCTTTCATCGCCATCTCATAGCCGCGCACCAATTCTTGCAGCCTGTTGTTCTCGACCGCCAGCTCGTCATTCTGCCTCTTCAGGGAGAAATAATTGGAGACACCTTGCGTCGTTCCCCAGACCTTCGCCATGAATCCGTGCGAGATCCTGGCTATCCAAAGCCTCTGGATCTGGTTGTTGTGCGACAGCATCAGAACAGCCGCGACCTCCAGAAGAATGAAGACCGCGACTGTGAGGATGTTCTGGACAACGGATCTCTCCTTAGGCATTATCTCATCAGGAATGAGTAGTTGGATGTCTTTTTAAGCGCTATGCAGGTACCTCTGGCCACGGCGCGCAGCGGATCCTCCGCGACATGGAACTGGATGTTGACCTTCTCTGTGAACCTCTTGGCGAGACCACGCAGCAAAGCGCCGCCGCCGGAAAGGAATATTCCGTTCTCCACGATGTCTGAATATAACTCCGGAGGTGTCAGCTCAAGCACATGAAGGATGGATGACTCCAGCTTGGCTATCGACTTGTCGAGGCAATGGGCGATCTCCTGATAGGTGACCGCAGCCTCGACAGGGTGGGCTGTCATCAGGTTCGGACCGTTCACAACGTATGGCTCCGGTTCTTCGTCCAGATCCGGAATCACGGCTCCGACCGCTATCTTGATCTTCTCCGCCGTGGTCTCTCCGATCTTGATGTTGTGCTGCTGGCGCATGTAGTACTGGATGTCACTGTTGAACACATCGCCGGCCGTGTTAATGCTTTCCTGCTGGACGATGCCGCCCAAAGAGATCACGGCGATCTCGGCCGTACCTCCGCCTATGTCAACAACCATGTTGCCTTTCGGCGCCTCCACGTCCAGCCCGATACCAAGCGCGGCAGCCATAGGCTCGTAGATCAGATAGACATCACGTCCTCCGGCATGCTCGCAGGAGTCGCGCACGGCCCTGATTTCCACCTGGGTGCTTCCGGAAGGAATGCCGACCACAATCTTGAGGTTCGGGGTGAAAAGGGATCTCTTCTTGTTGTTGACCTGCTTGATGAAGCCCTTGATCATCATCTCGGCGGCGTTGAAGTCGGCGATCACGCCGTTCCTCAGAGGCCTGATGGTCTTGATTCCGGGGTTAGTGTGCTCATGCATGAGCTTGGCCTGCTGACCGATGGCTATGCATTTGCCTGTGTTGTTGTCTATCGCGACAATGCTCGGGGCGTCCATCACAATGTCGTCATTCCTGAAAATGACGGTGTTGGCTGTTCCGAGGTCCATCGCTATCTCCTGAGTCAGAAATGAAAATGCCATAGCTGTACTATATTCGATTCCTAAAATTTTTATTGTCTTCTATACAATTTGTAAATATACGAAAAAAGTTATATTTGTAAGAATTATTATGAACAGAAAACGAATATTAATAGTCATGGCCGCCGGAAGCGGTGTCAGGATGGGTGCCACGGTTCCGAAACAATTTCTGGATCTGGGAGGTGTTCCGATTCTCCGCAGGACGATCGAAGCGTTCATTTCCGTTGTCCCGGACATCAAGGTAGTCACTGTCCTTCCCGGGGACCATATTGATTTTTGGAAGGACTATTGCCTCGTTTCGGACTTCAACTGTCCTCAGACATTGGTTTCCGGAGGGTTCACCCGCTTCCATTCCGTAAGGAACGCCTTGAAAAAGGTCCCGGATGGGGCCGTGGTCGCCATCCACGATGGTGTCAGACCGCTCCTTTCGCCAAAACTGATAGGGAATATGTTCGAGAGGATGGATTCGGGCGGAGTCCGTGCCTTGATTCCCGTCATCCCGTCGGTCGACACCCTCAAGGTCATCGACCGGGTAAAGGACGCGGACGGGAACGAGATTCTTGTCTCGCCGGAAGGGGAGAATGTTGACAGAAGCCGGATTTTCGGAGCTCAGACTCCGCAAATGTTTCTGTCAGAGGACATCAAGTCGGCATATTCGCAAGCCTTTGACACCGCTTTCACCGATGATGCGTCCGTCGCGCGCAAAAAAGGAATACCCCTCTCCTTCTGTGCCGGAGAGAGGTATAACTTCAAATTGACGTCCCCCGAGGATCTGGCCCTCGCAAGACTGATTATTTCGTCTTCTTCGCGAACTCGTTAGGCTGGTAGTTTGTCCGTTTGTAGTCCTTGACCCAGACCTGACGCTCGATCGCCTGGTCGAGGGAGATCATCGTCTCGGTTGACTGGATGTAAGGAATATTCTGGATCGTGTTGATAAGAATCTCCATAAGGTGATCATTGTCAAAGCAATATGCCTTGAGGAGCAGAGCGGCCTTTCCTGTTACGAAATGACATTCCACAATCTCGGCGATCTTCTTCAGGTTCGCCACTACCTCGGGATATTTGTCCGCCTCTGACAGGGTTACGCTGATGAAAGCGCACACGTTGAGCCCCAATGCCTGAGGTTTCACGAGCAGCCTTGATCCTGTGATGACTCCGTTGGTTTCCAGTCTTTTGACTCTCTGATGAATAGCGGCTCCCGAAACACCGCACTCACGGGCGATCTCCAGGAAAGGCATCCTGGCGTTGTTGACCAAGAAAGAAAGGATCTTCTGGTCAATCTGATCAATGTGATAAGTTGCCATTGCTTTCGATTTATAACTAAACAGCCGCTAAATTATATAAAAAATCTTAAAATATCAAGATTTCTTAAAGTGACGGCGCCCTTTTTCCGTTGGTTTTGAATTGTTAATGATCTCTAGGCAGGCCGCCTCTGTGAGAGTGGCCGCGTCAGTCTCCTTCGGAATCTTGTAGTTTGAGCCGGCGTGCTTGATGTACGGGCCGTAACGACCGTTGATCACCTGGATGTCACTGTCCTTATATTCAGCCATCACAGAATTGGCGGCGGTCTTGCTCAGGCCGTCCTCTATGATGGCCGCGCATTCGTCCAATGTGATCTTGAGAGGATCCTTGCCGCGAGGAATCGAGAAATTCCTGTCGCCATATTTCAGGAATGGTCCGAAGCGTCCTTTCAGGGCGATGACCTCGACACCGTTATATTCTCCGACCGTGCGGGGCAGCTGGAACATTTTCAGCGCGTCCTCAAGGGTGATGTTCTCGATGAGCTGGTCCTTTCCGAGGGACGCGTACTGCGCTTTCTCGCCCTCGCCCTTCTGGATGTAAGGCCCGAACTTGCCGAACTTAGCGGTGATCTTGTTGCCCTCGCTGTCCGTGCCGAGTTCCTTTGACACATGGCTGTAGTTTCCGTCATGCAGCACCTCGTCCACCTTCTTGTGGAAAGGAGTGTAGAAAGCCCCGATGACATCGTTCCAGACGAGATTGCCGTCCGCGATCTGGTCGAACTCCTTCTCGACGTTGGCTGTGAAGTCGTACCCCATGATGTCGGTGAAATTCTTCTCAAGGTAGTCGGTCACTATCATTCCGATCTCCTGCGGGAGCAGCCTGCCCCTTTCGGCGCCGACGGTCTCCGTCTTGGATTTTTCGGAAATATTCCCGCTCCTGAGCTCCAAGTCATTGACTGTGATTTTCTTGCCTTCCTTGTCACCCTTGACGATGTAGCCGCGTCCGGTGGTCAGAGTGGCGATGGTCGGTGCGTAGGTGGAAGGACGGCCGATGCCGAGCTCCTCAAGCTTCTTGACCAAAGTGGCCTCTGAATATCTTGGCGGCGCGGCGGTGAACTTGCACTCCGCGTTTATGCCCTTCTCCTCCATCTTGGTCCCTACCTGAAGGTCCGGGAGCATAACCTCCTCTTCCTCGGCCTCCTGGTTGTCCGTCCCCTCGATATATAATTTAAGGAATCCGTCGAACAGGACCTGCGTGGCCTGGGCGTTGAACTTCTCTGATCTCTTGTCGGAAGCCACCCTCAGGGTGGTGTTGAGGACCTTCGCGTCAGCCATCTGCGACGCCACCGTCCTCTTCCAGATGAGGTTGTAGAGCTTCTGCTCCTGCGCCGTGCCCTCGATCTCAGTGTTCTCTATGTATGTCGGGCGGATCGCCTCGTGGGCCTCCTGCGCACCCTTGCTGTGGGTCTTGAACTGGCGTGTCTTGGAATATTCAGGACCGAAGTTTCCGGTGATGAATTTCTTCGCCGCGCCGAGTGCCAGGGTCGAGAGGTTCGTGGAGTCTGTTCTCATGTAGGTGATGAGACCGCGCTCGTAGAGACTCTGGGCCACCCTCATCGTCATACTTACAGGGAAACGCAGCTTCCTTGCGGCCTCTTGCTGGAGAGTCGATGTCGTGAACGGGGCTGCCGGGAAGCGTGTGGCCTCTTTCTTCTCCACATCGGAGACAGTGAAGTCCGCTCCGATGCAGTCCTGGAGGAATTTCCTCGCCTCGTCGATTGTCTTGAACTTTGTGTCGAGGACGGCCTTGACCTTGACCGCCGCCGGGAATCCGGCCGGATGGAAGAGCGCCTCGACCTTGTAGAAGGCCTCGTTCTCGAACGCCATGATCTCCTTTTCCCTCTCCACCACAAGCCTCAAGGCCACGGACTGCACACGACCCGCCGAAAGCTTCGGCTGGATCTTCCTCCAAAGGACAGGTGAAAGCTCGAAGCCCACAAGCCTGTCCAGGACCCTGCGCGCCTGCTGGGCGTTCACGAGGTTCATGTCTATGGAGCGCGGGTTTCGCACGGCGTTCACGATAGCGTCCTTGGTGATCTCGTGGAAAACGATTCTCCTTGTATGTGCCTCATTAAGTCCGAGAGTCTCGAAGAGGTGCCAGGAGATGGCCTCTCCCTCTCGGTCCTCATCGGACGCGAGCCATACTGTGGAAGCGCTTGCCGCCGCTTTCTTGAGCTCCGCCACGACCTTCTTCTTGTCGGAAGGTATGACATACTCAGGAGTGAAGTTCCTTTCCACATCCACACTCAGCTTCTTGTCCTGAAGATCCCTGATGTGGCCGAAGCTGGATTTCACCTCATAGCCGTTACCCAGGAATTTTTGTATAGTCTTGGCTTTGGCCGGAGACTCGACGATAACTAGATTGTCTGCCATATTGTTCTATTTTACAGGCCTTTCATAGATAGTTTGCCATTTCAATCTGCAAAGTAAGCCACAAACTGGGCAATTTTCCAAATTTTGTTATAAATTTGTCTTTATTATGACCGACTCGACTCGAAAGAAAATAATCAAGTGGTTCTGGATCGTGGTGACGTTTCCGGTGCTGCTTCTTGTCTTTATGATACTCCTTGTCTGGATGTTCGCCGACATCCCGTCGTTCAAGGATCTGGAAAACCCTGACAACAAGCTGGCCACGCAGGTCATCGCGGAGGACGGGGAGATCCTGACGACGTTCCACATCGAGAACAGGACCTACGTCTCCTACGACGAGATCTCCCCGAATCTTGTGCACGCCGCCGTGGCCACGGAGGACGTGCGTTTCTACAGGCATTCCGGAATTGATTTCAAGGGACTGGGACGTGTGCTGGTCAAGACGATCCTGCTGCACAACTCAAGCCAGGGCGGCGGCAGCACGATCACCCAGCAGCTGGCGAAGACCCTTTATCCGAGGGCCGGGATGGGGCGTAGGATTCCGGGAATATATCATGCCAAAATGGTGTGGATCAAGCTGAAGGAATGGATCACCGCCGTGAAGCTCGAAAGGGACTACACCAAGGACGAGATCATGACGATGTACCTCAACTCCATATTCTTCGGCAGCGGTGCGTACGGTGTGCGTTCGGCTTCGGAGACATTCTTCGGGAAGCTCCCGTCCGAGCTTACAGTCGAGGAGAGCGCCATGCTTGTGGGAATGGTCAACAAGCCGACGAGGTACAATCCGGCCATCAATCCGGACAAGGCTCTGACCAGAAGGAACTTTGTGATCGGCCAGATGGAGAAGGCCGGCTATCTGGACAAGTCCCAGAGGGATTCCATCCGTCTGATCCCTATAGAGCTCAACTATGAGGTGCAGGACCACAACGCCGGTCTGGCCCCGTATTTCAGGGATATGGTTCGCCGCGTGATGAACGCCAAAAAGCCTCGCAAGTCCGACTACACAATGGTCGAGGACTATTCCGCCGACTCGCTTGCCTGGGCCACGGACGACCTGTATGGCTGGCTTGAGAAGAACAAGAAGGCTGACGGAAGCAAGTATGACCTTGACAGGGACGGTCTGCGGATCTACACGACCATCAACTACAAGATGCAGAAATATGCTGAGGAGGCTGTCGCCGAGAGGATCCGCGACCTTCAGGCTGACTTCCGCAGGGATCTGCGGAGCAAGACCAACAAGCCTTTCTCCAACGACATAGACGAGGAGACAAGGGACAGGGTCATGCGTCAGGCCAGACGTTGGAGCGACCGTTACCGCACCCTCAAGAAAGAGGGACTGACCGAGGCTCAGATCCTCAAGACGTTCTCCCGACCGGTGAAGATGCGTGTGTTCGCCTATAATAAGAAAGGTTACGCCGACACTACGATGACGCCGGACGATTCGATCCGTTACTACAAGTCGATTCTCCGTACGGCCTTCGTGGCGATGGAGCCGGGCACGGGACACGTGAAGGCCTACGTCGGAGGTCCGAACTACCGCTATTTCAAGTACGACAATGTCCGTCAGGGCAAGCGTCAGGTCGGTTCGACGATCAAGCCGTTCCTCTACACGCTGGCGATGCAGGAGGGTATGACTCCGTGCGACAAGGTCGTGAACCTTCCGCAGACGTTCGTCCTTCCTGACGGTAACACCTGGACCCCTCGAAGCACCGACAAGGAGCAGTGGATCGGTAAGACCGTCACACTGAAATGGGGTCTCACGAACAGCTCGAACAACATCTCGGCCTACCTGATGAAGCAGTTCGGCCCAGAGGCGATGGCGGATATGATGCGCAGGATGGGCATCCAGAGCCACATCGACGAGGTTCCGGCGCTTTGTGTCGGACCGGCTGACCTGTCGCTTTGGGAGATGGTGGCCGCCTACAACACGTTCCCGTCCAGGGGAGTCTATATCGAGCCGATGTTTGTGACCAGGATCGAGGACAACCAGGGCAACGTCATCAGCGAGTTCACGAACCGCAAGCGCGAGGCGATAGGGGAGAACACCGCCTACCTGATGGTCAACCTGATGGAAGGCGTGGTGCAGGGCGGAACCGCCAGCAGGCTCCGCTACCGCTACAAACTGATGGGCGAGATCGCCGGAAAGACCGGAACCACCAACGATAACGCCGACGGATGGTTCATAGGCTACACCCCGACTCTCGTGGCGGGAATATGGACGGGCGCGGAGGACCGCCAGGTGCACTTCCAGTCAATCACTTACGGCCAAGGCGCGCATATGTCCCTCCCTACCTGGGGAATATTCATGCGCAAGGTAGTCGAGGACGGTACCCTCGGAATCTCGGAGAACGACCGCTTCATCGCCCCTGCCGGCGTGAGCTTCGACCTGAACTGTACCGGAGGCGACAATGACGCCACGGACGTGCAGCAGAAGACGGAGGACTACTATTTTGAATAAAAAGGAATATATTAGGAATATTTAATATAGGAATATGGGCAAGTACCAGAGGATTGCAGTGATTTATGGAAGCGACTCTTCGGAATGGGAGGTCGCTTGCCGCAGCGGGGAGTTTGTCGCTTCGCGCATCGACGGGACGAAGTACGATGTCTATGAGATTTTCGCACGGTTCGGTAAATGGTCTCTTGTGGCGATGAAGAAACGGGACTCTATGAGGATTCCTTTCGCCGAGGGTGCCAGACCGGAGATTGACAAGACGGATTTTTCCGTGAAGGTTTATGGAGAAAAGATAAAGTTCGACTATGCCTACATAGTCCAGCACGGCACTCCAGGCGAAAACGGTCTCCTTCAGGGTTATCTTGAGATGCTTGGGATTCCGTTCAGCAGCTGCAGCGCGTTTGTCTCAGCGATCGCCTTCGACAAGTTCGCCTGCAAGAGTTATCTGCGTGAGGTTGATTTCGTCAAGTGCGCCCCTGATGTCTATGTCCGCAACGGAATGGACATCGAGTCCGTCTGCCGTAAGGTGGTGGAAAAGCTTAAGTTCCCGGTGTTCGTGAAGCCTACCGACGGAGGCTCAAGCTTCGGGATCACCAAGGTCCGCAAGGCTGAGGATCTGCCTGAGGCGATCCGCTTCGCTTTCTCTGAGGGCCCTTCGGTCATCATCGAGCAAGGGATTCCTGGCCAGGAGCTCACTTGTGCCGCCTATGCAGATGAGGAAGGAGTCAAGTCCTTGCCTGTGATACAGATAGTCACCGAGCACGATTACTTCGACTACGATGCCAAGTATAACGGTCAAAGCCAGGAGATATGCCCGGCTCCGATCAGTGAGGATCTGAGCGGACATATTCAGGAAGTGAGCAAGAGAATATATTCGCACCTTGGTTGCTCCGGTGTCGTGAGGATGGATTACATCCTTGCCGAGGATGGCCTGTACTTCTTGGAAGTCAACACTATCCCTGGAATGACAAGTGCTTCTCTGGTGCCAAAGATGGTGCGCACGGCGGGTCTTGACATCACTGATTTCCTGACAGGTATCATTGAAAACTCATAATGTTCAATTCTAACTTTTAAATTTTAAGCTTATGCTATTGAAGGATTTCCTTAATGAAGGAGTAGCGCGGCTGGAGTCTCTCTATCCGACGAAAGAAGCCAGAAACATCATGCTTATGCTTTGCGAAAGCCGCATAGGCACCAAAAGTTACACCCATATCGTGGAACCTGAATATCAGGTAAAGGACAAGTCTCTGGAAGGTCTCGGCTCTGATTTGAACAGACTGGCCGCCGGTGAGCCTGTCCAGTATGTGATAGGATTCGCGGATTTCTGCGGTCTGAGGTTCAAGGTGACCCCGGATGTGCTTATCCCACGCCCGGAGACTGAACTTCTGTGCCGCGAGGCCATCAAGATCGGCTCCAGAATGCAGAGGATGAGAAAGGCCTATGGTAAGTCGGCTAAACCTGTCCGTGTGCTTGACCTCTGCACAGGCTCAGGCTGCATTGCGTGGACGGTGGCCCTGAATATTCCCGGTGCCGAGGTGACAGGTGTTGACATCTCGGAAAAAGCGGTTGCGGTGGCGTCCTCGCAGGATTTCGCCGCCAAGATCAAGGAGTCTGGGGCATCTGCTCCCAAGTTTGTGGTCGCTGATGTGCTGGCTGGGAATCAGACCTTCACCGAAGGTGATTACGATCTGATTTTGAGCAACCCGCCTTACATCATGGAGTCGCAGAAATCTCAGATGCGAGTCAATGTCCTCAACTATGAACCTTCAACGGCTTTGTTTGTGGAAGACAGCGATCCGTTGGTGTTCTACCGCTCCATAGCCGTCTTGTCTCGTACCTGTCTATCGGCTGAGGGTAAGGGCCTTACAGAGATCAATGAACTTTTAGGCCCTGAGACGCAGAAGGTTTTCAGCGAGGCCGGTTTCCAGAAAATCGATCTTGTCAAGGATTTTTACGACAAAAACCGCTTTGTCTTTTATTCAAAATAAGGGCTGCATGTAGCTGGAAGCCCTTTTTCGACAATTAGCCGTGGAATATTTCAATCCACTGCTATTTTTGTGTCACTTTGTGCTGTATCAACAACTTTAAACTCATTCAGTAATGAAGAATTTCAGTACAAAGAAAAGGTTGCTGGCGTCAGTCGCGCCGGCCCTTGCGGTGTTCGCCGCCCTGTTTTCATCCGCTTGCGACCGGGTGGAACAAGCGGAACTGTCTCCCGCCGATCCGATCTCCATGGTGGATCCGGCTACTGATCTGTCGGCCGAAAGCGTCGCAAGAATGCTCTCCGGGTTGCCTCTCACGTTGACCCAGGTCCGTGAAGTCTTCGATGGTGTGGTCTCCTCGTCTTCCAATGGCTATGATGAGGAATATCCTTTCGCGAATCTGCTTGCGTCTCCGGGTTCCGGAGTCGGGCACGAACTGCTTCAGACAAGGTCCGTGACTGAATATCCAGAACCTTTGCGTGATCTTTTGTCCGCCGCGGACATCGCTCAGACCAGGGCGGGTTCTTTCTTGGACGCTCTTTCCGCATCCGGGTTGCAGATCTATTGGCCATATTCAGAGGACTGGGACGGGAAGGCAATGCCTGTCATCACTTTCAATCCGGAGGAGTCTTCCGGCGATGCTTATCTCAGGCGGCAGGATGACTCTAATGTAGGTTTCCTTAGGGAGCAACTCCCGAACGGGGCTTGGATCGTAAAGGAAGTCACTGTGGATGAGGAATATGCCCGCAATCATCCTGTATGGGTCATAAACAGGAATGAGGATGCCGCATATCTTACTCCTCAGATGCTGGACGCGCTTTATCCGGAGCGGACGGTGGCAGTCTCCACAAGGTCTTACGAAGATTGCCGGACATTGGTCCTCAAAGAGTTCAAGGCTCATCGAAACTATGATTCATGGTTGGCAGGCGGCTCGGAGTTCTTCGTTAAGTGCGGCTCTTTGAATGGGTTCACGGCCAAGACTGAGGAGGAGTTGAAGCTTTACAGCCCGTCCGTCACCGACATGATGATCAACGTGAAACGCAAGAATGTTGGCAAGACGTTGAGATTCAACACCGTGCTTGTGTCGGAATGGACATCGCAGCTTGAGGAGTGCGTGTTCCTGATGATCGAGGATGATGGCGGCAAGCAGACTTCATGGAAGGCCAGCGGCTTGGTGAAGATCAAATCCAAGTCTTATGGATTCGAGGTCGAACTTCCTTTCCGTCGTAACGATGACCTCGTCTGGCGCGGAAAACTCTCCAACAACTATTTCGAGAAGTACAACGGTAAGCCGAACCGCTTCGGTGACGTCAGCATCACCTTCAGTTTTCTGTGATTGAATCCGGTATGATGACAAAAGCGCTGCCGGACAGACTGTCGGCAGCGCTTTGGACTATAATGTTCACACTCTTCAGGAGCGTGAAGAGAGTTTTGATCAGAATCTGTAGAATCCCTTGGCAGGCTCATTGGCGTTGGCTTTCACCTCGGCCTTGCCGAAACTTGCCGGCAGGCATTCGCCGCTGTCCATCAAGGCTTTGTTGCGCTCGACGGTCACGCTGGCGGTGTTGCTCTTTGTCGCCTTTCTTGTGAATGTGTAAGGCGCGAGGATGTACGGAGCGTAGTTCTTGCCGTCCTCTCCGTGGATGACATACTGATCCTTCACGACTTCCGGAGCTATGAATATCTTGGACCAGCCTGGACCGCCCATTGACAGGCAGAAGTCAAAGCCGTGGCACATGATGTCGTAACCCCGCTCCGCATAGTACTTCGACTTCACTCCATTCATGTTGAAACTGCCTTCGGCATATTCAGCCTCGCCGACCTTCTCTCCGTCGGCCATGTAGATGCCGTAAGAGCCGTCTTCCCACAGAGTGTATGAGTTGAGGACTATGTTGTAGCTTATGCCGTCACTATATGGGTAACCCTGATATATAACCGAACCATGGTGGGCTCCGGTCCATGCACAGAGTTTTCCGTCCTCTAAGAACATAATCATCGGGTAATTGTCCGTGAATTTTGTGACACCCCATCCATAGACATAGTAGCTCTCGTCAACGCGGAAAGGCTCGATCTTGATGTCGAATGAGATAGGCTTGCGGTCATAGCCGACATATTCGGATGTGGCTGAAGCGCTGGTCACCGTCCACTCGCCGAGGTAACGCTCGTACTCGTCAGTACCCTTTGGAATAGCTGTGGTGGCCTGAACCTTATAGGCATAGCTTTCGCCGAACATATTCTTTCCTGAAACGATGAGAATATACTCCACATTAGGCACGCCTTCGGTGAATCCAAGAGTGAGCCCCTGGTCTGAATTCAATGCCTTAAGGTATTCACTCTCGATTTCGATACCCTTCTGCTCGCACAACTCGCTGTAAGAATTATTGTACTTCGGAAGTATTTCATCCGCAATGGCTTTGGCTGTAAGGTAATAGTAGGCCGTAGCGACACTCTTGCCTTTTACATGGAAATCGATGCTGAAGTAACCGTCTTTTTCCGGGAGGGTTGCCGTCACCTCGATCGAAGGCTTTTCTGTGGTGCCGTCCCAACCGCCGCCCCATGACTGAGGGATCTTGTCGAAGTAACCTTCGAGGTTGACACAGTCCTTGAAGCAGAAATTGGTAGCCGAGTAATTTCTGTTTGCAAAATAGGCTTTGTACTCCTCTGCGTCTCTCATGTAGACAGGAACACTGACTGTCTTGCCGTCCATCTTCACCTCGTATTCCGGCAGTGTAGTCAATGAAGTGCAGCCGTAGAACGCGTTCTGCCATTTGTAGACCTTCAGGAGTTTATTAAGGAATCCGAGACTCTCTGATTTCAGGGACTCGCAGCCTTGGAACGCATTGTTCAGTTCCACAATCTTATCGACAGGAAGATTCTCCCAGAAACTGTCCGGTATGACTTCCAAGGACTTGCAGTTTTTGAAAGTGCTCGTCAGTTTCGTGGATCTGGTGACGGCCTTGGCTGTCTCGTTGAACATGTGTTCCGGAATCTCTGTAAGCGATTCGCAACCTGAGAAAGTTTGGTTGTAAAGGTATTCGCAGGAAGGCTTGAAATTGAAGTATTTGAAAGTAGGCGCGTTCTTCAGGCTCTTGCAGTTGAGAAACAGAGAACGCATTAATATGCCCGTTGTCGTGAAGTTCTTGAATATGTCAGGGTCGAGGTATTCCAGAGATTCACATCCGTCGAATGTGTTGTTGAAATTGGTTGTCTTTGGGCTGAGTCCCTGCATGAATTTGGCTGGAATTTCTTTCAGGCTTTTGCAATTATGGAACATATTGTTGCAAGAGCTGACATTTTTAAGTTCGTCACCCTTAGGGGCTGCGATGCGTATCAGGTTTGTCTGATATTCAAAATTAACACCGGAGAGAGAAAGGTCACCCCATTGGATGACTTCCACAAGATCAGCATCGTGTTTGGTTACGCTGACGCGGCTGACAGAACCGATGGCTCCGCTAATTTGTACAGGGTATAACCTGGATGCGTCGTTGTACTTGTGCTTCGGGTAAGAAGCCGACTTTACAGTCTCTTTGGTACCGTCGCCCCAATCCACATTGTATTCAGGGGTCGTTCTGTTGAATGTGACAGGAAGCACGACACAGCTGTCTTTAGCAAGAGGCTGCATCACAAGTACCATGACATTGTCTGGGTAAGTGACAGGATTCTGATAGATGACAATTGATTCTATGATGTTGCCGTCGTTCTTCAAAGTCAGTCTTGCCTCTCTTGCATAAGGCATTTCGTTCTTGTCAACGCTGACGCTGATGGTCTTGGTGTAGACTTCGTAGGCCTTGGTCTCTACCAGACGTGCCCATGTCTGATCTGATTCAATCTCAGCTGTGAACTCAAGGTTTGTTGTCACATCCACATTGAACACTCCACCTGAAGCCGGACTTTCGACCGAAGTCGTGCTGACGTGCACATTTCCGGCGACAAATGTCAGAGTTCTCATAAGGGTCTTGTTGGCCCCGTCGCTGAGAAGGACGATGACCTTGCCTACCTCAGGTGAGTCAGGCGCTGTCACGGCGATCACACCGCTCTTTTCATCAGTGGCTTTGGCCTCTGCTTCCCAATTGCCTTTTGGAAGCACTTCCAGAATCGTGTTCTCGTCTCCGCCTGTGATGGTGTAGGCATATTCCTTGGTCTGGCCGGAATAGATAAGAGAAGAAGGCACTTCCACCGCGATTCCGAACTCCTTGTATATCTCGAAAGTAAGCACAGTGCCGTCGGCGAGTGTGAGGTAGGCTGTCTTGCCGTCCTCGCTCAACCTTGCGTCCTTGAAGAAGGCGTCGCCCGTGGCCTGGCCACATTCGACATACGTGATGCCGTTGTCGTAGGAAACGTACCATTTCCCGTTTTCGATCTTCATGGAAGGAGTGACTCCGCGTTCTCCGGTGACGGGTACCGTCTTTCCTTCAGAGCCCAGCAGCCATTCTCCGTTTACTGTCCAGTACCATTTTCCGTCCGGAGCCTGCTTCACCGAGATGTCTGGGGTTTGACCATCGCTTCCGTCTGCTCCTTTGGCCCCGTCTTTCAGGGTCATGGTGGACATTTCGCCATAGGAATTGACAAAGGTGATAACGTGCGTGCCGTCCTCTTTGTCCTCAATGTTGCTGATGAACTGTTTCCCTGCGATCAGTTCTTGCAGTTTTGTGAGTTGGGTGTTGAGGGAAGAGACCAGTGTTTCCACTTTTGTAAGTCTCTGATCCACATCGTCCAGGCGAGATTTAAGCTCGTCATCGTTGTAGCACGCTGTCGCCAGCAGTACAACCAGGACATAAGTCAAGAATCGTTTCATAAATACATATTTGGTTTTTTGAGGCCCGAAATTTACAAAAAAATCAAATACGTTATAATATGTAAGCGGAATTTTAATCTGAATAATATGCCGGGTACGCACTTGTAGCCTATGAATTAATATTCTACCATGTACACACTTGGAATATATTTATGAATATGACTTTCATATTGTAATGATTTTAACCCGAAATATTTTCAAAAGTGTAACACTGTATGATATCAACGTATGATTGATATTGTTGCTGTTCCTTATTCTGGTAATAAACACGGGCTATTATATAGAATGTGATTATACGATGAATTTTCGCTAGCAGGCAAGGGCTTGCCATTTTAGTAATCCTTAAAAATAACTTGGTAATCTTTGATTGTCTTTTCGGTCTATATGTCTTTTCTCATCAGTCATGTGCCACCGGCACACTCCTTCTTCAAAAAGACATCTATCCTCGAAAATACCGCCAAATCTTTACCAACTTATTTTTCACGCTTACTTAATGCGTTATCTCAAGGAGATTGCCATCCTCATTTTTCGAGGAGAAAATTGCGAGCCTTTATCATGTTCTCCTACAAGCGACATTCAGCCTCTTTTACGCTTTTAGAGGGATGATTGTTTCTTCGCGAGCGCCTTTTAAGCGAAATCACGCTCTTGGAATACGGAGGTTCTGCTGGGACGCGAAACCGCGATAAGTGTTTTTTGTGGGAGATGCCAATGCCCAAAGCGGTGCTGTTCCGTTATGTTATAATCAGGATATTCATCTCCTTCAGTCCGTCACTGAGCGAACGGAAAATCAGAGAGTTTCCTGATTTAGCGAAATAACCGAATTCTTGAGAGGAGCCACAGTAGATTTTTCCGTCAGGATCCGCAAGAACCGATCTGACGATACCTTTATTAGGCATAAGGTACCTGTTCCATGAATGTCCGTCATATTCCAGAAGATATTGGTTGTTACCCACATAGATCAACCCGGATGCTGATTGTGAGACTGACCGGTTCTGTCTGCCGCCATGGTAGTCGGATGGCGTGAAGTTCCGTATCACCGGAGAGAACATCACCTCGTTGCCTTGGGATGGCAAGCCGGACAAAACCAGAATAAGGAGAGACAACACTTCTTTCTTAAAGGGACTCATGATCAAACCTGTTTTAGTGCCTCGGAATATTCCCGAAAAGCAGTGGTTGCGGTGGTAAATTTACACAATTAATCGTTAACCCGGACAACCATCTCACAGTTGGCGCAGTCGAATGAGAGATGGTAGCGTTTGCCGTTGTTGATAAGATAAAGGTGCCCTGACGGGGTGGTTGTGGCCAACTTGGATGAGCCGGTCGCGAAGTTTGCCTTGCCTTGATGCCTACCGGTTTTCCGATGAACCGGGCAGAGGCCGAGTTCGTGGCGGATGCAGTATTTGGTGCGCATCAGTTCGGTGCCGGGAAGGTGCGAGATTTCGAAAGCCTCATCGGTTTGGGTCGCACCCAGGACCTGATAGGTTTCGCGGGCGACATGGTTGGCGATGTTGGCTTTGTACGAAAGGTGTGGGCCATTCGATGTTGTCTCTTGAATATCTTGCACTTGTGACAAGACATCAGACTCAAGGGTGGCTGGCTCTTCGGCGTTCCCGTCACGGCTTGACGCCTGGTTTACCGGCAGAGGAATCGCCCGGCAAGGCATCTCTTCCAGGGCGGCGGCGAGGTCTCGTCTGATTGCGTTGAGGGCTGATGTCGAAAGGAACGGCAGCGAGCCGTCCGGAGTCTCCACTTCAAGCGAGCGGAGGGTGAATGAATATATTCCTGTGGCCTTTGAGATTTGAGTGGCGAACATTCCGCGCATCCTTTCAGGGTTCTCCGCTGCGTTGTGTCCCGCTTCACGTTCCAGTTTGACGCTCCGCCCGTCCTGGCTCACCGCATTGATTTTCAGTGAATATGTCTGCTTGCACAGTCGCTTCGACTGGCTCGGAGACCGGCCCTTTTCGGTCACTGGGCAGGAGTCATCGGTCACGGGGCCAATATTTTCTGTCACTGAGCGGCACCATTCGGTCACTGATCCTGTCGTAGTGACCGGAACCACAATGACCGAAATATCCACCGAAACAGGAATCGTCCTGACCGGCAGATTAGACTCCAGCTCTTTCTCGAATGCGTTGCTGAGGTTCCGGTACAGTTTGGCTCCGGGATAGAGTCCAGTGACATTCCTGCACGTTATCCGGTTCCCTTGGCAGACATCGCCACGGAAACCGACAATCTCCCCACTGCCTTTGGCAATGAACGAGAACCCGTCCCCGTTCTGAAGCCGGTCGGCCGAATTTTTCTGCTGCACGGTTATCGTGACATTCTCGTTGTCTGGCCTCTTGCCGGTCAGAAAGGCCATCTTCTTTCCGGTTGAAAGCGTCTGGCGTGCCGGACCGGATGGTGTGATGTAAACCACAGTCCCGATCTCCTCTCCGATTGATTTCGGCGCGTCCATCGAGGACCAGTTCCCAGACCGTTTTCCGTCCAGAAACAATTGCGTGTACCCTCGGTTGAAAGTCTTGGCCAGATCCGGCGTGAACCCGCCTTCACTCCGCCCGAACGAAACTCTGCGTAACTTCTCCGGATTTGCCGCGACCAACTCATCCAATGCCAAGGAATATGCCCGGACGACATTCCGCACGTAGGAGATGTTCTTCAACCTTCCCTCGATCTTGAACGAGCATATTCCCGCTTCCGCAAGGTCTTTCAGCCTGTCCTTGAGGTTGTAGTCCTTCAGCGAAAGTAAGGCCTTGTTCCGCACCAGTACGTTTCCATCTTCGTCCACAAGGTCGTAAAGCGACCGGCACGCCTGGATGCATTCCCCCCGGTTGGCGCTTCGCCCGGCTATCCGCTCTGACATATAGCACTGGCCGCTGTAGCAGACGCAGAGCGCTCCGTGTACGAAAAACTCCAGTTCGCAGTCCACAGACGACCTTATCGCACGGATTTGATCCAGAGACATCTCCCGCTCCAGAACAAGCCGTGAGGCTCCGATGCCCTCGTAGAGCCGTGCCTTCTCCGGAGTCCTTATCGCACATTGGGTCGATGCGTGGACCGGCAGGTCGGTCAGTTCCCAGACCGCAAGGTCCTGCGCGATGATGGCATCCACTCCCGCGTCCTTCGCCTCGGCAAGCAGTCTTTCCGCCTCCGCGAGCTCGTTGTCAAAAAGAATAGTGTTGAGTGTCAGGAATATGCGCGCTCCGAATCTGTGGGCATATTCGGTGAGCCTCCGGATGTCCTCCATCGAGTTTCCGGCGGCTTGACGCGCCCCGAACGCAGGCCCGGCGATATACACGGCATCGGCACCGCAGTCGATAGCCGCGATGCCGATGTCAGCGTTTCTTGCCGGAGCAAGAAGTTCGAGGAACTTCATTGGTTACTTGCTGAGGGAAGCGATCATCTGCTTGGCCTGTGCGCCGAACTTAGGATCGTCCTGTACCTTCTTGTAGTATTCAAGAGCCTTGGCGTTGTTCTTAGCGCCCTGATAGAGGGCGGCCACGGTGAAAGTGATGGCCGGAGCGTTCTTCGCGTCCGGTTTCATCTCAAGATACTTCTCGAAGTACTTGATGGCGTCGGCGTTCTTGCTGAGTTTCTGTGAGCTCTGCCCTGCGATGAGGTAAGCTGTGGCGTTCTCGGCATAACTGTTGGCCTTCTCGGCTGCCTTCACGGCGTCAGCGAACTTCTGGCCCTTAAGGGCGGCGTTGGCCTGCCTTACATAGATGTTGGAAACCTGCTCCTTGGCCTCGGCCTCCTCACCGTTCCATGCGGCATGCCTGAAAGCCTCGATGGCCTCATCGGTCTTGCCCTGGGCTCCGAGAGCCTGTCCGAGGTAGAGGGCTGTCTTTCCGGCGGTGGTGTCGGCGGCGTAAGACTTCGCGAAACCGTCGGCGGCGGTGGCGAAGTCCTTCAGTTTGAGTGCGTCAACACCTTTCTGCATCCACATCTGAGGAACGAGCTCCTTAGCCTTCTCGACAACCTCGGCGTTCTCATATTCCTCGGCTATTTTGGCGACTTCGTCAAGTTTGGCGGCGGCCTCATCGTACTTCGCGTCCTTGATCAGGTCCTTTGCGATCTCAAGGGAGACTCCAGGGATGGCGTTCTTGCAGTTTGCCACGAGCTCATCGGCGTCAGCGCCTATAGTCTTACCCATTTCGAGAGCTTTCTGGAAGCAGTCGAGGGCTTCAGTCCAATTCTTCATAGAGATGGCTGTGGCTCCATTATTGTAGAGTTCTGTTGCCTGGGCCATGTCCTGGGCGGATGCCATGCTTGCTGCCATGAACGCGGCAGCGATCGCGAGAATAAACTTTTTCATCGTATTAAAAATTATGTTTAACTATATTCCTTATAATCGCAATAACCACAAATGTAATAAAAATTTGTGTCAATTGCACATTATTGGCTATTTTTGTCTAAACGGGAGGTGTCAATGATGCGTAGTCTTATCTTCAAATCAGTCTTGTGTTTTGCGCTGTTTGGTTTTTCAATAATGATGCCAGCGCAGAATCTGCCCGTTCTTCAGAAGGACGGCTCGGTCACTACCGGCAATCTTACCAACGGGATTTCCTACTATCTGTTGACGAATCCATCGATGAAGGGAGTCGCTGACTTCGCGCTTGTGCGCAAGGGGGTAAGCGACACTCTGTCAGCGAGAAAAGAGCTTTCGTCATTGCCCCACTTCAACAAGACGATTCCTTATAAGTTCTTGTCGCGCAAGGGAATAGGCTGCCGTTCGGAAGGATATATCTCCTACCGTGACGACGCGACAATATTCAGATTCGATGATGTGCCGGTCTTTGACCAGGCCGCGTCGGACACCACGCTTCTCATGCTGTTCGACCTCATCGCGGCCCAGCCTTGCCAGCATGCCATCATCATCGCGGGTGACATCAATCCTACCGCCATCAAGGAAAGGATGAACGTATTCTCGCTGATGGTCCCTTCACGCAATCCCGCCTACAAGAAGAAGGAATATGTCTGGAGGCCTGCCATCGCTCCTGAATATTCATTCATCCCGTCCGGCGGTTCTTCCGTGACTGTGGAGTTCCGCTCGCCGAGGACACCTGACGACCAGATGAACACGATCCAGCCGTTCATCTCGGAACTATTCTCCAGATCGTTGAGGGAGATTGTCTCAAGCCGCCTCCGCGAAAGTTTCCTTGGTAGGGATATTCCTGTGGAATCGTTTGATGTTGAATATCTTGGAAGTGCGTCATGCGCTGGTGACGAGCGTTTCAGCGTGAGTGTGCGGACCTCCCGCGGTCAGCTGATGCCTGCCTCGATGGCGGTCGCCTCCGTCCTTTCGGAGATTTGTTCCAAGGGAATCGGGGCGGAGGAGTATCTGGTCGCGCGCAATTCCGTTCTGAACGGTTTCCTGAGGACACAGACGAATGACGCCCTGGTTCTGCGCTGCGTTTCCTCCTACCTCTACGGAGCTGATCTGGCTTCCCCGGCGACCAAGGCCAACTTCTTCTCTTCCAGGAATATGTCCACAAAGGCTGAGACCGAACTTTTCAACGGTTACACTCTGGCCCTGCTCTCCGAGATGGAGAATCCCAAGGTCACATGGACGGGAAACGAGGAGGATTATGACGAATGGTTCTGGCCGGTTCTGTTCGGTTCGGTGACCGATGGGGTCTCCATGCTGGACAAGCCGCTCTACAAGTGGCCTGTGACGGCCAAGGACACCTCGGCTTTCTGGAACGAAAGGAATAAGGTCAAGATGAAGTCTGTGGCCGCGGAGCCTGTCTCCGGAGGGGAGATGTGGACTTTTTCCAATGGCATGAAGGTGATTTACAAGAAGATGCCGGCTGCCGGGCGTTTCAGTTACTCTTTTATGATAAAGGGTGGTTTCTCCACTGTCCGGAATCTTCCTCGCGGGGAGGGAGCGTTTTTCTCCGATATGTTCGGCCTGTGCAACATCGCCGGCATGCCGGGAAGCGACTTCGACAAAGTGCTCCGTGCCAACGGGGTGGAGATGTCATGTGCCGTCTCGACATCTGATCTGCGTCTCTACGGCTCAGCCCCGTCAAACAGGTTCATGCTGACCCTCAAGGCCTTGCTTTCCGCCGCCAATATGCGGAAGCCTTCGCTTTCGGCCTTTGAGCCGTGGAAAAGGATGGAACTGGCTTCCCTCAAGCCGGCCTATCTGGACAGCCTCATGTACCAGGACTACAACTACTCGTCCGTCAAGACGCCGTCCGGTCTCACCGCCAGAACGTTGGATGACGCATCTGATTTTTTTGACAATCAATTTATAAGAGCGAATGACGGAGTTCTTGTGATTGTGGGCGATCTGTCGGCGGAGTCCGTCCAGAAAATCCTTTGCCAGTATCTTGGCGGATTCCGGGTCAGCAAGTCCTCGTCCGTACGCCAGTTCTCATCTTATAAGTTGCGCACCGGTGCCACGACATATTCCCGCATCGGAACCCCTGTTGAGATCAGTCTGGCTTTGGCCTGCGCCGAGCCGTTCACGACAGAGAACTATATGGCATTCAAGGTCGCCAGCCTCGCCCTCCAGCGCAGGCTTACCGGTGTGATGGCCGAGCACGGGTTCAGTGTCAGAATGGCCGACCGCTTCAGCATCTGGCCTCAGGAGGCTCTGGAATTGATATTCACCTGCACTCCTGTGCCGGAATCCGGCCTCCCTTATGGTGTGAAGAGCGGTTCCGACCAGCCGATGAGGACTCTTGTGGAGGCCCGCAAGGTGATTGAAAACGTGCTTTCCAATCCGGTCAACGCCGCGGAGCTCGCTTCCTGCAAGTCCCTGCTGACCAATGGCTACTCGACCTATCTTGCGGATCCGAAGAATTATGTGGACGCCGTCCTGATGCGCTATTCCGGCGGAAAGGACGTGCTGACCGGTTATAACAACAGAATCGGCAGTGTCTCCGCCGACAAGGTAAAGGAAATTTTCGGAGCTCTGTCCGAAGGAATGAGAATTGAATATGTCGTCAAACAATAAGTTCGGAACCATTATCCAGATCGGCGACATCCTT
>OQVS01000454.1_pt1 | contig 27984 bp, 23 predicted proteins | sample 1691601 | NCBI WGS metagenome assembly OQVS01 (sample SAMN03418268, study PRJEB22391) | human gut metagenome | biome: human-gut; feature: organic feature; material: feces | host: Homo sapiens | place: Tanzania | collected 2013-01 | reverse complement strand
ATGACTGGTGACAACAGTTTCCATTACGCCACCGAAATTCATTTCTGCCATAATTATTTTTGTTTTGTGCGGCTTGCCGTTGTGGAGCCGCGGGTTTAACTTGTCCATACGGATGCGAGCTAATTCTTATCCAAAGAATGCCTGTTTGATCCGTCCACCCCCTATCCAAGAGGGCGGCTCTGGGTTTATTTTCTTATCTGGGTGCAAAGGTAATAAATCAATATGAAACTACCAAATTTTTCTTTCACTTTTTTACAAATTTCGCTTTACTTCTTACAACTTCGACTTCTTTTGCGTCATTTTTGCAGATTTTTGTTATCTTTATGCAATATTCTCCCTCATTTACTTCCTCCTCGTAGAAATTGAGACGGTCGCCCTGATGACTCTCTGCCACGTATGCAATTTCAAATCTCTGCAAAAAATGGGTCTTATAGTAATCCAAGTCGAATAAATCAAGAATATGTTCGATATATTTCACTGAATTGATATGTCCATTGACATCTACATCATTATAATAGGTGTCGATACTGCGCACAAACTTGGCATCGGCAGACATCTTGACACGAGAACTGGCTGCTATAGGACATTCTTTCTCTTCCTCGATATACTCCTTGATAAGTCCATCATGGATGGAGAATATATCTACCGGCTGTCGGGTCTCAGTATCTATCATCGCCCACACACTCTTGCCATAGCCATATACCTTCTCCTCTTCTTCATCAGCAGCTGGCTTACCACATATCTTGAAATCACGGGCTGTAAAATACTTCATGGCATTCTCCACCCAGGTCTCAACATAGAACTTGTCATACGACTTAGGCATCTCGGTCATCTCTATGGCCAAGCGACTAAGCACCCAAGTCTTATGTCGTGGCATGAGATAGTTCATGCCATAACCACGGTCGTTGCTATGAAAATCGGCTGCATTCAACAAATGATTGCCCAAATGCCCCATAAACAGGTGACTGGAAAAGTCACAATGAAAAGGTTCCGAAAGGAACTCGTATCTTCCTACTTTACTTAATAATTCCATATCTTATACGAAAAAAAATGCCTTCTTGTTTTTAAATTCTTTGCAAATCTACAATTTTTTATTGAGAATGCCAAAGAAAAAATCGAGAATTTCTTCTGCTAACGGCGTTCATAAAAAAACAAACGAGCTACAACCGTAGAACAACTGTCTTACGATCGTAGCCCGCTTATCCCTATATTTCTCTATCTCTGTTATTCCTCCGCACTCTGCTTCAGATAATCAGAGATAGGCTCATCGAAACTTCTTGTTACTGCAATACGGCCTGAGCGAGTATATTGCAAGAGACAATCAAAACTGTTCAACTTATGGAACAAGTCTGCAATATCCTCTGTCAAACCAGCCAAGAGTACCGTACTGTAAGTTGGATTAACCTCCATCATACGAGCATCATGCTTACGGATCGTACGGGAAACCTCAGGGTTTTCCAGCAGAACAGGAGTTGAAATCTTGAAAAGAGCCACCTCATGGATGAAAATCTGATCATCCGTATAGTAATCACTCTTCACGACATCGATTTTCTTCTCTATCGCCTTATTGATTTTCTCTATCTGCTCAGGATCACTCCATACCGTAATGGTATATTTGTGGATATTCTTGATGCTGCTGGCCGATACGTTCAGGCTCTCGATATTTACTTGTCTGCGGGTGAATACTGCGGTAATCTGATTCAAGATACCCGCAATGTTCTCTGAATAAACAAGCAATGTATATAATTTCTTGTCACTATTATTGTCCATCTTATTTTTCCTTTCTAAAATGTCTGTTACACTTTACTTTGTAAAATGCCGGTTACACCTTATTATATATATATATGAATCGAGAACTTTAGTAATGAAGTTCCAACTGCATTTCATCAACACTCTTGCCAGGCAAGGTCATCGGAACGATGTCCTCATCTTCCTTGATGGCGCACTCCAGAAGGTAAGGCCCCTTGGTAGCAATCATCTTCTCCACTTTCGCCTTCAGATCCTTGCGGTCGATGACCACATCGTAAGGAATGCCGTAAGCCTTGGCTATTTCCTCATAACGAGGGTTCAGCATGTGGGTAAAGGAGCGACGGCCTTCAAACATCAGGTCTTGCCACTGACGTACATTGCCAAGATAATTGTTGTTCAGGAGAATCATCTTCACAGGTGCCTGCTGCTCCATGATCGTACCCAATTCCTGGATATTCATCTGGAAACCGCCATCACCGAAGAAACAGCAGATGGTTCTGTTTGGAGCACCAAAGGTTGCACCGATAGCAGCAGGAAGACCGAATCCCATAGTTCCAAATCCACCACTGGTAACAATACTCAGTTTCTTGGTGAACTTGAAGTAGCGGCTACTGATCATCTGGTTCTGACCTACATCGTTCACGAGAACAGCCTCATTATGGGTAGCTTCCGTCACCACATTGGTCACCTCGCCCATCAGCAGAGGCCCCTCTGTAGGATGGATATCCTTCTCGATTACCTTCTCCTGCTCCTGCTGGCGATAAACCTCGAATGAATCTCTCCACTCACGGTGAACATTCTTGTTCAGCAAACGGGTAATTGCCGGCAAAGTCTGCTTACAGTCACCTATCACAGCAACATCCGTCTTGATGACCTTGTCAATTTCAGCCTTGTCTATATCCAGATGGATGATTTTAGCCTGCTTAGCATATTTGGAAGGAACACCAGTAATACGGTCGCTGAAACGCATACCAATAGCGATCAGCACATCACACTCCTGAGTCTTCATGTTGGTAGCATACGAACCGTGCATACCGAGCATACCCATATTCAACGGATGATTGCTTGGTAAAGCAGAAAGACCGAGCAGCGTACGACCTGCAGGAATATCAGCCTTCTCCAGGAATTCAATCAACTCATTGTGAGCACCGCCCAATTCCACGCCATGACCTACCAATGCAAATGGACGCTTGGCATTATTGATCAATTCGGCAGCCTCCTCTACAGCCTTGGCATCTATGGCTGGATAAGGATTGTAAGAGGTAACCTTCTCACATTTCACAGGTTCCCACTCACAAGTAGCAACCTGGGCATTCTTGGTAAAGTCGAGAACGACAGGACCCGGACGACCACTGCGGGCAATATAGAAAGCACGGCTCACAGCCCAAGCTACATCCTCAGGACGACGAATCTGATAAGACCATTTAGAGATAGGTTGGGTAACACCCACCAGGTCAACCTCCTGGAACGCATCCGTTCCCAAGGCGCCCACGCCTACCTGACCAGCAATAACCACGATAGGTGTAGAATCCATCATGGCATCAGCAATACCAGTCAAAGTATTTGTTGCTCCAGGACCACTGGTCACGAGTGTTACGCCCACTTCGCCACTGACTCGAGCATAGCCCTGTGCAGCATGAGCAGCAGCCTGCTCGTGACGTACCAAGATGTGATCAAACACCTTATTTTCCCCTCTCGTGTAACCATACAGTGAATCAAACACTGGCATGATGCTTCCCCCCGGATAACCGAAAATGGTCTTTACACCCTCAGCTTTCAGGGAGCGCATCAACGCTTCTGCTCCTGTTATTACTTCTTTTGCCATTATTATTATATTTATTTCAAAGGAATGGGAAAATTCCACGCTATATCCAAGCAGAATATCCCATTACCTTTCTACTGAAAAGTTCAAAAACTATATATTTTCATCTTAATCGATAATTCTTACACCGCCCTTGTCTGCAGAACTTACACTCTGAGCGTATGCACGCAAAGCCTTGCTTACCACACGGTTACGCTTCAAAGGCTGCTGAGGACGGGCTGCCAATTCTTCATCAGACAACTTCACGTTGATAGAACGGCTTGGAATATCAATGACAATGATATCACCATCCTTGATCTTACCGATATTACCACCTGCAGCTGCTTCTGGAGAAATATGACCGATACTCAAACCTGAAGTACCACCAGAGAAACGACCATCAGTAATCAGGGCACACTCCTTGCCCAAATGGCGACTCTTGATGTATGAAGTAGGATAAAGCATCTCCTGCATACCAGGACCACCCTTAGGACCCTCATGAGTGATAACCACACAGTCACCAGAGTTTACCTTTCCATCAAGAATCCCCTCACAAGCATCCTCCTGAGAATCGAAGCAAACAGCAGGACCCTCAAAGTGCCAAAGTACAGGATCCACACCCGCAGTCTTCACTACGCAACCATTCTGGGCGATATTACCGAAGAGAACAGCCAGACCACCATCCTTGGTGTAAGCATGTTCCAAGTCACGGATACATCCATTCTCGCGGTCTGTATCAAGACTCTCCCACTGAGCATCCTGGCTACCCATTTGGGTAGAGAATTTTCTGCCAGGTGCAGAATGATAGATTCTATCTGCCTCTGGATCAAGCTCAGAACCAGTGATATCATATTTCTTCATCTGCTCATCGAGTGTCTTTCCATCAACACGCTTTACGCTACCATTGATCAAGCCACCCTTGTTCAACTCATTCAGGATACCCATGATACCACCCGCACGATTGCACTCCTGAACACTATATTTCTGAGTATTTGGAGCCAACTTACAGAGACAAGGAACCTTACGGCTCAACTGGTCGATATCCTCCATCTTGAAGTCAGTACCAGCTTCCTGAGCAACAGCCAAAAGATGAAGCACCGTATTGGTACTACCACCCATTGCGATATCGAGAGTCATTGCATTGAGGAAAGCATCACGTGTTGCAATATTACGTGGCAATACGCTCTCATCACCATCCTCATAATAAGCATAAGCATTCTTCACAACCTGACGAGCTGCATCCTTGAAGAGTTGGATACGATTCTTGTGGGTTGCCAAGATTGTACCATTTCCTGGGAGACTCAAACCAATAGCCTCAGTCAGTGAGTTCATAGAATTGGCAGTGAACATACCCGAACAGCTACCACAACCAGGACAAGCACATTGCTCAATCTGCTTCATTTCCTCATCAGAAACACTGGTATCAGCACCCTTAATCATAGCAGTAATCAAGTCAGCATTCTCACCCTTCCAACGACCAGCTTCCATAGGGCCACCAGAGCAGAATACAGTAGGAATGTTCAAGCGCATAGATGCCATGAGCATACCAGGAGTCACCTTATCACAATTAGAGATGCAGATCATGGCATCAGCCTTATGAGCATTGACCATATACTCTACAGAATCTGCGATAATGTCACGGCTTGGCAAAGAGTAAAGCATTCCGTCATGACCCATAGCAATACCATCATCTACAGCGATGGTATTAAATTCGGCTGCATAGCAACCCATTGCCTCTATTTCCTTCTTGACAATCTGACCAATTTCATGAAGATGAGTATGACCAGGCACAAACTGTGTAAAGCTATTCACAATAGCAATAATTGGTTTGCCAAACTGCTCATGTTTCATACCTGCAGCTACCCAAAGTGCACGGGCACCTGCCATTCTTCTGCCTTCAGTACAGACGCTACTTCTTAATGGATGTTTCATATTGTTTTTATATTTTCAATTTTGACTGCAAAGATACTGAGAATTTATGTAATAACCAACAAATTTCACATAAACTTTCATTTTATTGCGAATTTCGTAACATAAATCAACGATTTGCTTTCGATTTATCACAGAAACTACACATTTTCGTTAGAATTGAGCATTCAAATAAACTAAAAACACAAAAACTATAACCTAAATCTTCTATATTATTTCACTCCTCCTTGAATTGTACCTCACATCAGTTATTAACATACAATTACAGGAACAGAAAAAACATCCGAAGGAACAGAAAGTAACATCAGATGGAACAAAAAAATCCTCAAGGCAAAAAACCTTGAGGATTTATATGTTTGATAGAAAAAATTCTAATCAATGCGTTTATTACTCAGCAGCGTTGTTGTCGTTGAAAGTAGAAACGCGGTTGAACTCAACCTGCTTGAAGAGCTTGTCTGTTGCGCCCATACCCTTAGTTGTCAAACGATTAGCAGCAATCTTGTACTTCTTAACCAATACATTCTTAACTGCCTCAGCACGCTTCTCTGAAAGCTTCTGGTTCAACTCCTTAGGACCCTCTGGAGAAGCATAACCCTTGATCTCGATGTTAGCCTCTGGGTGATTCTTCATATACTGAGCGATCAACTCGATGTTAGGCATCTGGCTCTTCTCTACGTTAGACTTGCCCTGCTGGAACAATACAGTAGGCTGCAAGTTTGTAGCTGTAGCTGGCTTTACATACTTAGGCTTCTTGTTGCACTCGTCAAGAGCGTTCTGAAGATCCTTGATCTGCTTGTCCTTAGCTGAGAGCTGAGAATCCTTGTTATTCAAATCGTTGCGGAGGTTGTTGATCTGGCTGTTCAAACCATCGATCTCAGACTGATCACGGAGCTGAGCGATTGTGAAGTTGTGAGAACCATTAGAGTTCTTGAACTTGTAGATGAAACCAGCGTTCAACTGGAAGCCAGACTTGTTGATGTCATAAGCAACCCCCTCATAACCATCACCATTCAAAGCCCAGTTCATAGATGGCTCTACATAGAACTGCCATGCCTTGTCAGCACCGAAGTTAACTGCGAAATCGATACCAGCCTTAGAAGTCAAAGCATTCCAGTTATCTGTTGTACCGAAAGAGTGTGCCCAACCAAGACCATAAACAGGGATAACCTCGAATGTACGTGGCTCACCCTTGTAACCAGCAAACCAGTTGCTCAAGTTTACAGTACCAATCAAGCTTGTGTTCATATAACGAACTTTAGTCTTTGATGGATATGCGTTGTGATCGTTGAAGTAAACATTGCTCTCAGCAGCCAAACCGAATACTGGAGTAAACCAACGACCGATACGAAGACCAGCATTTGAGTTGAGGTTGTTCAACCAACTGTGATTTGTAGTCTTTGTCATTACACCGCCATTAACGCCGATGTAGAAGTTGTCAAAAGTCTTGCTTTCAGTAACAGTCTGAGCTGATACTGATACTGCCATAGCTGCGGCAGCAAACAATAAAACTAACTTTTTCATGTCTCTCTAAAATTTATTAAATAAAATTATTAAATATCACTATAATTCTTCATGCAAATACTGCACAAATACTTATTTCGAGTGCAAAGTAATAAAAAAAAATTTTAACTACCAAATATTTTCCACTAAATTTTGCATTTCAACCTATAAAACATGCAAAAAAGCCAATATTCATTCCTTTTTCGGACAATCCTATCAGTTTTCTTGCATATTCTATATCGGTTTTATGAGATATATGCACACCTCATAAAAGGTATCCTTTCAGAAAAAAAACTACAAGGCCCAGACATTCGATTGGCGAGGACCTATTTCGATTTCCTTTTGAGTTAAACCGGACAGTTTCAGCTTCAGTGTTCGCGGCAAAGCATTGACAATTTTCAGCCATACCTTTCCCGACTTACTGTCTTTCACGACACTGACGCCCACATAGCGTCTCAAGACCTCCGGCAACTGCAAATCAGAAGCGATATAAACGTCACCACTATGTACGGAGAACATCTTCTGCACCTGATAGCTTTCTGTCGCGCGTACCTTATTATTATTAAAGTACATCATATCCGGATTCCAGTTGGCATAACCATCCTTGCAAAGCAGAGGTGCATAAGAGGCCATTTCCACCACATCGCCATTACGTTCCACATTACAGAGATGAATACCTTCTGCCAAGGCACGGTCCACCTCATTATTTCCATTGGCTGCATATTCACCGAGATATACCTTAGGCATGCTACGGTCATAATGGTCGTAATAGTCCTGATGATTGATAAACCAACCTGGTTTTTCGTAATAATGCTCATCTACCGCATCAATATACTGTCGGTTTTCCTTAGCAATCTTCCAGCCTTCCACATAATCTGAAGAAGGATAATGGAAAGGTCCTACCGTTCCCACCACCTCGATATCAGGATATTTCTGCTTCAATGCCTTGCATATCATCAGATAACGCTCCTTGAATGTCGTAGAAATCAGGTCTTCGTTTCCGATTCCAATCATCTTCAGATTGAAAGGAGCCGGATGTCCTGCATCAGCACGCATCTTGGCCCATGAAGAAGTGGCAGGATCTCCATTCGCCCACTCCACCAGGTCGAGTACATCCTGTACATACTGTGGCATCTGGTCCATCGGAATACCTCCCTGCTGTCCGCAGAGTCCTTGCGCATTAGGCTGTGAATTCTGACAAGGTACACCCGCTGCCAATACCGGCAATGGCTCTGCACCCATATCCTCGCACCATTGGAAATACTCATAGAAACCGAGTTGTCTGGTCTGATGATAATTCCAGAGATTTCTGGCTGGTTTGCGATCCTTCAAGGGTCCTACCGTTTCCTTCCAATGATAGATATTGTCCAGACCCTGTCCATGCAACATACAACCGCCAGGGAAACGAACAAACTTCGGTTTGAGTTCTGCGATTTTCTCTGCCAGATCCTTGCGGAGTCCGTGACCTTTATAAGTATCACGAGGTTTCAGACTCACGAGATCAATACCCACCTGAGTCTCTCCCTTTGGAATAAGGGCCAAGCGGATGCCTTTACCCTCTTCGAGATTTCCCTGATATTTATCAGTAATGACCAGTTGCGCCTTATATTCAGACCACTCATTGCCAACAACCTTCACCTTAGCCTGTGATATAACATCCCCCGCTTCATCAACCAAAGCTACCATGAGTTGCTTATTCTTTCCATTCAGGCAACGAGCATATAAACTCACGTCATAATAAGAAGCAGCATGCTTTCCTTCCTTCTTCGCATCACGAGCACCTCGCAGGATAGAAATGCCATCCCATCCTATATTATAAATAGGTGTAGCACTCAACACCGCATAGTGAGGATTATTTTTGCTCACTCCGTTTTCTACGGAAACAGAAGACAAGTCCACTCCCTGCCAAGCAGTCGTTGCATTCCACGAATGCTTTCTATCATCCTTGTTGTATTCAAAATCACCGTTTTGAAGAAGTTCGGCACACAATCCGCCATCAGCAGCCCGACTGATATCTTCAAAGAAAATACCAATCAACTTATCTGAGATACGCTTCGTTTGTTTTCCGTCAACCACCAATTTCGCCTCTATCCTGTCGCTCTCATCCATCTGAGTAAGAACAGCCTTTTCACCATGCATGGCAACCTGTCTGTCATTATATTCCTTGACAAGCGCAGCCAGTTCCTGATTTGTTTTTGGAATCTGACGGTTATTTTCCCGATTCTCCTCATCCAAGGCCTTAAACCAAGCACGGATATAATTCAGGTGAACAGCAGGTATTTCAAACTCATCACCCTTCTGCATTTTACCATTGATCAGTACCGAATCCTTATCCCATAGGATTTCATCGGCAGAAGCTTCCAAGGAATCTTCCACAAAAGTACGGAAATCCTGAGAAGCCTGCACGTAGCGTTTTCCCTTTGCCGTCTTGATATAGATATCAAAATTACCATCTTCCATCTGGTAAGCAACAGGAGATTTCACTCCTTTCTCGGCTACAATGGGATAATCCTGCGGGCGCCATGTCACCAAATCTTCGGAATAAGCCACTGCAAACTGCGGAAATAATTCTCCCACACTCCACAAGGCACGCCAAGTTCCATCATTGGCCTGTACAACAGAGGGACTGTACATCTTCTTACCCGATCCCCAAGGACCATAATCAGAAGCACAAAGTTGTCCTACATCGATCCATTTTTCATTATCTGTCAGATACGCCAAATGTAATCCCTGGGTAGGATCAGGAGAATACAGGAACACCTGACAGGTCGTATCCTTACCCATCACGGAATAGGCAGGAGCATTCTGCTCATCCCAGAAGGCAGGATTACCCTTAGGATTCAACTTGCCACTCGCCATCAACGAGGTAAAGGAAAGTATAGCTGTAGAAGCCAATAAAATTTTATGGTTCATCTTCATTGATTTATGTTTTTAATAAGAGATATATCTACAAAAAAGGGGCCGAGTGCATCACTGCGCCCTGCCCCGACCAAATTAGAGAGTTATAAAAAATCAAGTATTTGTTAAGCTTACTTGTTTCGCTTACAAGTATAAGTTGTTTGATACTTGTATTTCTTTTTATTATGGGGTTGCCTTGTCTGTAATAGCTATCAGACTCAGACCTCACCCCTACTTATAATATTCTTTTTTGCCAGCAGCGAGGGTATTCTTCATCAAAGAACAGATCGTCATCGGTCCTACACCACCAGGAACCGGTGTGATGAAAGAACATTTCTCTGCTACTTCATCAAACTTCACATCACCATTGAGACGGAAACCGCTCTTTTTAGTTGCATCAGGTACACGCGTTGTACCCACATCGATCACAACAGCACCCGGCTTCACCATATCAGCCGTTACGAAATCCGGTCTGCCGATAGCAGCGATGATAATATCAGCCTCACGACATTCCTCCTTCAGGTTCTTGGAATGAGAGTGACAGACCGTTACCGTAGCATCACCATACTGCTTTTGCATCATCAGTTGAGCCATAGGCTTGCCAACGATATTGCTACGTCCGAGCACCACGCATTTCTTGCCACTGGTCTCGATATGATAATGCTGCAACAAGGTAAGAATACCCAATGGAGTGGCAGAAATGAAACAAGGAAGACCGATTGCCATTCTACCCACATTGACAGGATGGAAACCATCCACATCCTTGCGATAGTCTATCGCCATCGTCACCTTCTGCTCATCAATATGCTTAGGCAAAGGCAACTGTACGATGAATCCATCCACATCATCATCCTGATTGAGTCTGTCAACGCAAGCCAGAAGTTCCTCTTCTGTTACGTCATCTTCAAATCGGATCAGCGTAGATTTAAATCCACACTTTTCACAAGCCAAGACCTTGTTTTTCACATAGGTCTCACTACCTCCGTCGTGCCCCACGAGCACAGCCACAAGATGAGGTTGCTTGCCACCTTGCGCTACTATCTGCTTCACCTCCTCGGCTATCTGTTCCTTGATGGCGGCTGCTGTCGCCTTTCCGTCGATTAGCTGCATTTGATTCAATATTAAATGTTAAGTATTTAATCACATTCCCGGCATCTTAGGCATACCTGGCATACCCTTCATGCGGCTCATCATCTGTGCCATCTTGTTGCCAGTCATCATCTGCATCATCTTGCGGGTCTGATCGAACTGCTTGATGAGCTTGTTCACATCCTGGATATTGGTACCAGAACCCTTGGCGATACGCTGACGGCGACTGGTATTCAGAATACCAGGATTTGAGCGCTCCTTAGGAGTCATACTCTGGATGATAGCCTCAACCCCCTTGAAAGCATCCTCAGGGATATCAACATCGCGGATAGCCTTGCCGACTCCAGGAATCATGCTGGCCAAATCCTTGATGTTACCCATCTTCTTGATTTGCTGAATCTGAGCATAGAAGTCATTGAAGTCGAACTGGTTCTTGCGAATCTTCTTCTCCAACTTCTTAGCCTCTTCTAAGTCAAACTGCTCCTGAGCACGTTCTACGAGTGAAACCACGTCACCCATACCGAGGATACGGTCTGCCATACGAGCTGGATGGAACACGTCGATGGCTTCCATCTTTTCACCAGTACCGATAAACTTGATAGGCTTGGTTACCACTGTACGGATACTGAGTGCAGCACCACCACGGGTATCACCATCAAGCTTGGTAAGTACAACGCCATTGAAATCCAAGCGATCATTAAACTCCTTCGCTGTATTGACAGCATCCTGACCAGTCATGGAGTCAACAACAAACAAGGTTTCATCCGGGTGCAAATGATTCTTCAGATTACTGATCTCATTCATCATCTGCTCATCGATGGCAAGACGGCCGGCAGTATCGACGATGACCACATCATTGCCATTGGTCTTAGCCTGCTGGATGGCATGATCAGCAATCACGCATACATCCTTGTTGTCAGGCTCAGCATATACAGGAACTCCCACTTGCTCACCTACCACCTTCAACTGGTCGATAGCAGCAGGACGATATACGTCGCACGCTACGAGCAATGGTTTCTTTCCCCTCTTGGTCTTCAGCATATTAGCGAGCTTACCACTGAAGGTAGTCTTACCAGAACCCTGCAAACCACTCATCAGGATAATAGCAGGATGGCCTTCGAGCTTCAAAGGAGCCTCTTCGCCTCCCATCAACTCAGCCAACTCATCGTGTACCAACTTCACCATCAACTGTCCTGGCTTCACGGCAGTAAGCACGTTCATACCCAGCGCCTTTTCCTTCACAGAGTTGGTAAACTCCTTGGCAACCTTAAAGTTCACATCGGCATCCAAAAGTGCACGACGTACATCCTTCATGGTTTCAGCCACGTTGATTTCAGTTATCTTACCTTCACCTTTCAATATTTTGAAAGAGCGCTCTAATCTATCACTTAAATTTTCAAACATGTTTAATTCTTCTTTATATTTTGGCTACAAAATTACAACTTTTTTCCGAATTTCCATGTATAATTTATCATAAAAAATACCAATTCAAGAACATCATGCCTTGTTTTTTGGGCAATCGAGTATATTATAGCCATTTTATCACCTCTATTTCAGGGATTTCCCATCATTTTCCTCCAATTCCGGAACACTTTCCTCTTCTTTTTTCATACCGGGAGGAGAAAGCTGTATCTGCTTGCCCGTAGCCTGTTCATAGGCAGAGACAATCGGGTCTTTCTTGTCATATTCACCCAATATTTTCCGGGCATTCCGCAAATGTTTCTGATCGCGACGACCACGACTGTCCAACATATTCCCCAAGTCAATACCGATACCAGTAGTTCCAGAGCCTATCATACTTGCAGCCTGCTGCACCTGGTCTTCCATATCCTTGACATGCTGCTGGTCTTTACCCCAGACTTCCACAGTTCCCAACTGCGTACTCTCAGGAATCAGAAAAACCGTATCAGGCAATTCCTTCAGATAAACAGTCGTCTTCAAGAAGCCCGACTTAGAAACCGTAGCACTATCAAACTGATACTTCATAGACCAGTATCCCCGATAGTCCGTACGCGCCCAATGGTTATTGTTGGTATGGATAAGAGCCTCCCTGATAGGTACATGATCCTCCGCATTGGCAACAACACATGTCTTCTGCGCCATCACCTCCACGAACATCACGAATGCCATCAAGACCCATATAATCATTCTCTTCATAATCGTAACATTTAGTTATCACAAAAGTACATAATTACTTGAAAACGACCAAACATAAACACAGAAGTTTAAAAAGTTTAAGGAGAATTAAGGGAGAACACACAAACTAAAAAAAAGAGCAAGGTCATCAAAACGCCTTGCTCTTATATACGATTCTATCAATCACAATATGATAGAGAATTCCTTATTCATTTTCAGCCTCAGTAGTACCACTTTTCTCAATACGCTTAGCCTCCTCAAGCAACTTGATGGCATCCACATACTGAGCAATACCCTGAGCCACTTCCTTGGCAGCCTTCATGGCTAAGACCACAGTCTGAGGACGGTGAACCACATCACCGCCGGCAAAGACACCACGACGGGTAGTCATACCAAACGGACGATCAACAACCTTAACATAGCCCTTCTCATCCACCTCAATACCTGCTGTAGTAGAAACGATACGGTTTGCAGGACGAGAGCCGATAGCCAGATAGATTCTATCAAATTTCTCTACCTTCTCCCCATCAGGCGTGTTCAGCACACAACTGCCCAAGCGTCCGTTCTTACCTTTCAGGAAAGCTTCAACAGTAGTTTTCCACTCAAACTTCACACCTTCTTTCACAGCATCCTCATATTCGCTCTGAATGGCAGGCATCTCCTCCTGAGTCTTACGATAAAGCACTGTCACATCAGCACCCAGACGAATAGCCGTACGGGCAGCATCCATGGCCACATTACCACCACCGATCACACCCACCTTCTCGCCATCACGCAAAGGCACCATATCTCGTGTCAGGGCACCCTCATTGTAAGCATTCACATTATGGAGGAAATAAGTACTCTGACTTACACCATGCAACTTGCTTCCAGGAGTAGAATCCATATTCTGAGGCACATTCGTACCCGTTCCCATAAAGATCGCATCATATCCTGCACGGAAAAGACTGTCGATAGTTACATTGTTCTCGCCTACCATACAATTGGTAATAAACTGAACGCCCAATGCCTCGATCTTGCTCACCTCATCGCGCACCACACTCTTTGGCAGACGATACTCAGGAATACCATACATCAAGACACCACCCGGTTCAGCCTGACCTTCAAAGATGGTTACATTGAAGCCCTGACGGGCCAAATCACCGGCAACCGTCAAGCCAGCCGGACCCGAACCGATGACAGCCACACGACCACGAGTCTTCTGAGGAAGTTTCTCACGAGACAGCTTCATCTTCGTATCGAAATCAGCAATAAACTGCTCCAGTTTACCAATCTGTACCGGTTTACCCTTCTTGCCCAAGACACAATGACCCTGGCATTGCTTCTCATGAGGGCAAACACGTCCGCAGATAGCAGGCAAGTTGCTCTTTTCATTGATGATAGACATGGCAGCTCCCATATTACCCATCGACAACTCGTGTACGAATTCAGGAATGTCATTTTCTATCGGACATCCCTTACGGCACTGTGGGACCTTACAATGAAGACAACGCTTAGCCTCCTCGATTGCCTCACGGGTAGAAAAGCCCTCGTTTACAACCTGGAAAGCAGCCGCTGACTCATTGGCAGCAGAAACAGGAGCCTCCGTAGCCTTGTTATTCTGTTGTTCAATCTGTTCACTCATAATATTTTTCTTTTTTTTGATATTGAACTTCACTACTCTTCATTTAGATAGTTTGCGGGTGCAAAGTTACGAATAATATTTGTAACAGAACTACTTTTTCTTCAAAATCAAGCAGACTGTACGATTTCAATACCTTTTTGTGCAAATTCAATATCTTCAGATGCATTATCAGTATATCTACATGCATTTCCGATTTTCCCATAATCCTTGGGGGTATCATCATTTATCCTTGATTTCAATATCCTCCTTTACATGGTTGCGAATCTTCGTCAGGAAGAGTTTCATGCGTTTGGCATCCTTGTGATCGATGATATCTATCAACTCTGCCAACTCTTCACGTATCTGAGAAACCTGTCCCGAAGTATAAGGATTGAAAAGGATTTCCTGCAAGAGATAATCATCCTCATTCAACACACCCTTGGCTATCTGCATGTGGCGCTTAAAGGTAGTACCAGGTGCATCTTGATGCTTCATCACAGCCGCAAAGGCAAAGGTGCTGACAAAAGGAATACTCAGCGAATATGCCACCGTCTGGTCGTGCTCATCAAAAGTATATTCATGCAGACTCAATCCTAATTTCTGATACAAGTCCTTGAAGAAGATCTTACCCATATAGTCGCCCTCCTTGATGATGACCGCATTCTCCTCTGAAAGTTGATTCAGATTGGCAAACGTAGGACCAAACATCGGGTGCGTACTGACATAGCGGAATCCGCTCTTCTCATAAAACTCCTGTAAACCCGTCTTCACGGAAGCTATATCACTGATGATACAATCCTTCGACAAATGAGGCAACACCTCTTCGAAAGCAGACAAAGTATATTTCACCGTCACCGCATTGATGACCAGTTCCGGACGAAACATCTCTACTTCCTCCATCTTGGTGAAACGGTAACAGTTGTAGGTAAAACGAAGACGCTTAGCATCCTTCTCATACACTGCCACCTCATGATCGAAGCTGAGCAGGTCGATGAAAAAACTTCCCATCTTACCTGCTCCCATGATTAATATTCTCATTTTAATTCTTCACTCTTCGTTCTTCACTTAGATATTACTTCTGATTCAAAATTTCCAACTGCTGGCGAACACTTTCCTCATGGATATGCTCGAAGATCTGGGCAGCAAACTCAGGGCTCATACCACAAAGGGCAGCCTGTGCACCGCGCTTGTCCAGAATTTCATTGTAACGGTTGGTCTGTACGATGGTCATATTGTGCTCCTTCTTGTAAGTACCAATCTCACGGCAAACACGCATACGCTTTGCCAAAAGATCCATCAACTGGTTGTCCAGCTCATCAATCTGACCACGCAACTGATGCAGACCTTCAGTAGAATAATGCTCATCACGAACCACCAAGAGACTCAGGATGTAATCCAGAACATCAGGAGTAACCTGCTGCTTAGCATCACTCCAAGCATCATCAGGCTGGCAGTGACTCTCCACGATCAAGCCATCAAAACCAAGGTCCATTGCCTGCTGACAAAGTGGAGCGATCAAATCACGACGACCACCGATATGGCTTGGGTCACAGATGATAGGCAACTGTGGAATGCGGCGATGCAACTCAATAGGAATCTGCCACATAGGAAGATTTCTATAAATCTTTTTATCAAAGCTGGAGAAACCACGATGGATAGCACCCAACTTCTTGATACCAGCCTGATTGATACGCTGGAGAGCACCAATCCACAGCTCCAAATCAGGGTTTACAGGGTTTTTCACCAATACCGGTACATCCACGCCTTTCAAACTGTCAGCAAGAGACTGCATCGCAAAAGGATTGGCAGAAGTACGTGCACCGATCCATAGAATATCGATACCATACTTCAAGGCCAGCTCCACATGCTCAGGTGTAGCCACCTCAGTAGCAGTCAGCATACCGGTTTCCTCCTTCACCTGCTTCATCCAAGGCAAAGCAGCCTCACCATTTCCCTCAAAACCGCCTGGTTTGGTGCGAGGCTTCCATACACCAGCTCTAAACATATGGCAACCCTTGGCAGCCAACTGTCTTGCTGTTGTCATAACCTGCTCTTCTGTCTCTGCAGAACATGGACCTGCAATCACACAAGGGCGTTCCTGATCACTAGGAAAATTCAATGGTTCTAATTCTAATTCCATAGTCGTATATTTTAATTGTTTTTATTTCTTTTCAAACACACTCTTGATTCTTTCAAGCGCCTCCTTCATTTTCTCATCCTTAGCACACAGGCTGATACGGACATAACGCTTTCCGTTGCTTCCAAAGATGAAACCAGGGGTGATAAACACACGGGCTTCATGGAGCACCTTCTCCGTCAAATCCTCTACATCAGCATACTTTTCCGGAATTTTTCCCCAAAGGAACATACCCACCTGATTCGGATCGAAAGTACAATCCATCACCTTCATGATTTCCTCTGCGATATCACGGCGACGGCGATAGTTCACGATATTATACTCATGATGCCATTCATCGCTATTCGTATTGAAAGCCTCAGCAGCAGCCAACTGAATACCACGGAACGAACCGTTGTCGATATTACTCTTCACTTTCAGGATCCAGGAGATGAAAGTCTTGTTGCTGGAGATCATCGCCACACGCCATCCCGGCATATTATGGCTCTTACTCATAGAGTTGAACTCAATACAGCAGTCCTTTGCCCCAGGCACCTGCATGATACTCATCGGATGCTCATTCAGCACAAGCGAATAAGGATTGTCATTCACCACCACGATATCATGCTTCTTGGCAAATTCCACCAATCTCTCGTAAGTTTCCATGCGGGCATTTCCACCCGTTGGCATGTTCGGATAGTTGGTCCACATCAGCTTCACGCGACTCAAGTCCATCTTCTCCAAAGCCTCAAAGTCCGGCTGCCATCCATTATCCTCACGCAAATCATAATAAGTAATCTTGGTACCCAATATCTTATTAATAGCAGTATAGGTAGGATAACCTGGGTTTGGAATCAGCACCTCATCACCCACATTACAGAAGGCAAGCGTAACGTGCAGGATTCCCTCTTTACTACCGATCAGCGGCTGGATTTCCGTAGCCCAGTCAAGATCCACATTGTACCATCGCTTATAGAAACCCGCCATCGCCTTACGCAACTCAGGTATGCCCACGGTAGGCTGATAACCATGTGCATCAGGGCGCTGTGCTACCTCACACAATTTATCAATGGTCTGCTTAGAAGGAGGCATATCCGGACTTCCAATAGCAAGACTGATAATATCCATTCCTTCGGCATTCAACTTAGCCACTTCCTTCAGTTTTCTACTGAAGTAGTATTCTTGAATTTCCGTTACTCTATTCGCTGGCTGTATCATTTTATCTAATGTTTATTTTTAATGTTCAATGTTTCATGTTAAATTGCAAGAGCATACGAATTCTTCACTCTTTCTCCTCATATTCCCCTAACACCTTGATTTTCTTCACCAGAGGAGTAATTGCATCAATACTCTGGCGGTATCGGGTAAGGTTGTCGAAAGTCAAATCGACATAGAAGAGATACTCCCATTCGTGTCCGATATTAGGCAAAGACTGAATCTTCGTCAGATTGATATCATAGAAACTCAAGATGGTGAGCACTTTGGAGAGAGAACCCTTGTCGTGAGAGAGGCTGAACACGATGCTCGCCTTGTTGGCTTTCTCTATCGGACGAAGCAGTGCAGCCTTCTGAGGATTGCAAACCACGAGAAAACGGGTAAAATTGTGCGGATTATCGTGGATACCTTCCTGCAGCACCTTCATGCCATACATCTGAGCAGCATAAGAAGAGCAGATAGCCGCCCACCCTCTCACATGGTGTTTAGCAATATAAGCTGCCGAACCCGCCGTATCCTCAGCCTCCACCGCCTTCAAGTCGGGATGGTTGGCAAGAAACTTACCGCACTGCATCAAAGCTACAGGATGAGAGTGAACCTCTTGGAGCGTACTCCAATCATCCTCCGGAAGACAACAGATACTATGTTCGATGTGCAGCCTATGCTCACCCACCACAGTAGTACCACTCTGTCGTAGCAACTCATAATTGTGAAGCAAACTGCCAGCAATGGTATTTTCGATGGCAGTGATGCCGATGACAGTAGGATCACGCTTGATGTTCTCAAACACCTCTTCGAAGGTAGCACAACAAATCAACTCTATCTGCTCACCCTCGAAATACTCATGCGCAGTAATGTCATGAAATGATCCTAACTCACCTTGTATTGCTATTCTCTTCATTGCCTCTTTTTCTTTTATTAGTTTGAATATCCTCAAGACTCATCCAGAAGAAGACTCTTACGAAAAACGGTCCTGCTCCATATAGAGCGGGACCGTTTCGATAGATTTCTTAATCTTATATCCTAAGTTGAAATTTACACGCAACTTCCCGCTTTACAATTGCTTGCAAAGTAAAAGTAAAAGCTAAAATAGTACGCATTAAACTTCATATTCTTTCTTGTTTTAATTGTTTGATATTATACGCTTGCAAAAGTAGTGTTTTTTTCTGATACCACCAAACAAATTGATAGTTTTTTCTACATTTTGCTTATATTTTTCGATAAATCCCCTACTTTCAACCGATTTTTATCATAAAAATACGTTTTTTATCTACAAAACTTGTATTTTATCTGCAATGTTCCTTACCTTCGGCTTTAAATTCCCCCGTCACAGCATCCGCCTCCTGAGGATTCATTTCCAGGTAACTCTGCATATCTTTCTCCGCATTCACCTTGTCACCCTTCGCCAGATAGATTGCACCACGCTCTTTGAAAGCGATGGCAGAGAATGGGTTCACGTCTATTACCTTATTATAATAGGAGATAGCATCATCCATCTTTCCCTGAGCCAGCAGAATGCGAGCCTCCAGGAGAAGCACCTCCTCTACAGGCTCCTCCAACTGTTCAAGAAGCCAGGCAGCATCTTCCTCTGCACCCTTCACATCACCCAACTTCAAAAGCGTTTCGCCACGCAGCAATCTGGATTGTACCGCCTGCGCCAAACCCTCCTGCTGCTTTTCAGCCAAAAGAATACTCTTCGTCAGCATGGCAATGGTATTGATCACATCACCCTGTCCCAGGCAAGCCTTGGCATACAGGAACAGCAGGTGAGCATCATCCTTGTCGATGAGCATCCCCTTCTCACAGGCATGTGACATCGCCCCATAATCCTCCATCATATAAGTCACCTCAGCCATACGAACAAAAATCTGCTTGTTATCCGGCTGAGCCTCCGACAATTTGCGAAGCTGATCATAAGCCTGCGCGAGTTCACCTTTCTGGATAAGAGCCAGAGAAAGAAAATCACGCACCTCCAAAACCTCCTGGTCCTCTTTGGAAGCATCCCCCTCTTCATCTACCTGTTTAGCCAGCAAAGCATTGGTCAGACACTTGATGGCATAATCCATCTGTCCCTGATGCATCGCCCGCACACCATCATATTTCAGCACCTCGAAATCCTTGGCAGACTGATCTTCCTTCTTATCTTCAGACGACTCACTTTTGCCGCCAAAAAAACGCTTAAAAAATCCCATAAAGTCTATGTTTAAGTCAATGATTATTTTAATAAAAAACACGTTTAAATTCCAATTCTACTGGAAAAACCCTTGCAAAAGTAATGTTTTTCCACGATTATTCCAAATTTTCACATCAATACTTTGTCGTTTTAAATAATATTCATACCTTTGCAGTCGAAAAAGAAAGTTTTAATTTATATAATTTTTCAAAACAAAGAATAATACGACGACATGAAAAGTTTATTTTTGATGATTGCCACCTTGTTGGTTAGCGGATTCGCAAAAGCACAAACCAACGCACAGGTCCTGTATGATTTCGGTTCTGACCGTAAGTTCGTAACCCTCACCCTTGAAATGTTCAAGCAGGACAAATGGGGTAACACCTATTTCTTCGTGGATCATGATTTCAATCTGAATCAGATGACAGACCCAAATACGGGCAACAAGTACGCACACAACATGTCACAAGGTGGTACTTATACCGAGATTTCTCGCGCCCTCAACTTTTGGCAGAACACTAAATTGAAGAATTTGAGTCTCCATGCTGAGTATAATGGTGGTATTTATAAGGATTATCCTATCAACAATGCATGGCTTTTCGGTGTAGAGTATTTCATGCACGACAAGAGTTTCAAGAACACATTGACACTCCAGGCACTTTATAAGACGATTCGCAAAACAGACCAGAATGTCCCAATGCAGTTTACAGCAGTATGGGGTTGCAAGGACATCTTTGGTGTAAAAGGTCTGAACTTTAGCGGTTTTGCTGATTTCTGGTGGGAGAACCACAGCTCATTCAAGGACAAGCATGGCAATTTGAAGTTTAACGATGAGGGCGAAGTTGCTTTCACCGCCGAGCATACCGTCTTCACATCAGAGCCTCAACTTTGGTATAATGTAGGTCAGCACTTCGGTTGCAACAATCTGAGCGTAGGTGGCGAGGTAGAGATCAGCAACAATTTCGGTTCCAATGCCGGTTTCATGGTTCGACCATGCTTAGGCGCCAAGTGGGAATTCTAACAAAGAAACAAGAAACAGACCGACATGAACTCTTGTTCACATCGGTCTGTTTTCGTCACTACCACCTACTTCTTTTACGTGTTTTAATCACAATTGGTGTGTAAGGAAATCCTCCTTGGGTCATTTTCAAGCCCTCGCCATCAAATTGAGTAATTTGGATTTCCGTATCATCCTTGATGAGTTCACTTTCATAATAGCATGCCAATACAGAAAAATAAGTGAAGTCATCTGTTCTTCTGCATATTTTGTACCACTGATCTGGCTCACTTTTCTCTATCAGATACGTATTATTGATGACACAGATGTTGTCATCTGCCACAATTTCCCATTGCCTTAATGGTCTGTTCATGAGTCTCTGGATGTTTCTTACATAGCACCAGTCGCCTTCTTTCAAGATGTTCAGATAACCACGCTTGAAAAGGACTGGTCTTGTATAATGTTTCCTATGTGTGATAGGGTCAACCCAAAAGCTTTCATTACTCTGTGCATCCTCCACATGCCAAATGCCATCTTTCTCGATTCTTATATTATCTTTCGCTGTTCCAAGATATTTCTTGATAGGATAGAAGTTATCGACAGGATAATATTCATAAAGTTTATATGAATTCTTAAGCTTTTCTAAGCCTTCCTTCCTTTCTTCTTTGTCTTTTTTAGCAAACTCAGCCAACTCCTCACGAGAGTCAACTTTCTCCAGTTGACAGCCGATGTTCTTCTGTACAAAATATTGTTCGTTCTCATCAACATACAGTCGTGCGTTGCCTTCTCCTTCTTTGTACATATACACCTTGTTCGGCTCGTCCCAAGGAATCAGCCTATGCTTCCAGCTTAGTCCTGTTCCTACTTGTAGTTCCAAGGTTTTCACCGTCAGATAGGTCTTTTCATCAATATACTTCGATAGGATGCGAGGGTACAGTTTTTTGCCGTCCTCTGTACTGAAGTCGATGCCCATCAGCTTCACACTTTGTGGCTTATTGGCAAACCACGACCTGTTCCGCAAGTCAATCCATTCCTTCCTACCTACTTTCTTTCTGACATAACAGTAAGCAAAGCCGTCGTTGGTCACTTCTATCTTCTTGTATTGGCATTCCAATATCATCTTGCCATCCTTATCCTTGATGCCCTTCAGTCCTTTTTCGTCTTCGACAATCTGATAGCCATAGGTGTCCATGATCATCTGCTGTTGGCGCTCATGGCTGATGATTTTCATCATATCCTCATCACCATCCATCAGCACATCCATCCTACAGTTGTGACTATTGACTTGCATACATGCCTCTTGCAGAATGTCTTCCAGAGAAGTACGTCCTTCAAACATACTCTGCCAATCTCTATCCACAGATGGCAATCCGAATCGCTTATACAGTCCCACATTATCCAATATCACGCAGTACGCCTTACCCTCAGCCACTCGCAGTCCACGTCCTACCATCTGCATATACTTAGCCAAAGACAGCGTAGGTCTTGCCAACTGAATGAACTCCACATCAGGACAATCAAAGCCCTCCGAAAACAAATCCACGCTAACAAGTACTTCAATAGAATCATCAGAAGCAAGACTACAATCAAGGCGGTTTACACCGCACAAACAATCTGGCGAGGGCTTTGATGCCCCACTCATCCCCAGGCGGTCCCAGCCCGCACAATCTGGCGAGGGCTTTGATGCCCCGCCATCCTTAGAGCGTAGCGGTTCCGAGCGACAAGAAGGAGCGGTTTCCCCCTCTCCCCTGAGGGTGAGAGGGCCGGGGTGAGAGGTGGAGCCCTCTTTAAGGGTAAAGAGGGACGGGGTAATTTTCGAAGAAATCCCTTCTTTGGAAAGAGGGACGGGGTGATTCGAAAAAGAAAGATTTTGAGAAGTATTAGAAGCCTTGAACCTTTCTATAAGTTCTTTTCTCAAAGAACTTGGTGTCTTGCTCGAAATCGCAACAGCCTTGATGCCATTCTCCCGATAGAACTCAGCAATATGCTCGGCATGCTGAATACTGATAGCATACACGATGCCTTTCTTTCCTGGTACATATTGTTTGATGGTTAAATAAAGCCTTTCGAGCGATGGCCTTACATCCATAACCTTGTTCAACTCCTTCTGCTGATAGTCACCATCAGCTCCTCGCTTCTGTAACGAATCAATAAGTAGTTGGTCGGCACTGTCTGGCTTGATGGAGTAATAGTCATACAGACTCAGCCGCCCTTCGGCAATAAACCGTTCCATGTTCCAAGAACATAACAGCATCTCAAACAAATCCGTGAACCCTTTGCCGTTCATTCTGTATGGTGTAGCCGTCAGTCCCATCTTCTTCGCTTTCGGAAAGGCGTTCATCACCTCAGCGTATGTTTCCGCCAAAGCATGATGTGCCTCGTCAATCACAATCAGACTCGGTTTCTCCTTTATCTCCCGATAGTGTCTTGACAACCATTGTATGGATGTCACTTTTATCAATGCGCCAGCCGACAAACAATCTGGCGAGGGCTTTGATGCCCCGCCAACCTTAGAGCGTAGCGGTTCTGAGCACCGGAGGGCGGTTACATCCCCTCCTTCTGAGGAGGAGGGGCTTGGAGTGGAGGTGGAGCCCTCCTTGGAAGGAGGGACGGGGTGGTTCGAAAAAATTGTTTCTTTTATTTGCGAAACAAGTTCTCTTCGATGAGCAACAATCCATATCGGATTATTACACTTCTCCAAGAACGAGAAGACGATGTTTGCTAAAACCATCGTTTTCCCAGTTCCTGTCGGCATTTGCACCATTACGGCATCATGATGCTTGAATGCCTCCTGCACTCTCTTCACCATGTCCTCCTGATAATCAAAAAGCTTTATCTTCTTCATAGTCATTTCAAAAAGCAAAAAGTCTTTTTGCCCTTTTACTTTTTGTCCTTTTACTTTTTTACCTTTTTACTTTTTTACCTTTAAAAAAGCCTTTTTACTCTTTTACCTTTAAAAGTTTGATTTTCTTCATTCCAAAGAAATTATTTCTTCAATAGATTCTCAACATCCTTGATGGCTTTATCAAGGTCAAAAGCCCCTTTGTCTTTGAAAATCTCCCAACCATAAGATTTCAATTGCTTCAGCATCTTCACAAATGCTTCTCTCCAGTTGGAAGGATTGTGTGGCAATGTTTCCATTACCACCTCATAACCATCACGCACAAACTTCTTCACCATGATATTCTATCGAAAGAAGAATATATAACCAAGCTTAAAGCCTTGCTGGAGTCCAACCATCGCCTTCCGACAAAGGAGATTATGAAACGAATCGAGGATTCTCTTTGATAATGCCATGATTACAACCCCAAGTAGTAAACTCATCAGCATAGCCCATTGATTGGGCTATGCCAATAACCATATTCTAAAACACCAAGAAATTCACAATAAATCTGCAACTTATCATCAAATCCCCCGAATATAAACTGTAAACTATTGACTATTGTCCCCAGGCGGTCCCATCCCGCACAACCATTTTAGCAAGTCTTCTCCCTGCGGGTTCATCCCCGCTAAAACAACTCTGGCGAGGGCTCTGATGCCCCGCCAACCTTAGAGCGCAGCGGTTAAGAGCGACAGGAGGAGCGGTTACATCCCTCACCCTTTTGTAAAGGGAGAGGGCTTGGGAGTGGGTTAAGGATCCCCTCTTCGCAAGAGGGGAACAGGGGAGTCGAAAAAACTATTCTTTCAGCATATTCCAAAGGAACAGCGCATTGCCGATAATATACCTCCTCCACATACGCTTTGGCTCCTTTATCAATCTATACAGCCATTCCAAACCGTGCTCCTGCCACCACATTGGCGCACGCTCCACAGTACCAGCGAAGAAATCAAACACAGCACCAATGGTACCCACATGGCAATGAATATTCAACTCCTTCCAATGCGAGTATGTCCACTTCTCCTGTTTCGGCGCAGTCATACCAATCCAGAGCAGATCAGGGTTGGCAGCATTGATAGCATCAATAATCGCCTTATTATCCTCATCCGAGAACTCCGGCTTATAAGGAGGCGAATACGTCACCACCTTCAGATGAGGATAAACCTCAGCCGCCCGCTTCACGATCAGATCGAGCACCTTCTGCGAGCTACCCATAAACATCACCGTCTTTTTCAATGTTGAATGTTGATTGTTAAGTGTTGAATTATTATCCTCCAACTTAACATTTAACATTTCACATTTCACACACTCTCTTTCGAGTTTTTCCATTTCGAAAGCAAACAAGTCCCATCCTGCGATACGTTCCTTCGGCTGGCTCTTTGCCTTAATCCACTTACACGCCTTCACGATGCTCACCCCATCAGGAATCAGCACATCACCATTCGTCAGTGCCTCAGCAAAGAGCAAGTCCTTCCGAGCCGTATTATACGAATGAGCATTAATCGTATTAATGAGCAATTTGCCCTCTGGCAGCGAGGCGACTTCCGCCTTACTACCCAAAATATTCAAAGATTTTAAACAAAACATTATAGTATTTTTTTAATAATCAAAATTAGAAATAACCAATAACAGTGCCATGCACAGGCGGAGACATGTGCATGATAAAAAGCATCTTTGGTTTCATATTTTCTGTTAAACTTTGATAAAAAGAAGTCATAAGTTATACAACTTACATCAAAACGCCCTATATTTGCAATCAATATTAATTTAAATAGATAAAGTTATGGCACAGACATCAATGACAGTCAGAATAGACTCACAACAGAAAGCAATGTTCGACAACCTCTGTGAGCAGTTTGGCATGAGCGCAAATGCAGCAATCAATGTATTTGTCAAAGCGGTAATACGCACAAGAAGCATTCCTTTCTCCATCAAGGCTAAAGAAACCACGGCAGAAGATGAAGTAACTGCTAAAGCAAGAGAAGTATTCGAGAGAGCCAGACTCAACGCAGAGAAAGGCATTACTCCAGAATTATCTCTTGATGAAATCAATGCCGAAATAAGAGAAGTCAGACGATTAAGAAAAGAACGTAATGGTGTACGCAGTTATTGATACCAACATTTTTGTGTCGGCATTAATTACTCACAACTCTAATGCCTCGACAGTAAAAATACTTGAAAGCATGTACTTTCAACGATTCATACCTCTTTATAATGATGAAATCATTGCGGAATACGAAGATGTTTTGCATCGCAGAAAATTCAAGTTATCAGAAGACCAAATTCGAGTTGTTATAGATTTTGTCAAAGAGAATGGCATAGACTCCTCACGTTTTCCTTACGATGGCGACATGCCAGATGAAGACGACCGAGTGTTCTATGAAGTTGCATTGAGCGAAGAAGACTCTTTCCTTGTTACTGGTAACTTGAAGCATTTCCCCAAGACTCCAAAAGTTGTGACTGCTGCCCAAATGATGGAGATATTGGACCATGAAGAATAGAATCAGAGCTTGCTGTATAAATGCAAGCCTTTTTATTTTTTTCTATGCTCATCTGTAAGCCAATCAGCTTACAGATGAGTCATTTTAGTTTAAGGATTTATTTCATGATATGGGTCAAAGAAAAGGATATGTATCATTCCATTTCTTCCAACCATAAAATACACTCGTGGATTTCTTACATGTTTGGCTCTATCTGCATGATTTTTATTTTCAGGGTCAAGAGCAAAATGAAAGATCAAAGGATTGGCTTTAGCTATCTCCGGGTCTATGGAATCAAAGATACGCTTGATATTGCCAGAAACATTTGTACGATGAAAATGCAGTTTGTAATCAGCATCCTCACGAATATCGTTCAATGTCTGTTCAGAGAACTCACGCATCCTTTCAAAATACAAGTTTGCCTCCTTTCCCTCAAATTCTTGGTCAAAGCCATATCCTGTATCTCCCAAGTCTATTTCATTTTATTGTACAGAAATGCATTGGTCTTGCGAGTCAACCAAATCTTGATAAGACAAGTTTTCCGTCAATTTTGCTGGATAATCAATATCCCTTGTGTCTTCAAAATTCAAGTCTAACATCATTTCGCTCTATTTCTGTCGTATCTTTCCTTATAGTAATCATGCATCGTGTCGAGAGAAATCTCACGGTCAGAATAATCGTAAGGTTTCAACCCTTCACGCATTTCGCTCCAAGGCTTTTCGCTATGAGTCAGCAATATCAACTGGTTCTGAGTGCGAGAACCGTAAAGCATAATTACCCTTTCCGTCAAGGCTATCTCCTCGTCAGACAATTTCATTTTGTCTGCCAATTCTTTCTCCTTGTCATGAGGATCCTCGCCTTCACTCAGGAAGTTCTCCATCTTTAGATGGTCACACATACCAGGAACCATATTCTTATAGATATAATATATTTCCGGATAGACAGGACCATTCACCCAAGCCTGTGGTGCACAAGAGAACAACTGGTTGTCACGACCAAATCCGACCATGTGCCAAGCTTGCTCATAATATAGTATTTTCTGCAACTTCAAAGGGCTGACAGTCAACCCTTTCATCAGCATTGTTATGCCAACGTAAGCTGCATAGTCCTTTATATCAACATTATTCATAATCTTCTCCTTTTAAACGTTTAAAATGTATATACATTGCAAAATTACATTTTTCTCCTCACACCGCCAAACTTCTTGCATTATTTTAACGCAAAGATTGCGCAAGGAGAGAGCTGAATCATCGTAAGTATCCGCTCAACGCCGTATTGCATATCTCAAAATAATATTGTAACTTTGCACGGCGGCATCATTTTCCTAATTTTGAGACAAGAATACGAAGTTTAGCCCTCCATCAGCACAAGCTAATGGAGGTTATACCTTAATTTGACTAAATTTGAAATTCATTTTTAT
>OQVS01000453.1_pt1 | contig 27985 bp, 23 predicted proteins | sample 1691601 | NCBI WGS metagenome assembly OQVS01 (sample SAMN03418268, study PRJEB22391) | human gut metagenome | biome: human-gut; feature: organic feature; material: feces | host: Homo sapiens | place: Tanzania | collected 2013-01 | reverse complement strand
AAACAGAACTCCCGGAGCAGCAGACCCTCATGCAGGTGTCTGCTGCTCCGGGAGTTCGTCCGGTTTACGGCAACCCTACATTACAAGCCATGCACTCAATTCATAAATGTGTTTTTTTGTTTCGTAACTTTCAAGTTAGCTGGCTATTTAGACATCTTATAGGCGGGATCTGCGGGATACCCGCCTTTCAATTTCTGCATACCGCGCTGGATGGCGTCTTTGGAGTTCTTCCAGTCGGCATCCTTGTTGCGGTAATCAAATTTTTCCACCAGCCATGATACATCCTCGGCCAGACGTTCCATGTTGGATTCCATGACCGGCAGCAGCTGATCGTAAAAGTCCTGCTTTTCCTTGTCGGAGAGCTTACGGTCGGCAGCCTCACAGAGGTCTCCGAAATGGGGCAGGCAGAAGCCCTTGCCGTTTACGACTTTATTCCGGAAGGCTTCATCATTTTTCCACAGATAGAAAAAGGTGTCCAGATATCTGGCGTAGGTATCCTTGTACTGGGAGCAGATATAACAGGAATCCTCTTTGGAGCGTATCCACATGCCGATGGTATTTTCGCTGCCTTCCGCCTTTTTGAATTTTCCCAGCAGAGAACTTTTCCCGGGACGGAAGGAGGCAAATTCCTGCTGCATTTCCCGGATCATGCGCTGATAGTGGGTCTTTAAGATCCAGGCATTTCCCAGAGTGTTACCGTAGTCGAACATCTTCTGGAAATGGTAGCGGCAGAAGCCGGCTTTATCGGTCTGTTCGCGGATATCCGCTTCCATGTAGGAGGATCCGGAGCCTAAGACGAAGTCTAACAGATCCTGCTCGATATTGCGGTGGATAAAGCAAAAGGGACATTCATCCCGGGCGTTTACAGCATCGTTTAAGGGGATGGTATATAATTGTTCTTTCATGAGAAGTATCCTTTCTGAGAGGTGTTACAACTATTGTAAACGAAGTGTTTAAAAATTGCAAAAAGATTACGCAGTTGTAAAATTCTGTCATTTAAAATTAAGAATTGTTTTGTTGTAATAAGAATTGATTCAAGCTACTATGATAGTAAGAGCGTGTGAGCCGGCATGTCAGCATGACCGGCGGACAGCGTATGATAAAAATGATGAAAATGATGGACATGAAAGAAATAAAAGCAATAAAAGTAGAAAGATGTGATTTTTTTGATATTCAGCAGTATTGAATTTCTGCTGTGGTTCCTGCCGGTCTTCCTGATCGTCTACGGGATCACACCTCATAAATACAGAAACCTGACACTGCTCGTGGGGAGCATTGTTTTTTATGCCATGGGGGATGCCAGATATTTTCCCCTGTTAATGATATCGATCCTGTGTAACTATTTTTTCGGTCTGCATCTGGCAAAGCGGAGTCCTAAGACACTGTGGCGGAAAAAACTGCTGCTTATCGTGGCTCTCACTTTAAATCTGGCAGTGCTGCTCTGGTTCAAGGACTGGGGAGACCCGGCGGGACTACCCTTAGGCATCAGCTTCTATACCTTCCAGATCCTGTCCTATCTGATCGATGTATACCGTGGGGAAGTGAGCAGAGAGTATTCTTTTTTGAAATTTGCCACCTATGTGAGCATGTTTCCAAAACTGATCTCCGGACCTATTACCCGATATGGAGAGATCTCGGAGAAGCTGCAAGACAGAGATTTTACGGTACAGGGACTGGAAGACGGCATGAAGCTGTTTATCCTGGGACTGGCGGCGAAGGTGCTGCTGGCGGATCGTGTGGGCATATTGTGGCACGAGGTGCAGGTGACCGGATTTGAAAGCATTTCAACACCGTTGGCATGGCTGGCGGCCATCGCTTATTCCATGGAAATATATTTCGATTTCTGGGGATATTCCCTAATGGCCATGGGACTGGGCCGGATGCTGGGGATGGAACTGCCCCGGAACTTCCGCAGACCTTACATGGCCAGAAGTGTCAGGGATTTTTACCGCAGATGGCATATGACACTGGGGCAGTGGTTCTGCCGGTATGTGTATATTCCTCTGGGCGGCAGCAGGCAGGGAGAGCTCCGGACGATCTTTAACCTTCTGGTGGTATGGATACTGACAGCGTTCTGGCATGGTGTCAGCTGGAATTTCTTCTGCTGGGGCGGGCTGCTCTGGATCTGTATTGTGCTGGAACGACAGCTGGGGAGACTGAAACTGGTCCATAAGATGAAAGTACTTCCTCATATCTATCTATGGCTGATCATCCCCATGAGCTGGATGTGTTTCGCTATCACCGACTTGTCACAGCTATGGGTCTATCTGGACAAAATGCTGTGGCTGGTACCGGGGATCAGCGGTGGATATGAGGATGCCTGGAAAGCACTCAGTACTTATGGCGGGCTGCTGGCGGTATCGGGACTTGCATGTACCCCGGCCATTGAGAAGCTGTACCATAAGGGGGAGGATAAGCTGATCGTGAAAGTATTGCTTGCAGTAGTGTTCTGGTACTGCATCTGGAGATTGGTGCTGGAAGGAAACAATCCTTTTATGTATTTTAGTTTTTAGGAAAAGGTCATTATGCAATGAATCATGCAAAAAATAAAAATATTTTGTCAAAAATGAAGGAAAAATTGCATAAATACTCCTTTTTAGGATGCCTGTTGCTGACGGGAATTGTATTTTTTAACTGGACAGACCAGTGGCAGCTGTATACAGAACCGCTGCAGGAGACCTATACGAAAGGAGTGCAGCTGGTGGATCGGCTGGCAAACGGGCAATGGCAGGAACTGTTAGACAGACAGAGTGATGGCAGGGAATCTGTATCCGGGAATGTGCCGGGAGAGACTGCCGGGACAGAGCCTGTAGCGGCAGACCAAAGTGCGCAGACAGACACGGAGGAAACAACTGCTTCCACGCAGAGTCCGGTGACTGGCAAAACGGATCTGACGGAGACAACGGAATCTGAGGCAGAAGAGCCTGCGGCTTCCACAGCTGCCGCAGTTCCCGGGGAAGAAGCACCGAAGAAAGTGGTCTATCACACGGTGGATGACAGTTATTTTGATGATGCGGTATTTATCGGAGATTCCCGGACGGTGGGAATGTATGAGTACGGCGGACTGGAGAAGACTTCCACGTTCTATGCCTCTACGGGACTGACGATCTACAAGATGTTCGACAGTGCCATTGTATCGGTACCGGGACAGAAGAAAAAGATCACGGTGGAGGAAGCACTGTCACAGAAGCAGTTTTCCAAAATCTACCTGATGATCGGCATCAACGAGATGGGAACCGGCACGGTGGAATCCTTTATGAAAGCTTACGGAGAAGCGGTGCAGCATTTGCAGGAACTGCAGCCGGATGCGGTGATCTATCTGCAGGCCATTATGAAAGTAACGACGGAACGCTCCGCACAGGGGGATTATATCACCAACGAAGGAATTGAAGCCAGAAATGCAGAGATCGCAAAGCTGGCGGATGACCGGAAAATATTTTTCCTGGATGTAAATCCGCTGATCTGTGATGAGACCGGCGGCATGGCAGCGTCCTATACCTACGACGGTGTGCACCTGAAGGCACAGTACATTCCCATCTGGCTGGATTTTCTGAAGGAGCATGCAGTGGAGTGATTTTCCTCTTGACTGTAGACCGGTGAAAAGCTATCATGTAACTAATAAAGTCACATAGGTGTGGGCAGATAGAGGACTATCTGCCCGAATTTATGCGGCGAAAAATAGTTACATGTTCACATGTCTATGACATAGGAGGAGAAAAATGAGCGAGAAGACTACACTCGGCGAAAATGGCATTTACGATGCCAGATCCTTGGGCGTGCCCAAGATGCTTCTGTTGGGACTTCAGCACATGTTCGCAATGTTCGGTGCCACCATTCTGGTACCCATGCTGACAGGTCTGGATGTATCCACAACACTGTTATTTGCAGGTCTGGGAACCTTACTGTTCCATCTGCTGACCAAGAGAAAGGTACCCGCATTTCTGGGTTCTTCCTTTGCATTCTTAGGCGGTTATGCTGCGATTGCCCCCATGGCGGACGGAGCGGACAATTCCGCACTGCTTCCTTATGCCTGCTTCGGTGTTGCCTGTGCAGGTCTGCTGTACCTGGTATTATCCCTGTTGATCAAAATCTTCGGTACCGGCAAGGTAATGCGTTTCTTCCCGCCTATCGTAACCGGACCTATCATCATTGCCATCGGTCTGACCCTGTCCCAGTCCGCAATCGACAACTGTTCCGCAGACTGGCTGATCGCAGTGGTCGCAATTGCACTGGTAGTAATCTGCAATATCTGGGGTAAGGGAATGGTGAAGATCGTTCCGATCATCATCGGTGTTGTTGGTTCTTATGTGCTGGCAGCTATCTTAGGCCGTGTGGATTTTGCTCCGGTTGCGGAAGCTGCATGGATCGGACTTCCTATCCACTGGAATGAGACTGCTTTTTGGGCACTGTCCGACGGCAACACTTCTCTGTTGATCACTTCCGTGATCACCATTATGCCGATCGCACTGGCTACCATGGTAGAGCATATCGGAGATATCTCCGCTATTTCTTCCACTGTGGGTATCAACTATATCAAGGAGCCCGGATTGCATCGTACGCTGTTGGGTGATGGCCTGGCTACCATTATTGCATCCCTGTTCGGTGCTCCTGCGAATACCACTTACGGTGAGAACACCGGTGTACTGTCTCTGACCAAGGTATTCGATCCCAGAGTCATCCGTATTGCAGCAGGCTTTGCAGTACTGTTCTCCTTCTCCCCGAAGGTGGCAGCACTGATCGGATGTATGCCTACCGCTACCTGCGGTGGTGTATCTCTGGTACTGTACGGTATGATCTCTGCAGTCGGTGTTCGTAACATTGTTGAGACTCAGGTAGATTTCACCAAGAGTCGTAACGTTATCATCGCTGCTCTGATCCTGGTACTGTCCATCGGTATCAACTATAGTGCAGCAGGCGCTATCGCATTCCACATCGGCGAGATCACCATCAGCCTGTCCGGACTGGCAGTCGGCGCTCTGACCGGTATCATCCTGAATGCCATTCTGCCCGGTAAGGATTATAAGTTTGATGAGGACAAGCCTGATGACACCGGCGTATGCTTCGCAGTAAAGGGTCAGGAGAACTAAGACTTTTTTGGCTGAAAACAGCATAAACTGAACAAAGAAAGCAAGAGGGAGTATTCATGGCAGGAACATAGTGCTGTGGATATTCCCTTTTTCATAGGGGATAAGGAAAATGAAGATCATAGACATGCATTGCGATACCATATCGGAACTGGCGGATGCAGAGCCGGGTGGCTGCTCAGAGCCAAGTGACGGGCTTATGAAAAACAGAGGACAACTGGATCTGGAGCGGATGCGGCAGAGTGGTTATCTGTTGCAGAATTTTGCCTTGTTCGTGGATATTGGAAAGTGCGCTCCGTGGATGGATTGTGAGCAGACATTGCTGTCCCTGCGGAAACAGAACAGGGAAGATGCGTGGAAGGTGGGAGTATCGACACCCTGGGAGCGTCTGTGTGCACTGTATGAGGTTTATCGGAGTGAACTGGAGAACAATAAGGATGTAATTGCACCGGTGTTTTGCTATGAAGATATCTTACGGAATGAGATGAATGGTAAAATGTCAGCACTTTTAACGGTGGAGGAGGGTGCCGTCTGCAGCGGCAGTATAGAGAGACTGCGGGAACTGTACGGAATGGGGGTACGGATGCTGACGATCACCTGGAATTATCAGAATGAACTGGGGTGGCCTGCCACGTGCCGCAGCCTGGGGCAGAGCAGGGGAGATGAAGATGGCAGCCCGAGGGAGAAAACGGTTCCGGAGAAGACCCGGAAGACCGGAAAATGCGGATCCGGTGGTGGGGATGTGGTGACAGACCTTGTGGATGAGGTACATGGTTTGACAGAGACAGGCCGTAATTTCGTCATAGAGATGGAGCGCCTTGGTATGATTCCGGACGTTTCCCACCTGTCGGATGCCGGATTTGATGCCGTGTGGGAATGTTCAAAGAAGCCCTTCGTGGCCAGCCATTCCAATGCAAGAGCCGTATGCTCCTCTCTTCGTAACCTCACCGACAAGAGAATCCGCAAACTGGCAGAGCGGGGCGGCTGCATGGGACTTAATTATTATGATAAATTCCTGCTGGACGGCGGAAGCAAGGATCCGGAGACTCTGTGGGAAGCCATCGTGCGTCAGGCGAAACATATCACTGATGTCGGCGGCATAGAGGTATTGGGACTTGGCAGTGACTTCGATGGCATTCCGGTGAACCCGGCAATTCCCGGTGCAGAGGCAATGCCTGTATTGTGGGACAGATTAAAAACAGCCGGCTTTACGGAAAGCCAGCTGGATGGAATATTCTGGAAGAATGTCATGCGGGTGTACCGGGAGACTCTGTAAATATTACAGGATTTCGGAACTTTTTATCTTAGCGATCACCCGGTCAAGTACTTCAAAATAATTCTCGAAGGTCTTGCGGCAGCATCCGGGATCGTCGATCACGATGCCTTCCGCCCGCAGTCCGGTCAGGGCAAAGCCCATGGCCATGCGGTGGTCATCGTAGGTTTCTACGGTGCAGGGCTTGGGCATCCCGGGATAAATGGTAATGCTGTCCTGTGCTTCTTCGCAGCGGATACCCATGCGGGTCAGCTCTGTGCAGATGGCATGAATGCGGTCGCTTTCCTGAAAACGGATATGGCCGATCCCTGTGATACAGGTAGGACTGTCGGCAAAAGGTGCGATCGCTGCCAGGGTGATGGCCTGGTCAGAACAGGAGGACATATCCACGGTGATGCCATGGAAACCGGGAACCTCTGACCCAGGGTTAGTCTGCTCTGTGGGAGGCAGCAGGAGAACGCCGTTTTCTGTTTCCTGCGCAGTACAGCCCATTTTCTCTAAAATATGTAAGAATTCCACATCTCCCTGCAGACTCTCAAAGTGCACATGCTCTACACAGACCGGAATCCCCAGAAGCGGTGCCATGGCATAGAAATAGCAGGCAGCGGAGACATCCGGTTCGATCTGATAATCCAGTGCGGTATACTGCTGCCCGGCACAGATGCGGAATTGATCTGCGGCGGGACGCTCCACGCAGACGCCGAACTGCTCCATCATCTTCTGTGTCATTTCGATGTAAGCCATCCCGTGGGTACCCTCTACATGAATCGTAAAATCTTCCGAAGACAAAGTCGAAGCAATCAGCAGCGCACTGAGGAACTGACTGCTGTGCCCGATATCGATGGAAATATGATCCTGTCCGAACCCATGAGCGGTCAGAATAAAAGGAAAATGCCCATCTGCTCCTTCACAGTGGATCTCACACCCCAATTCTGCCAGAGAGGACAGAAGCGGAGCCATGGGACGTCTGCGCATCTGTTCGGAGGCATCCATGTGGAAAATTCCTTCCGAGACACCTAACGCAGCCGTCAGAAAACGGGCGGCGGTTCCGGCGCTTCCTACATTCAGGGAAGCTTCGGGACAGGGGATTTTCCCACAAAGGCCCTTTACAGTGACTACACAGGTATCCTCGTCTACCGTTGTTTCAAATCCCAGATCCTGTACGCATTGCAGGAAATGTCTGGAATCATCGGAGAACAACACCCCCCGCAGCGTAGACTCACCATCCGCCAGCATAGCCAGCAGGAGACTGCGGTTCGTGATGCTCTTAGACCCCGGCACCCGGACCGTCAGCGGGGCGGTTGTTTTTCTTATTTTATTATATATAGTAGGAACGCGGTAAATTTTATTTGCCATGGATTGGTGTATCCTTCCTGATTAATGAATAACCCAGTAGTCACGACAGCAAGTAAGAATAAGCAGGCCGTAAGCAGACGTCGGTACCATAGCGTCCTAAGGGACGCATTGCGTGAGTACTTTTCACACTTATGTACCGCTACGCTCTGCGACATGAGCGCATCGTACTAAAGTACGAGCGTGCTGCGTTTCTTACTTGCTGTTGGGGCTACGGACTCATTATTTAAATCATACCATTTTCCGCTCCACGGCACAACTCTCAAAAATTTTTAAAAATAATTATTGACATTCCTAGCGGAATAGTATAGTATAAATTCATAACATCCCTATCAGATAAGTAGGAAAGCAAAAACGACAACAATTTTCAAATTTAAGGAGGATTCTATTATGAGCAAGATTTATACATCCGCAACCCAGCTGATCGGACATACACCTCTTTTAAAAGTAAACAACTACTTGAAAGACCAGAACATTGAAGGCGTAGAACTTCTGGCAAAGCTGGAGTACTTCAATCCCGCAGGAAGCGTTAAGGACAGAATCGCACTGGCAATGATCGAGGATGCCGAGAAGAAAGGCATCTTAAAAGAAGGTTCCACCATCATCGAGCCTACCTCCGGCAACACCGGTATCGGTCTGGCAAGTGTGGCAGCAGCCAAAGGCTACAGAACTATTTTGACCCTTCCCGAGACTATGAGTGTGGAACGCCGGAATCTCCTGAAGGCTTACGGTGCAGAACTGGTGCTGACCGAAGGTGCCAAAGGCATGAAGGGCGCCATCGCCAAGGCAGAGGAGCTGGAGAAGTCCATCCCCGGAGCTGTGATCCTCGGACAGTTTGATAACCCTGCGAACCCTGCCGCACATGCAGCGACTACAGGTCCCGAGATCTGGGAAGATACTGACGGCAAGGTTGACATCTTTGTAGCAGGTGTTGGTACCGGCGGAACCGTGACTGGTATCGGTACTTATTTAAAATCCAAGAATCCAAATGTGAAGATCGTAGCTGTAGAGCCTGCAGACTCTCCCGTACTTTCCGGCGGACAGCCCGGACCTCATAAGCTGCAGGGTATCGGCGCAGGATTCGTTCCTTCTGTATTAAATACAGGCATTTATGATGAAATCTTTACCGTGACTACCGATCAGGCATTTACTACAGGCCGCCTCATCGCTCACAAGGAAGGTATCCTGGTAGGAATCACCTCCGGCGCCGCTCTGTATGCAGCAGCACAGATCGCAAAACGCCCTGAAAATGCAGGAAAAACAGTCGTTGCATTGTTTCCCGACTCCGGTGACAGATACCTGTCCACCCCTATGTTTGCAGAAGCTTAAGACGAAATTTGCAGAACTGGACAGACTTGCATTCTTGTGTTAGAATGTATGGCATGGTACTAGGAATTCAAGGAATTTGCGCTTTTCTCCCCTTAAAAGCACGAACCTGGAATGGAGGAACTTATGGAACCGATCATTCAGATCAAGAATGTAACAAAAACTTTTATTGGTAAAGATAATCAGGTAGAAGCCTTAAAGGGTATCAGCCTGGATATCAACAAGGGAGACATCTACGGCATCATCGGTATGAGTGGTGCCGGAAAATCTACCCTGGTGCGTTGCCTGAACTATCTGGAGAAGCCCACCACGGGAACCGTAGTCGTAGAAGATCAGGATCTTTCGACACTGACCGAGGCAGAACTTCGTAAGGTTCGTACAGGCATTGCGATGATCTTTCAGCATTTTAATCTGCTCATGCAGAGAAGTGTACTTGACAATGTATGCTTCCCCATGGAGATCGTGGGTGTGAAGAAGAACGCAGCCAGAAAGCGCGCTATGGAACTGCTCGAGATCGTAGGACTGAAGGAAAAAGCAGATGCTTATCCTTCCCAGCTCTCAGGAGGACAGAAGCAGCGTGTGGCAATCGCAAGAGCTCTTGCCAATACGCCGAAGATCCTGCTGTGTGACGAGGCCACCAGTGCACTGGATCCCACCACGACCAAGGAGATCCTGAAATTATTACAGGATATCAACAAACAGTATGGAATCACCATTGTGATCATTACCCATGAGATGGCTGTGGTACAGGAGATCTGTTCCCATGTAGCCATTATCGATGCCGGAGAACTGGCAGAGCACGGAACGGTGGAGGAGGTCTTCTCCAGACCCCAGTCCGCAGCCGCAAGAAAGCTGGTGTTCATGGTGGATCCCAAGGCAAAGGAAATGTCCGGCAAACGCTGCATCCGCATTGTTTTCACCGAGAATTCTTCTTTCGAGCCTGTGATCGCCAATATGGTGCTGGAGTGTAAGGCTCCCGTCAACATCCTGTTAGCGGATACCAAGGACATCGGTGGTATCGCCCATGGACAGATGATCTTACAGCTGCCGGAGGATGAAATGGCAGCGAACAAGATGGTTCATTATTTACAGGAGAGAAAACTGGAAGTGGAGGAGCTGAAAGACTATGTGGGATAATGCAACGACTATGATGGTGGTGGAAGGCATCTTTGTTACTTTGTACATGACGTTGGCAACAACGTTTATGGGGTATGTGCTCGGACTGCCGATGGGAATTGCCCTGGTAATTACCGCACCGAAGGGACTTCGACCGAATAGGATTATTTATAAGGTATTAGATGTGGTTGTGAATGTTGTTCGAAGCTTTCCGTTTTTGATTTTGCTGATCGTGATTCAGCCGTTGACACGGATCATCGTAGGAAAAAGCTATGGACCGACCGCAACGATCGTTCCGCTGACACTGTCAGCGGCACCGTTTATAGCCAGAATGGTAGAGTCCTCTCTGCTGGAAGTGGATCATGGCGTTATTGAGGCGGCACAGAGCATGGGAGCGAACCTCTGGACCATCATCTGGAAAGTAATGATCGGAGAGGCAAAGACTTCCCTGATCGTCAATGTAACGATTGCCCTGGGTACGATCCTGGGATACTCCGCTATGGCGGGTATCGTCGGAGGTGGCGGACTGGGTGATATCGCAATCCGTTACGGTTACTACCGTTACGATAGCAGCATCATGTGGGTGACTGTGGTATTGCTGATAGTGCTGGTACAGCTGATGCAATATGTCGGAATGAAGTTATCCAAGAAGCTGGACAAGAGAACCAGATAAGATGGTTCGATAAAAGGTTGAGACAGGTGCAGATCACCTGATTCAATAAAGTTAATTTTATTAACGAAAGATTTAGGAGGAGAAATATTATGAAAAAGAAAGTAATCGCTTTGATCGCCGTTGCAGCATTGTCCGTGAGCGCACTGACCGGCTGCGGCAGCAAGGGAGCCGACGACAAGACCATTAAGGTAGCTGCAACTGCAGTACCTCATGCTGAGATCCTTGAGGCAGCAAAGCCTCTGTTAGAGAAGCAGGGTTATACTCTGGAGGTTCAGGTATTTGATGATTATGTACAGCCCAATGAAGTAGTAGAGTCCGGTGAATTCGATGCCAACTACTTCCAGCATATCCCTTATCTGGAGAGCTTCAATGAGGAGAAGGGTACTCACCTGGTAAATGCCGGCGGTATCCACTATGAGCCTTTCGGACTGTATCCCGGAACCGAGACCAGCCTGGACAACATTGACAATGCAACCATCGCAGTACCCAACGATACCACCAACGAGGCACGTGCCCTGTTACTGTTACAGGATAACGGTTACATCACCCTGAAGGATGGTGTAGGTCTGACCGCTACTACCAAGGATATCGTAGAGAATCCTCACAACATCACCTTCGTAGAGCTGGAAGCAGCACAGGTTCCCAGAACCCTTCCCGAGGTATCCTTCGGTGTCCTGAACGGTAACTACGCTATGGAAGCAGGCCTGACTGTTGCAGATGATGCTCTGTTATTCGAGAGTGCTGATTCCGAAGCAGCAGCTACTTACGTTAACGTGATCGCTGTAAAGGAAGGCAACGAGAATCTGCCTAAGATCAAGGCTCTGGTAGATACTCTGAAGTCTGATGAGATCAAGCAGTTCATCAACGATAATTACAACGGCGGCGTTATTCCTTACAAGTAAAGTGAAACGGATTTGCATGTAATACAACATAAGTAATACGAAAATCTGGAGAGCATTCCGTGGAATGGGAGGAGATTTCTCCGAACAGCATTCAAGTGTGTGCTCTCCTGATTTTTCTGCTGTTTCCACAAATCCTATATGAACTATAGGAAAAGAAAAATACGGTAGAATCTGTGGAAAACGTAGAAAAATCGGAGCAGTTCAGAACCGCTTTGGTGTAAGCAGGCTGATATTAAAAGTGAAACAGAGCAGGACAATGCTCGGAAATGAGGATAGGATGAAAATTTCAACCAAGGGAAGATATGCAGTACGTGTCATGCTGGATCTGGCGTTGAACAACACCGGAGAATGTATTAAGGTAAAAGAGATCGCTGCCAGACAGGGGATTTCCGAAAAGTATCTGGAGCAGATCATTGCTGTGCTGAATAAGGCAGGATATGTGAAGAGCGTCCGCGGTGCACAGGGCGGTTACCGCATTGCCAAGGATCCGTCGGATTACACTGTAGGAATGATCCTGCGGCTGACGGAAGGATCGCTGGCACCGGTGGCCTGTCTGGAAGATGGTGCGGACATCTGTGAACGTTGCGATACCTGTGAGACACTGGAGGTATGGCAGGAGCTGTATGATGCTGTGAATAAAGTAGTGGATGGGGTTACCATTGCTGATCTGGTGGAACGTAGAAAAAAGAGACTGGAGAATCTGGATTACTCTATATAAACGATATCAGCATGGATAAACAAGAAACCAGCCGGACAGAAGAATCTGTTTCGGCTGGTTTTGCTTTGCTGCCTATCCGGAATGAAGGGGACACTCCGACAGCGACAAAATGTTAACCACAACAATGGATGGTTAACAAGTTAAGTATATAAAGGAAAAAACAAATTGTCAACTTGTATAAATAATTAGTTTACAACCTTTCATCGACAAATATCGACATTCCCAATTGTACACATGTGGTTATCAAAACTACATAAAAAGATATAAAATACCATGAAATGAAATACAATATCAAAAACGCATTGCTTTTTGCTCTACAACGTGGTAAGCTAAACTCTGCAAAGAAGTAGAAAGGTGTATGTGAGAATGAGCGAAGCATTTCATATTATATCAGACGGTTCCTGCGATCTTCCCGTGGAACTTACCAAAGAGAAAAATATCACAGTAGTTCCCTTCTATGTATCTTTTGAAGAGGGAAAATATCAGAAGGAAATGGTAGAGATCGGTGTCCGTGAATTCTATCAGGAGATGGTGGATCATCCGGATGTGTATCCGAAGTCTTCTATGCCTTCTGTGCAGGATTATGTAGATGCGTTTCTTCCTTTTGTCAAGGTGGGGACTCCGGTCATCTGCATCTGTATCACTACCAAATTCAGCGGTTCCATGCAGTCTGCACTGAATGCCAAAGCAATTCTGGAAGAAGAATATCCGGAGGCACAGATTTATGTCTGCGATTCCACCGTGAATACCGTTCTCCAGGGCATTTATGTATTGGAGGCAGTACGGCTCAGGGATGCAGGGAAAAGTTACCAGGAGAGTATTGACTGCCTGAATGAGATCAAGAGCTCCGGCAGGATCTTCTTCACCGTGGGAAATATGGAATATTTAAAGCATGGCGGACGTATCGGCAAGGTGGCAAGCGTAGCAGGCAGCCTGTTAGGAATCAAGCCCATCATTACCTTAAAAGAGGGAGAAATCTTTCCCTCAGGTATCGGCAGAAGCCGCCGCAAGACTGTGGATAAGACGATTGATCTGCTGTTGGCATATCTGGCAGAGGAGAAGACAGATATTGATCATTACAGTATCTGCATAGGATACGGCTATGATTATGAAGAAGCTGTGGAATTCCGCAGCAGATTGCTTGCCCGGCTGAGAGAAAAAGGCTATCCCATAGAGGATATTCATATTTTCCAGATCGGTGCCACCATTGGAGTACACACCGGCCCTTATCCGCTGGGAATCGGTGTTGTGAAGAAGTCAATTGTAAAGTGAATAGCGTGGCTCATTGCGGATGTTTTTTTCTTCGGGACATAGTAGAAGAAAAATGTAGATTACGCCCCGCTTGTCAGGAACTTCCGGGGCTCAGCAGAGAAAAAACATGGATTACGCCCCGCTTGTCAGGAACTTCCGGGGCTCAGCAGAGAAAAAACATGAATTACGCCCCACTTGTCGGAAACTTCCGGGGCTCAGCAGAGAAAAAACACGAATTACGCCCCACTTGTCGGAAACTTCCGGGGCTCAGCAGAGAAAAAACACGGATTACGCCCCACTTGTCGGAAACTTCCGGGGCTCAGCAGAGAAAAAACACGGATTACGCCCCGCTTGTCGGAAACTTCCGGGGCTCAACAAAGAAAAAACGTAAATTATAGGGCATTTCGTAACGTAGGCTATAATAAATGCCTCGATGCCCACCGCGGAAGGATGTTACGTTTGCTGTGGACGTTCGTGGATTTGAAACTACCATCCGCAATGAGCCACGCTATTCATAAGATTGTCAGCATAAAACGCTGCCAATCTTATTTCATATCGCGGCGTTCGCCGCATCTCGGCATAAGTGAAGACAGCGAATCGTGCGCAAGCGCTCATCGCTGTCTTCACTATGCCTATGCGCGGCTCATTGCTCGCGTAACTTTCCATTTATTTTATTTCCTCCGCAATCAATTCTGCCCACGCTGCAACAAATCCGGCGCGGTGGGCGACCCGTTGGGAGGCAATATGTGACATGCTTGTGCCGTAATAGGGAACGGCACCTTGGACGATGATATCTTGCGCCAGAAGTCTTACCAGAGTAGAACCCACATGCATTCCGACAGCATGGGAATCCACATTGATACCAATCTGCCAGAACAGAGGACTGTCGGCACTGGCACCGGCCATGCCAAGGATCTTTCCGTCTTTTGCTGCGGCAATCCCCAGAACATCCGGGGCATAGGGATCGAAGGCAAATGCCTCATCAAAGCGGTTGTCTTCCCGGAACTGCAGAATGGCATTTTGGTCATACCGAATCAAATCGAAGGCGAGAGCATCAGACGCATCTGGCAAAGGAATGCCAGAGGAAGGCATGATATCGGCTTCCGGCAGAAAAAAAGGATGCGCCTGCGCAACACGGAGGTGGAACGGCAACAGCAGTTCTTCTATTTCCCGAAGTCTTTTTGCATCGAAGAACCATTCACCGGTTACATTGTCATAACGCTTTCTACATTCTGCAACAATTTCTTCGGAACCGGTAAATAATAATTTCCCATTGACGACAGCAATTTTCAAGCCACAGACCGCCCCCTCCTGAAAACGCCGTCGGCCTTCCCGGGGGCTGTAGATGGTAAAATGATTTCCGGAGTCTGTCACTTCTTCCGGAGTACAGCAGTAATCCAGCGCCAGCTGGTGAGATAATTCTTCTCGATACATAGTGTCAGAACTCCTTGCGGTAAGCATGCCTTTTATGGGCTGTGAATCAAAGCAGTAAACGCAAATAGTAAACATTCAAACAAAAGATTCAAATTTTCTGTGGTTTCCAACCCTTCATCACCCGTTCCACGGTATACTCAGCGGCCTCTTCCTCCGTTAGCTGATGGGAAAAATCAGCACGTGTGTCGGGAGAAGCCCCGGGACCGAAGGAGTCATATTCTCCGTAGTAGAAATGGCCGTGGGGCTTGTTCCAGTCCTGCCAGCCTGCCGGATGGATATGCTCACCCAGTTCACAGTGCAGGAACACTGTCTTTGCCCATTCTCTCCAGGGACGTCCCAGATAGATGGAGTGAGGAGGACAGTCACTTTCCAGTCTGCATTCATGGAACACATAACCGTAAGGCTCTTCCTTCGGGGTGGATGCGGCAGTCACATAGCCATAGATGACTTCCGATTCCGGGCTTTCCGGTGGAACCCGGTCCCCGGGAAGCTTGGAGAAGATCGTGCAATGCTCAAACCAGGCGATGCCACTTCCGAAGATAAAATCCACATCCCCCTGAATAAAACAATTTTCATAATAATGGCGTCCTATGGTCCGGGGCTTGAATTCTCCGGGACCCTTGAATCCGCCGGGCTGAGCCTCTTTTAATGGCAGGGGTGCATCGAAGATCGTATCCTGACTGCCTAAGAACCGGCAGTTATAAAAGGCATTGCGGTCACCGTCCACATAGACGGCCAGTGCCTGCCCTACGGTGTGGCCGTAGCCGGAATCGTTCTGGAAAGTCAGGTTTCTGGCAGTAAAGTCATGAGTGTCGATCCGGACGGAAGCGGTACGGAAGGTACCTCGCTTATCCCCCTCCGGCATGAGATCGAAGGCAGCATCTCCATAGACAAGGATCGTCTCGTCACAGCCGGTACCCTCAAAAGTAATATTCGGACGGGTGATTACCAGCTTTTCCCGATAAATTCCTTTACCGATATGCAGGATCACCGGCGGCAGCTCCGAAACGGGAGCCGGGAACTGCTTTCCGGATTCTGAGGCAGGAACATCCGGCAGGGAAGCCAGTGCTTCCCCAATGGTGGAAAAAGAACTGCCCGGAATCTCAGCCTGGGGCATATTTACATACAAATGAATGGTGTCTGACATAGAAAATACCTCTTTTCTTTGATCAATGATATAAACTCACAGAAGTTTAACGATCGTAACATCTGGCAGATCTGCAAGATTCACATATTCCCCGCCACACTGTATGACAGGGCGGGACAATTTTTCCTTATTGATGTATATGATCGTACCTGTCCGTCCGTCACTTAACAGACAACGGTTCTGCAGACAGGAATTCACCACATTTTCCAGGAAAGGCAGCAGAATGGAAACATCATATTTCTGAAAACCTTCCGCTTCAAACATTTCAATGACCCGGAAAGGGCACAGGGGCCCACGGTAGCAGCGGGCAGCCGTCATGGCATCATAAACATCGGCAATGGCTACGATCCGTGCGTAAGGATCAATCTGATTTCCTTTTAATTTCAGAGGATATCCGGTGCCATCACTACGCTCGTGGTGCATCAGTGCAGCGTTTTTGACATGATCGTCTACATTCTGGGATAACAGAAGCTGATAGCCCAGGGAAGGATGTGTTTTGATCGTTGCAAACTCTTCGTCCGACAGCTTTCCCGGTTTGGCAATGATGGAATAAGGGATCAGCATTTTGCCGATGTCATGGAAAAGTCCACAGGCGGTCGCAAGCTCGATCTCTGCAGGGGGGAGCTTCAGCCATCCGGCAAGGATATTGCAGATCAGTGCCACGTTCAGACTGTGGGTATAAGTAGAATCATCATATTCCCGCATGTTCTGGAGCATATCGAGGATGCTGATGCTTCCGGAATGATTTGACACAATGGCCAGAGTGTTTTTTAATAATGTTTTAACGTCCAACGCTGTATTTTTTTGGACTACCATATTCATGTTTTCCCGGAAAAGGTCTACTTCTTTTTCAAAATCTTCTTTAAAAAGCTGGAATTCCGGGGAACTTTTGATTCGCTCAGAATAAGAGGCCCCTGAATTGCCGGAATCAGAAGTGTCATCGGATGATTGCACAGCCGGAACCGTGTCCTCGGCAAAAATGGTAAGAATGCCGTAGAGATCCAGCTTAGTGATCAGCCGGTCGGTGAGAACCGTGCCCTTGGAGGCTAAAAGCTCATGCTCCATATCGTAGACATCTTCTGCCACGATCATTCCTGGTATTAATTGTGTGATGGATAATCTTTTCATAAGTTATGTACTCCTGCTCTGTTAAAGTTTTTCAAGGCAACAATAACGAGGATATCTGCCAATAACTATATGGCTTTGTCTGATTAAGTTAATTATAATTATTTTTAACAATACTGTCAATTTAGCGGCAGAGAATACCGGTCGTGCAGAGTTCACAAAATTTTTACAGCCTTTTCACGGCGCTTGCGTCATTGAAAGGTTGAAACATAGAGGAAAATCTGCTACAATAACCTTTGAATTATGCGAAGACCCATGGACATTTTATTGTCAAAAGGGTGCGGAAATGAGGAAAAAATGAACGTTATTGAGAAGATATTTGGCACGCACAGCTCCAGAGAGCTGAAGCGTATTGAGCCCCTGGTGGACAAGATCGAGGCACTTCGTCCTACGATGCAGGCACTTTCCGATGAGGAACTGCGTGGTAAGACCGAAGAGTACAAGAAGCGTCTGACCGAGGGAGAGACTCTGGATGATCTGCTTCCGGAGGCTTATGCAACCGTGAGAGAGGCTGCAAAACGTGTTCTGAACATGGAACACTACAGAGTACAGCTGATCGGTGGTATCATCCTGCATCAGGGACGTATCGCAGAGATGCGTACCGGTGAAGGTAAGACTTTGGTGTCTACCCTTCCCGCTTATCTGAATGCTTTGGAAGGCAAGGGTGTCCATGTCGTTACCGTCAATGATTATCTGGCAAAGCGTGATGCAGAGTGGATGGGCCAGGTACATGAATTCCTGGGATTGAAGGTCGGAGTGGTGCTGAACAGCATGACCTCCGAGGAGAGACAGGCAGCCTATAAATGTGACATCACTTATGTTACTAACAATGAACTGGGATTTGATTATCTGCGTGATAACATGGTCATCTACAAGGAACAGCTGGTTCTGCGGGGATTGCACTATGCCATCATCGATGAAGTGGACTCCGTTCTCATTGATGAAGCCAGAACCCCTCTGATCATTTCCGGACAGAGTGGTAAGTCCACGGCACTGTATGAGATGTGCGATCTGCTGGCACGTCAGATGAAGCGCGGTGACGATGTACAGGAACTGACCAAGATGGATGCCATCATGGGTGTGGTACAGGAAGAGACCGGAGACTTCGTAGTCAACGAGAAGGATAAGATCATCAACCTGACCGCCGCAGGTATGGAAAAGGTAGAGAGATTCTTCCATATTGATAACTTTGCGGATCCCGAGAATCTGGAGATCCAGCATAACATCATTCTGGCATTGCGTGCCCATAATCTGATGTTCCGTGATAAGGATTACGTGGTAAAAGATGACCAGGTACTGATCGTCGATGAATTTACCGGACGTATCATGCCGGGACGCCGTTACTCCGACGGTCTGCATCAGGCAATCGAAGCAAAAGAGCATGTAAAGGTGAAGAGAGAAAGTAAGACGCTGGCATCCATTACCTTCCAGAACTTCTTTAACTTATTCGATAAAAAGTGTGGTATGACAGGTACGGCTCTCACTGAGGAGACCGAGTTCCGTGAGATCTACGGCATGGACGTTGTAGTGATCCCTACGAACCGTCCCGTGATCCGTAAGGATCTGCAGGATGCTGTATACAAGACAAAGAGAGAGAAGCTGAACGCTATCGTGAATGCGGTAGAGGAAGCACATGCCACAGGACAGCCTGTACTGGTAGGTACGATCACTATCGAAGCCAGTGAGGAGCTGAGCAGAATGCTGACCAAACGCGGCATCCAGCACAAGGTTCTGAATGCAAAATTCCATGAACTGGAAGCAGAGATCGTAGCCGATGCCGGTATCCACGGTGCTGTGACTATCGCTACCAACATGGCAGGCCGTGGTACGGATATTAAGCTGGATGATGAGGCAAAGGCAGCCGGTGGACTAAAGATCATCGGTACCGAGCGCCACGAGTCCAGACGTATTGATAATCAGCTGCGTGGTCGTTCCGGACGTCAGGGAGACCCTGGTGAATCCAAGTTCTACATCTCTCTGGAGGACGATCTGATGAGACTGTTCGGTTCCGAGCGTCTGATCAGCATGTTCAATACCTTAGGTATCCCTGAGGGACAGGAGATCGAGCACAAGGCATTGACCAATGCCATCGAATCCGCACAGAAGAAGATCGAGAGCAACAACTACGGTATCCGTAAGAATCTGTTAGAGTATGACCGTGTCATGAGTGAACAGAGAGAGATTATCTACGAGGAGCGTCTGCGGGTACTGAACGGCGAGAGCATGCGTGACGTGATCTACAAGATGATCACCGATATTACCGAGAACTGCGTAGATATCTGCATCAATGACGATGCGGATGTATCCGAGTGGGATCTCAATGAGTTAAATACCCTGCTCATTCCTACGATCCCTTTACAGCCTCTGACACCGGAGCGCATAAATAAGCCCAAGAAGAACAGCTTAAAACAGCAGTTAAAGGAAGAGGCCGTGAAGCTGTATGAAGCGAAAGAAGCCGAGTTCCCCGAACCCGAAGCGATCCGTGAACTGGAGCGTGTGGTTCTGCTGAAGGTCATCGACCGCAAGTGGATGGATCACATCGACGATATGGAGCAGCTGCGGCAGGGCGTAGGTTTACAGGCCTATGGACAGAGAGATCCTCTGGTAGAGTACAAGATGAGCGGATATGAGATGTTCGATGAGATGACCCAGAACATCCGCGAAGAGACCGTAAGACTTCTGTTCCACATCAAGATCGAGCAGAAGGTAGAGCGTGAGCAGCAGGCCCAGATCACCGGTACCAATAAGGATGATTCCTTACAGAAGGGACCGGTAAAGCGTGAAAATGCAAAGGTATATCCCAATGATCCCTGTCCTTGCGGCAGCGGCAAGAAATACAAGAACTGCTGCGGACGGAAAGCCTGATGCTTTTTGCCACCTATAAGCAAGCTCATGTGGGCTTAGACCTTTTGAACCTGGTATCATTAAAATAATAAAATAAGAAAGTGGGTGACGTTAAGTGGTTGAATTAGATCAGATGAAGACAGAAATCCTGTCCTACGAAACACCTTTAGCGGAAGTGAGGGATTCACTTTGACCTTGCTAATAAGGCAAAGCGGATCGAAGAAATGGAACGTGAGATGGAGGCTCCCGGATTCTGGGATGACCCGGAGCGTTCCAATCAGAAAATGAAAGAACTGAAGAACCTGAAGGATACTGTGGGAGAGTGTGACAAGCTTTCGACACAGTTCGATGACATCCTGACCTTGATCGATATGGGATATGAGGAGAACGATGCGTCTCTGATCCCTGAGATCCGTGAGGAGCTGGATGAATTTATCAGGGAATTTGACGAACTCAGGATCGGTACATTATTATCCGGAGAATATGACAAAAACAATGCGATCTTAAAGCTCAATGCCGGTGCCGGAGGTACCGAGAGCTGTGACTGGTGCGGCATGCTGTATCGTATGTATACCCGCTGGGCGGAGCGCAAGGGCTTTGCCATCGAAGTACTGGACTATCTGGATGGTGACGAAGCAGGTATCAAGTCAGTGACTTTTCAGGTCAACGGCCTGAATGCCTACGGCTACCTGAAATCCGAGAAGGGAGTACACCGTCTGGTGCGTATTTCCCCTTTCAATGCTCAGGGAAAACGTCAGACTTCCTTTGTATCGCTGGATGTTATGCCGGATATTGAGGGCGATCTGGATGTGGATATTGATGAGAAGGATCTGCGCATCGACACTTACCGAAGCAGCGGTGCCGGTGGCCAGCATATCAACAAGACCTCCTCTGCCATCCGTATCACCCATATTCCTACGGGAACTGTGGTACAGTGTCAGAATGAGCGAAGCCAGTTCCAGAACAAGGATAAAGCAATGCAGATGCTGAAAGCGAAGCTGTATCTGTTAAAGCAGGAAGCAAATGCCGAGAAGCTGTCTGATATCCGTGGCGAGGTCAAGGAGATCGGCTGGGGTAACCAGATCCGCTCCTATGTATTACAGCCTTATACACTGGTCAAGGATCATCGTACCGATGTGGAGACCGGTAATGTGGACGCAGTACTGGACGGCGGCCTTGATATGTTCATCAACGGTTATCTGAAATGGATCAGTGTGCAGGGAGATAACAAGACCGAAAATTCATAAAATGATAAATAAAAACACATTCCCAGGGCTTTTGCCTTACGGAATGTGTTTTTTGTACGTAATGATCTTTATATGGCTCTGAATAGTTACTAACCTTTTATGAATGGTGCTCGCTTTGCATCAGATCCAGGAAATATAAAGTCTGGGTCATGTTCATGTAGGGCACCAGCCACAGAGTTCCGATGCCGAAGCTCAGCAGACATAACAGCCCTAACGGCAGAAAACTCAGTAGTAAACAGAACAGCTCCCATTTATGCCCCTTCATAATACGGAAGCTTAACTTCATCAGTTCCGTGATGCTGTACTGGGGAAAGTCCAGTAACAGGTAGTAGGACTGGGACAGCCCCAGAGCCAGGGGAATATAGATGCACATACCAATGATGATAAATACGAGGCACAGAGCTGCCATGGTAACGGTGTTATAGCCATTTTCTGACCGCAGAAGAAAATAGCAGATGTCATAGGGAAGAGTACATGCGGTATTCAACAAGACCATTACAGCGGAGATCCCCAGAGATTTCTTAAACAGATATTTGTATCCATAGAATAAGTTGGCAACCGCCGCAGGTCTGTTGCAGGCGGAATTCAGGAAAAACAAAGTAATTCCCGTCTGGAATACTCCGGTAAAGATTGAGATCAGTGTAGTGCAGCCGGTCAGGAGCAGATACTCTGCCAGTGATGTCTCGGCACTTCCTCCCATAAGTGTTCTCACGGTAATGATCGTGGTGAAGATCATACTGATGGTAAAGGAAAGTGAAAATACGATCAGGCCGCGGCAGATGGACAACAGAATGGCATTGCCGTAGCGTCCGGCCATCTGATCTCTGGCCTTTTCTTTGAGCTCTGCTCTGGATGCATATTGTATCATAGGAAGCCTCTTTTCTTAATTTATTTCGATTATAACAATATTTATTTTCTGTGGTTTCTGAATCGGAATTCCGGGAAACCGGTATCGTATCCTATAGATAAGACTGCCAGAACTCATCAAGACCGACACCATACATCTGCTGATACATCTGATCCAGCATATTCAGATAAGAAGGATCGGTAAATACCGTAACAATGCTGCTGACGGTGATAAAGATACCGAGAGCCAGTCCTACACAGGACAGCCAGATTCCGGCCACACACATATTGTTCATGCGTTGTCCCCTTTTCCGGGTGAGAAGTGCAAAGAGAATGCCCAGTGCACCGGCGGGAATGGACAATATTCCCGTACAGCACAGTACCAGGGAGCAGATACCGCACACCATGGAAGCAATGGAGAAGCCTCTGAAACGCAGATCTTCCTGAGGGGGATTCTGATCCCAGTCGTTATATTGTTCCTGATTCTGATTATAATCCATAAGAATCCTCATTTCCGGGCGGATAGATAGCCTTTTATGTTTCCGCTCATATAAAGTACTGTACCATTTTTTCCTGTAATAAGCAAATGAAATATAACTATTCAGAACCCCATTCGCCATATAAAACTGCGTATCTCCTGAATGCAAGCATTCGCAGACGCAGTTTTGCATAGCTCTGAATAGTTACAAAATTAAAAGATTGAGAAAACTTCGGATTTCCAGTATAATAGACACATGTGCAAAACGAAATGGCAACAGGCCATCAGGAGGAGCTATGGATATTATACAGAAAATCAAAGAAGAACTTCAGGTAGAAAAATGGCAGGTGGAAGCTGCGGTGAAGCTGATCGATGAGGGGAATACCATTCCCTTTATCTCCCGTTACCGTAAGGAGGTCACCGGATCTCTGAACGACGAGCAGCTGCGTAATCTGGATGAGAGACTGACCTATCTGAGAAGTCTGGAAGATAAAAAGGAGCAGGTGCTGAAGAGCATCGAGGAACAGGGAAAACTTACCGATGAGTTAAAGGAGAAGATCCTGGCAGCCCAGACCCTGGTAGTGGTAGAGGATCTGTACCGCCCTTACCGTCCCAAGAGAAAGACCCGTGCCAGCATTGCCAAGGAAAAGGGACTGGAGCCGCTGGCAGAATACATTCTGCGCCAGGAGGCGACGGAACCGGTGCTTAACGAGGCGGCCAAGTATGTTTCCGAAGAAAAAGAAGTAAAGACTCCGGAGGAAGCATTGCAGGGGGCACAGGACATCATCGCCGAGATGGTATCTGATGATGCGGATCATCGTCTCTATATCCGTAATATCACTGTAGAGGAAGGTATTGTTACCAGTACGGCTAAGGATGAGAAGGCTCAGAGTGTCTACGAGATGTATTACAATTTTGAAGAGCCGGTGAAGAAGATTGCAGGCCACAGGGTGCTGGCATTGAACCGCGGAGAGGCAGAAAAGATACTGACTGTAAAAGTCAATGCACCGGAAGAACGGATCCTTCGTTATCTGGAAAAGAAACTGATCACAAAGGAAAATGAATACACCTCACCGGTGATCCGTGCAGCAGCGGAGGATAGCTATGATCGTTTAATAGCACCTGCTATTGAAAGAGAGATCCGCAACGATCTGACGGAAAAGGCAGAGGACGGAGCTATCAATGTCTTCGGTAAAAACTTAGAGCAGCTGTTGCTGCAGCCTCCTATCGCAGGAAAAGTGGTCTTAGGCTGGGATCCCGCATTCCGTACCGGATGTAAGCTGGCAGTAGTGGATGCCACCGGAAAAGTGCTGGATACGAAGGTAATCTATCCTACTGCACCCCAGAATAAGGTGGAAGAATCCAAAGCAGAACTGAAGAAACTGATCAAAAAATATAATGTAGATTTAATTTCTGTAGGAAACGGTACTGCCTCCAGAGAATCCGAGCAGGTGATCGTGGACTTATTGAAGGAGCTGGATCGTCCGGTACAGTACGTGATCGTCAACGAGGCAGGAGCTTCTGTATATTCTGCAAGCAAGCTGGCAACGGAAGAATTCCCGAATTTTGATGTGGGACAGCGAAGCGCCGCATCCATTGCCAGAAGACTGCAGGATCCTCTGGCTGAGCTGGTAAAGATCGATTCCAAGTCCATCGGTGTCGGCCAGTATCAACACGATATGAACCAGAAGAAATTAAGCGATGCCCTGAACGGTGTGGTGGAGGACAGCGTGAACAAGGTCGGTGTGGATCTGAATACTGCGTCCGCATCCCTTCTGGAATATATCTCCGGCATTAACAAGACGATTGCGAAGAATATTGTAGATTACAGAGAAAATAACGGGCGTTTTGTAAGCAGAAAGCAGCTGCTAAAGGTACCGAAGTTAGGGCCCAAAGCGTATGAGCAGTGTGCCGGCTTCTTACGGATCCTGGACGGTAAGAATCCGCTGGATGCCACCAGCGTTCATCCCGAATCCTACGAAGCAGCGGAGCAGCTGATGGCGAAGCTGGGACTGACCATGGAGGACATTAAGGAAGCCCAGAAACAGGCGGCAGTGAAGAAAGCTTCCGGCAAGAGTGGGGCACAGGCTTCCGGACAGAAAAACGGCAGTAATGCAGCCAATACAGCAAAGAAGCGGGAAGAACAGAAGGGCAAGACCGTAAGAGTGCATAATACCAATACCGCCATGGGCAAGGCTCTGGCAGCGGCTATGGGCGGCGTAACCTTTGACAATTCCGCAGAAGCTTCTGCAAAGAAAGCTGCACCGGTAGTGCAGAATGCATCAAATGATGCAAAAGATATTTCAGGACTGGAAAAGCGTATCAAGAATAAGAAGCTGCTGGCAGAAGAACTGGGGATCGGCGAAATTACTCTGACAGATATCTTGAAGGAACTGGAGAAGCCCGGCAGAGATCCCAGAGATGATATGCCGAAGCCGATCCTGCGCAGTGATGTTCTGGATATGAAGGATTTAAAGCCCGGCATGATTCTGAAAGGAACCGTGCGTAATGTCATTGACTTTGGTGTGTTTGTAGATATCGGTGTCCATCAGGACGGACTGGTACACATCTCTCAGATCACCGACCGCTATATCAAACATCCGTTGGAAGCTGTCAGCGTCGGCGATATCGTGGATGTACAGGTATTGACCGTAGATGTGGCGAAGAAGCGCATCGGCCTGACCATGAAGATCCAGAAGCAGTAATATTATGACCCGCCCCGATATGAGCATAAAAGTGGGATGATAATCCCACGATATGCGAATAGAGGGGCGGATTGTGGGAGTGCGTAGCACGGAACAATCCGCAGGCATTAAAGTCGGGGGCTTTTGATCCCAACATCATATCGTAATAAGAAGAAAGAGGGATAACACAGCAAAATGTTATTCCTCTTTCTTCTTATTTTTTATAACCAATAACACCAAACGATACGAAAAGTGAAAAATCTTTATTATGCCTTATGACCTGTTTTGATAATAGGGCTTAAAGGTTTGTAGATGAGCAGTGTCACAACAGACACCAGGGTTCCCTTGATCAGATTCAGGGGAGCCACACAGGCCACGACAAAGCTTACAATGCTGCCTTCTTTTGCCAGTGGATTGACTTCGGTTCCCATTGCCAGGATGGCATCCAGAGGCATTCCATAGAATTTGGAGAAGGCGGGAAGCAGATATACGGCATTGAATGCGGTACCGAATATCGTCATGACCAGAGTTCCCGCAATGCAGGCGATGACTGCGTTTTTCTTTGTTTTCTTAAAAGAGTACACAGCGGAAGCGGGGAGGATCAGACTACAGCCTACTACGAAGTTCGCCAGATCGCCGATGAAAGCGGTAGAAGTACCTTTTACACACAGCTTCAGCAGAATCTTTACGAACTCCATCATGACACCGGCCACCGGACCGAAGGCAAAGGAACCGACTAAGATCGGCAGCTCACTGAAGTCCATTTTGTAAAATCCCGGAGCGAAGAAGATTGGGAAATCCAGCACGTGCAGGATCATGGCGATGGCGGAGAACATACCGATCATAGCCAGCTTTCTGGTGTTGAAGATTGGCTCAGAAACTCCGTTTTTCTTCTGGGCCGCCTTTTCCAGAGCCACAGCCACCAGGAAACATCCTACGATCACAGCCAGGAAGATCACCACATAGGCTACATTTTCAGTTACGGTTTGCATTAAATTGTTCATTTCAGAACTCCTTTCTTAAGAAAAAATGAAAGGAAAGTCTTCAAAAAAAGCCCCGGAAGACAGACTTCCGGGGCGCAGGTATCACAAAAAGAACATAAGTGACACTTCTTCTTTCATCCAGACTGTACTGTTGGTCCCGGATTTGCACCGGATCAGCCGCAGATAGACAATCTGCGGGTCGCGGACTTGAGCGTTAAGCTTTCACCGCCAGTAGGGAATCGCACCCAACCCTGAAGAACTTTACCTTATGCAACTTACAATAACATCATGTGAATATTTTGTCAATATAGAAAATCTTTAGAATTTTCCCAACATTTTTTTCGGATTTCCCTGATATAGTAGCTGTAATAATTATTCAGAACCGCATGTGCAAAATCGCTCTTCCAGAGTTTTTCTTTTCATGGCTCTGAATAGTTGCGAATAGTAAGAAAAAGGTGTTGACACTCAAAAAATATTATTGTATTATGCAAATAGTACAATAACACAAAGAAAAATACATAGAAAATGTATCATGAAATGGGAGTATGTGAGGAATGAGTGCATTAGTAGAGATTAAGGATGTGTGCAAGGTTTACAATCCCGGGGAAAATGAGGTGCGGGCATTGGATCATGTGAGCCTGACCATCGACGAACAGGAATTCGTAGCCATCATCGGACATTCCGGCAGCGGTAAGTCCACGCTGATGAATATGCTGGGGTGCCTGGATGTGCCTACGAGTGGGGAATATTGGCTCCATGGACAGGATGTATCCGCATTGACAGACGATGAACTGTCGGATATCCGCAACCGGGAGATCGGCTTTATTTTCCAGGGATTCAATCTGATCCCCAATCTGACAGCAGTGGAAAATGTGGAACTGCCACTGATCTACCGGGGAGTATCCAGAAGTGTACGGCAGGAACTTTCCAGAGAAGCACTGAAAAAGGTGGGACTGGAACATCGTATGGATCATAAGCCTTCGGAGATGTCTGGTGGACAACAGCAGAGAGTGGCCATTGCCCGAGCTATTGCCCAGGCACCACCGGTAATCCTGGCGGATGAACCTACCGGCAATCTGGACTCCAATTCCACGAAAGAGATCATGGATATCCTGAAGGGGTTACATAAAGAGGGAAGAACAGTCATCCTGATCACCCATGACAATGACATTGCGGCACAGGCAAAACGGGTGATCAAGATCAAGGACGGCAAAGTAGAATCCGATTCCGGACAGATCGTTCCGGTGGAGGAACTGCAGACGGCAGGAGCGTAGTGGAAAATAAATCTTTCACATGCAATGCCATGCCGCCGGTCACGGCTGAGAAATTATGAAAAGATAAGAGTATGAATGAATATAGAAAGGATCATAAGTGAGGGATCATGGAACAGCAGGAAAAAACAGAACAGGCACTGAGTGCTAAAAAAATCAAGGAAATGAAGAAAGCAGAAAAGAGAAAGCAAAAAGAAGCAAAAAAGGAACAGAAGGCAAAGAACCCAGGC
>OQVS01000452.1_pt1 | contig 28005 bp, 35 predicted proteins | sample 1691601 | NCBI WGS metagenome assembly OQVS01 (sample SAMN03418268, study PRJEB22391) | human gut metagenome | biome: human-gut; feature: organic feature; material: feces | host: Homo sapiens | place: Tanzania | collected 2013-01 | reverse complement strand
TGCCGCTTTCCATATAAAAAAGTTCCACTGTCCTGTGCCAGTGCCACGGTACATAGCACCCCATATACTTGTCAAGTTCTGCCCTTGAAGCGATATAGGGAAAATCTTTTTCAAAACCGGGAAGCAATTCTTCCTTGCTTTCGGTATAAAATTCAATGCTATGGATATTTTTCATGTCTGTTCACCTGCACACCTGGGAGTTTGTATCTGCTTTATGGATTAAATATACTGAAATAGCTCGGTAATTGTCAATCAATCAAAACAGATTCATCCATTCTTCACTAACTCTCCACCTACTTCCGGTTCCAAAGCTTCAGCAATTGTTCGCGAATCGGTGCATAATGTTCCCCAATAAGTCCGAAATCCATCTCCTTATAAGTCCAGACAGCACAGCCGATACCGAACTGTCGGAATACGGTATCCACATCCGTGAACCAGCGCAGGGTATCTTCTACAGGCGCCTGATCAATAACACCGAATTCTCCACAGTACAAAGTCACTCCGGCATTTTTTGCAGCAGTAACCGCTTCCATCACCATTTCCGTGATAAATTCTGTTCCCATAGTCTGTGACTGTGCCTTACATACCACTTCTCCCTGATATCCGATGGGCAGCGACTTTGTACGATAATAGTCCATTGCTTCCGGATAATAGATATCTTCGGTCTGGCTGATGGTCGGTACCCAGTGTGCTTTCTGATGGGTAAACAGCAACGGCTCATAGAAATGGAACGTGAACAATATTTTTTCATCCTTGGGCTTCTCTAACAGTTTCAATGTCTTCACACTGTTCCATTGAATTCCGCCGTATATAATAATGGTATCTCTGGCTATTCGGCGAATAGCGTCCACCGTTTCCGCAATGAGCAGATTCCACGCTTCCGCATTTTCCTGCTCTACCACTTCATTCAGCAGTTCAAACGCAACATGAGTCTCGTTCGCATAATGCTCTGCAATCTTGATCCACAGATTTACAAAACGCTTCTGCACCATTTTATTTGTAAACAGAATATTCTTTTTCTTATCTCCGGCATTATTAAAATCGTAGCCATACGCTTTATGCAGATCCAGTACAATGTTCAATCCCTGCCGTTTACACCATTCCACCACTCTGGTCACATAGGCAAAGCCCTCTTCTTTGGTTCTGCCATATTCATCTTCCAGTACTTCATAATCAATTGCCAGACGTACATGGTCAAATCCCATGGAAGCAATCTGACGAATGTCTTCCTCCTGAATAAATGCATCGTAATGTTCTGTGTTATGCACACACTGAGATAAATAACCACCTAAATTGATACCTCTCTCTAATTTCATGCTCTTGCCCTCCTGATCCTTCGCAACGGAAAAATTATAATCCTGCAGTTCTTCTTTTCTCTATCATATAATTTGAAATAAAATTCATATATCGTTTCTATATTATTTTTATCGTTTTTATGCTATATTATTTATAGCATCAGTGTGCCACTATCTTCACTCCACAAGGGAAAGAATCGCATAGTGGTTTTGAAAAACACTGTAATAATTTCAGAAAGGTATCCACATGAACATTCCTCAGGAACTTCTCTATCAACAATATGTCCACAGAGAATTAGAGATTTATCGCGCCCCTTATGATCCGGAACTGGAATTCTACAACTATGTCAAACAGGGAAATACTGAAAAAGTAAAAGAATTATGCCATGAATCTTTTCAGGAAAAGAAAGGCCTGGGTGTCCTCTCGGATTCTCCTCTGCAAAATCTGAAATACCACTTTACCATCACTGCTGCTATGCTGGCAAGATACTGCATCGAAGGAGGTATGCAAGTCACAGAGGCTTATGATCTCAGCGACTACTACATTCATAAGGCGGATCTAATGAAATCAAAAAAAGAAATTTCCGCCCTGCACCCGCAGATGTGTCTGGATTACACTACTCGTATGGAAAAATTGCATAGAAATCATGCCTGCTCCCGTCCGGTTGCCCAGTGTCTGGAATATATCTATGATCATTTACATAATCGTATCACTGTCCCGACGCTCGCCGCTCATGCCGGCATATCTCCCGGTTATTTAAGTCACCTGTTCGCAAAAGAGATGGGAATTTCTATCAGTTCCTATATACAGAACAAAAAAATAGAGACCGCTCAGAATATGCTTTGCCATTCCGATTATGCGATCTCTGTAATTTCTACTACCCTGGCGTTTCCCAGTCAAAGTTATTTCACATCTGTTTTCCGGGAAAAGACCGGGAAAACACCAATGCAGTATCGTGCAGAACACTTCCGCACTTCCGGCATCCAATAAAAAGCCGGAAATGTCCTTATCTCTGCCGGGCCATGGCAGGTGAAGATTTGCAGGATAAAACGCCATGATTATATATCACTCGTTCGATACCCTGGCTTCGTGCAATTTCACAGACAGGAAACATTTCCATCAAAGATGCTCCTGTAAAAAAAATTTGTCCTGTTGGATCCCGATTTTATTAATTCTACAAACTGGAAGTTATCGCTTTACTTTTGTTGTATCTTAGCCAAAATACTTTCTATTACAAGTGTTACTGTTATAAAGGCTCCTACAAGGGTATAGTAGTTTAAGCCATACATCAATGGCAAAAGAGAAATAACTACCGTAATAATGGAAAGGACAAACAATGCTTTGAGAACACCTTTCTTCTTCAATGAAAACAATGAAAGTAAGAAGATGGCAACAGTAAGTGTGGCTGTAATAAGTGGAGCAAAATTTGCATAGCCAAACGGTGTAAGGCTAAAGTATGAGAATGTTTCTTTTACTCTTTCTGTTGGAGATGTTGCAAAAATACAAACTGCTCCCAAGGGTAATAATTCTAACACTATTGTTAAAGCTGGCAAAACCGCTAAGCAGACTTTCTTCATGTTGTATATCTCCTTTACAAATCCCGATTTTTCGTTCTCTACGACTTCCCAATAAACGGGAATTTGACTTGCCTATTTTCTTAAAATCTCATGTGGAGCTTCTATTTCATTTGCCAAGGTATGCTCTGTTAATTCTGACATCAATTTCAATTTTTTATTAATCAATGGTCGCATACAATTAGGAACATGTTCCTGATGCGCTCTGTGGATTGCTACACATTCCTTACAGTTTCCGTGATAACGACAGGCTTTCAGGCAAGGACAGTGATCTTTGTCTTTATACTCCTTACGAAATTCCGCTGCAAATTCTTCTTGCAGTCTCAGTCCCTCGACACGGTTTCCCTTATGAAATTCTACCATTGCATCCAGTTCTTTCTGGTTCCCTTCAATCTTCATGTTATTATAGCGCCTCCATTTCAACTCTTCCTCATTTTCTGATAAATTCCGATTGAGATTTCACCTGTTCTAAGAAATTTAATAACTGTTATATTTTGTTATCAAATTTCTCACAAACTATTGAAAACACTACATTTGTGACAGGTGAGCTTTCCCTTACACATTCCCTTGTGTTATATCGTCCCACCAGTGTTTACGGACTCCGGTAAGGGAAAAAGCAAGGGCACAAGATGTCCGGTGGACATCTGCTCTGTACCGACCGAAGCGGCAGCGGAGACCAACAAAATCATATAACACAGTATAACACAAAATGAAACTGACATGGTGAACTGATTGAAATTCTTCTATATTTTTTGATTGATTTTGAAGGAGACACAATATGAATTTCGGTCTTTTTACTAAGTTTATGTATAAATACTTCTTAAAATTTTCCGTTCTGGTTCTGCCATGCTGACTTATCAGCGATAGGCTCCATTATATCCCAGTGCTCTGCGATTTTTCCATTCTCAACTCTGAAAAGATCGTAGTAGCATGTGTGTGCACCGACAAAGCTGCCCTCTGACACTGCCAGTCCATAGTTGCCATCTGCTAGTACCTGATATGTCTTGTCATAAATCATCTGGATGTGCTATATTTTAACAAAGAAGAATCAGACTGGATTGCTGATGATTCCTCTCAGGATATAGAAAGCATTTTCCATAAACATCCTGTTATCCATATACCAGAAAGACGACTTGATTATATATCGCCGACAGTAATACTATGGGCGGCACATTTAAAAAAATCATGGACGAAGCGCCCGGAAGCTACAGAAAGAGCCATTAATTATATTTTTTTATTTTAGGATGGAGGTTATTATGGCAGATTTTATTTTACTTGATGAAGATTTCTCTGATTTTCCTATTGGTGAATTTCCTTATGATAAGAATCATTCAGCAATGGGTGAGTATCATTTTATCCATTATCCTGGATATTATGGTAAATGGTATGACCCAGTATGCAACCACACTTATAACGGTCAGGGGGCTTCCTGGATTATTTCTGAATATAATGGAAAACATTTTATGGAGCAGATGCGTATCCGCAATGACAAGCCACACCGCACATTTCCTATGCTCACAAGCGGTGACAGATTTTGGCGCGATTATACTATAACTGCAAGTGTGCGTATGTTTACTACCAAATGGGGCAATGCCGGCATTGGTTTTTGTTGTCAGAACTCTGCTAATCTTCTTGTCCTTGTTTTTGAAGAGCATGAGTTAAGACTTGAGTATCGTCATAAGGAAGAGATTAGTATTATTGAATCTGCACCTTTTGATTATAATTGTGATGATACTTATGTACTTAAGGCTGAGATTAAAGGCAGCCATGTTATTTGCAGCGTTGATGATAAGGTTTATTTTGACCTTGACACTGAATATGCAAAGCAGGGTGGCAAGGTTGCCATTACTGCAACTATCCCAACACAGTTCGGTTTTGTAAATGTTACTACTTCTGAAAGTACTGCTGCTTCTATTGATGTTGCAAGAAATGCTTATAAAGCTGAATGTGAAGATGCACAGGCACATTATCCTAAGATGAAGCTTCTTAAGAAAATTGACCTTAAAGGCTGCGGCACCGGAAGACAGCTTCGTTTCGGTCATCTGCTTGGCAATGGCGAGTATCAGATGGTTATGGCTCAGTGCCAGAAAAGAGTAAACCGTGATGCTTATGGAACAATCAGCTGTCTCACCGCATTTGACCTTGATGGCAATATATTATGGCAGCATGGTGAACCTACTGATAATCACGACATTGGAACTATATCAGCAGATATGCCTATGCAGATATATGATATTGACGGTGATGGCTTTGATGAGGTTATTACAGCCAAGAATTTTGAAGTGCTGATTCTTGATGGCAGAACAGGTGAAGTGAAGAAACGTGCCAAAACACCTTTCTCTACACCAGAAGAGGACGGAACTATTATCGGTGTTCCTGATAAAATCTACGCATTTGACAGAATAAATCCTGATGGTATGCGTATATGTAATTTCCGTGGTCTTGAAAAGCCACGCGATATTCTCATTAAGGACCGTTATTGCAGGGTGTATGCACTTAACGATGACCTTGAGGTTATGTGGCATTTCCAGAGTGATAAGAATACCGGACATTTTCCTTTTGCAATTGATATTAACGGGGATGGACATGATGAACTTTTAGTTGGTTATAACATGCTTGACTACAACGGTAATAAAATGTGGACTATGCCTGTTAATGAAGACCATATTGATGAAATTGTTCCAGGCAGATTTGAGTCAGGACCACACAAAGGTACTAAATTCTTTGCCTGTGTTGCAGGAAAGGAAGGCTTCCTGATATCTGATTTTAACGGAAAACTTCTTAAAAAGGATGGCATAGGCCATGCCCAGCGTGTCAGTCTTGCTAATTATCTTCCTAACCGCCCAGGCTATGAAATAGTTGTTGTTAATTTCTGGGGACATCAGGGAATTATATATTTCTATGACAGCGAGGGTAATCAGTTATGGGAAATGGAGAACGAGCTTAATGGTAATCTCTTAACTCCTGTAAACTGGACTGGTGACGGTCAGGACTTCATCCTTCTTAATGCTGATGTAGAGTGCGGAGGAATGATTGATGGCAATGGTATCCAGGTTGTTAAATTCCCTGATGATGGTCATCCTACCATGTGTGCTGAAGCTGTAAACCTCTGCGGCGATACCCGTGATGAGATTGTCACATGGGATTATGATTCAATGTACATATATACACAGGATGATGCACCTAAGGATGATGTATATGCACCTTTCAAGTATCCTGATTATAATGCTTCTAATTACCGCGGAGAATATTCTTACCGTGAGAAATGGTGGTAAATTAAAGAATATAAAAGTAGCAGGATTGCTGAGTATATCACGCTTTGCAATCCTGCTGTTTTAATTTTATTGTTTCTTAATCACTCTCTGGTTGAAAGTATAGCGTAAATATCTGGCAGAAATATAAGTATAAGCTGTAATGGCGACCCTTTCATTATAATTCCGTATACAAATATAATAACAAGACAGGCAATACTTATGCAATCTTTTCACTTACATTTTCCAACCCATACAACATCTCTGGATCTATATCCAGACACTTAGTGCAATCTCTGGTTCCAGTAACATCCCATGCCAATGTCCCATTCAAAATGGTGCATGCATTCATAAAAAATTCAATATCTTTCAATGGTTCAAAAACTTTCTTTTTCAATAACGTTTTAGCATCATAGCATACAATCTTTCCATCTTCAAAATATACATATACGGTATAGTCTTCATTAGGAATTACCTGCACAATATCATAAAACATATCTGCCTCCTACACTAATGGATTAATCCTATTAAGCGGAAGTCCATCTTTGGACAGCTCCCAGTTTTGCATCAGTTCATCCTGATGTATCACACACCATGCTAATATCAATTTTAACTGTCTGGATGGTAAAGCCCCTTTTATTACTCTTGCTTCGATAACATCTACAATCGCTTTATTTCCATTATATTCTGCATGAAAATGTGGTGGATTGTGATCTTTATGGCTACCTATATTATATCAATAATTTATCCTTTTGACCATAATTGTATTACTTCTATGGTGCTTCATACCTTTTTATTCCAAAATAATTATTCTATCATCTCTACAAATTGGAATTTATTTAGTAATGTTCAATGCAGAAATCGACCCATTCTTTCACTTTCTTTCCAACTTCATCAGCATTCAGATTATCGACATTTAAAACATCCACATTTTCTCTTCCTATAAACCATTTTCTTTTTAATGGCAATAAATATTTTAAATGATGTTCGAAGAAGTTTCGGGAACGAGTATTATCATTTTCCTTATGCCTTAATAATACTTCACTTGAAGCATCTAAAAATAATATTCTTGTTGGCATACACTTTCGAACTTGCTCAAGTTCCTCATGTAATGCATTTTCAATGTCCCATTCTTGTCCAATAGTTCTGGGATAATTTAATGTATAAAATTCAATTTCTTCTGCTCCAAAATCCATAATACTACAATTAAAATTTTTGGCTTTATTATATCGAACAACTTCTTTTTTTAGCCACAATTTCTGTATTTGCAAATAATCTTCGTATTGGTTTTTATCTAACTGGCGCCGCTTCACTTCGTCAATAATATCCGTATTGATTTCATAACTAATATTTACGTATGGAGCATTTTCTTGTAAATATCGTACCGCTGTTGTTTTTCCTACAGCCATGCAACCTTGTAATGAAAGTATCATATGTATTCCTCAACAAATTCCGATTTATCGTTTTATTACTTCTCCCAGTGTTATAACCCTTCCATGTCTAGATCCACTATTAACTTTCCAATTTTCCGTTCTTTTAAAAGATAGCACATATAGATAGGAAGATATACCACAGCTCCCTCCTGTTCTGTATTTGCTACCGATAAAACATATGCTTTCTCAATATGATAATCAGAAATCTTCATAAAGTTATCCAAGGATTTGTGTGCCTTGTAAGCTTTCCCGGATTTCACCTCAATGGGAACCACTTTTCCATCCATTTCGACCAAAGCATCCAGTTCCCCTATATTTTTCTTTTTGCAGAAATAAGGTTCCAAACCATTGGCCATTAATTGCTGTACCACAGCATTTTCAAAGTGAGCACCGTTGTTTACTTCGCTGTTTTTATTGATCAGTTCCAGTTTGGTTTCCGCCGGATATGCACTGGTAAGCAAACCGGTGTCATTGGGAAAAAGCCGGAACACATTACTGCTCTTGCTCGCTTTGAGAGGAATAACGGGAGCTTCCACGTTATACACCGGCAACGCGACTCCGGCATCTTTCAGCCATAAGAAGCTGTTTTCATATCTGTCAAACTTTAACTCTTTATCCAGCATTGTAAATACAAATTTTTTATTCTGTTTGTTCAATTCTGCCGGAATGATATCATAAATAGATATCAATTTCAGTTTTTTATCTTCACTCTCATATTGAGAGAAATCCTCTTTGTATAGCGCAACGATATCCCGTTGTACCTTATCCACTTCCCGGATATCTTTTGTAGCAATATATGTTTTTACCGCATCCGGCATGCCTCCGACAATAAGATAAATAAAAAACAGCGACAATAACTTCTGATGTATGAATTCATCCACGGGCTGACAGGTTTCAAATTTCGCTTTCAACATTTCCAAAGTTGTTTTTGACACATTATTCGCTATCATAAATTCTTCAAAATCCATAGGATACATTCTTAGGAACGTTAAATATCCCACCGGAACCGACGCTATTCCCTTAAGCTCTACTCCTAATAAGGATCCGCTCATTACATATTTGAAGCTGCCTTCTTCTACAAGGAATTTTATTTTTGTCACTATTTCCGGACATTTCTGTATCTCATCAAAAAAGACGACCGTTTCCTGCGGCTTACAATCCTCCGGCATAATCATTTTTAATTTCACCAGAAACTCATCCGCACTCATTTTTACATTGAGATAATCCACCAGATCCGGCTGATCTATAAAATTAACTTCAAACTTACGATATCCGCTTTTGGCAATTTCCTCTCTTATTAGCCAGGTCTTTCCAATCTGTCTGGCTCCTGTTACCAATAATGCTTTATCAGAACTTTTCAACCATTCTTCTATGATAATAGAGTCTTTTCTATACATGAATTTCCTCCCCTTTTAACAATATCTCTTTTGCCCCGTTTTTTCAATATAATTTATAATATTTTGCCCCGTTTTTTTTGATTTATTATATAGATTTTGCCCCGTTTTATTCATTAAGCCGAATTTGCTAACTTCAGTGCTAACTTGAGCATTTTTTTGAACTTATCAAACAATCCCATGAATAATCTCTTTCACGAATCCCGATTTATTTACTTTTTGTTCCACTAATAAAACTCTTTCATGTATTACAAATAAGACTTTAAAGACTTAAAAACATTCAAATATCCATTTGCATACATATGTACACCATCAATGGCATACTCCGATTTCTGTTCACCATGTTCATCAACAAGGGCTTCATTACAATCAAGATAACGACAACCGTATTTTTCTGCTATTTCTTTTAATCGATGATTACATAATGTAAGATTTTCAGGAGTCCGCAGTTTCATCCATTGAATTGATTGTTCTGTCTGCCATGGCAGGTGAAGATTTGCAGGATAAAACGCCATGATAAAAATTTCCGCATCCGGAATATGGGATTTGATAATTTCCATGATTCTACAGATATTATCCATTAAATGTGACATCCACTGATTTCCAAATCGTTCTTTTGTAATATCATTAGTGCCGATATTGATAAATATCTTTGATGGCTCAAGATCTAAAAGCAATGTATCGATATTTTCCAGAAACTCATCTGTATTCAATCCACCAACGCCACGATTATATATCACTTGTTCGATACCTTGGCTTCGTGCAATTTCACAGACAGGAAACATTTCCATCAAGGATGATCCTGTAAAAAGAATTTGCCCTTTTAGTGCTCCTTGGTTTAAATACCCGAAATTTCGGATTTTCATCCTTTGATTATCATTCATAACATTATTCCTTTCATTTGTCCTGTTGAATCCCGATTTTCTCAATTCTTCAAACTGGATTTTTTTCAAATCATCAATTTCTGTGCAGAGATTTATAAATCATCTGCTCTCTAATCTTGAAATCATCTCACAATATTGTCATTTTTCTCGTATGGCATCGGCTCCCCATTTTCCTTATGTAGGCGTCCTATTTTATCGCAGATTCTATCGTATAAATTATCATTCACATATGCAAGCTTTTCCATATCCACACTGTTCTCTGATATTTCCCCACTGTAGAATTTTTTGGCGTATGTTCCACATTCTTTTATGTAAGCCATTATTAAATTAATTTCTTGTTTCTCGGTTTCTGAAAAAACAGGTTGTTCGGTTAATTTTCCACTGATAAAATCACAAAAATAGGAATAGTCATCATCCCAGTTAATATTTCCATTGTCCTGGGCTTCACATCGGATCTTTTCTATTTCTCTTAATAATTCTCCCTGCAGATTATCTGCTTGTCCAGCTTGCGGAACATAATTTTTCCAAATATATTTACATTCATCAAAATACTGCTGCTCATACTCTTCGCATATGATCGCATCCATCGTCAAATTGCTTTTTCCTCTTTTTAATTTATCAAATAATCCCATAATTCACCTTAATATCTCTTTATCAATCTGTTTCATCTTTTTTGTAGATTTCGCCGTCCCATGCATGATATCCAGCAATATATTCATAATCAGGATATTCATTTATTTTATATAATTTCATCCCCGTATCAGTTTTACAAATCAGAACATTTGAAATAGTATATTCCTTCAAATCAGATGACGCTACCGGAGAATATTTTATTTCATTTAAATATATTGCATCTCCGCATTCTATTGCCTGATTTTTATAACTTTTATTATGCAAAAACAAATATCCGCCGCTGATTATTATATGCAATAGAACTATTACAACTGAAACAATTATAAGTATTCCTTTTCGATTTCTGTTTTCCATCATATTATCCTACTTCTATGGTGTTAATCCCAACCTCTCTGTTTTCTGCCCTTTTCAATCAGAAATACTGTAGCCGTTAAAGTTTATATTGCATGAAGTTGCCATTATGTACAAATCCAAAATCCGTATATAATTTAACTCCCATATCAGACGCTGTAATCTGTATTGTTCCACAGCCATATTCCCTGGCGTCATCTATAACACGGGATAGCAGCTCCTTTGCAATACCTCTTCTTCTATATTCCGGATCAGTATACATACTGGACAACAATCCTATCTTTCCACTTGGACATCCAAAATAGGGAGGCTTCTCCACAAATGACATCCCACTTGTTCCAATAATATTTCCCTCATCAAGGGCAAGCCAAGATACAAATGTTCCGTCCGCCATATGTCGAGTATAATATTCCTTCAATGCAGGAACCAAATCTATCTCTTCTTTAGCCCCTTCTTCTCTAAGCTGATTTATCCTCATGTGAATAAACGTATTCAGTTCTTTTTCTGTAAGTCGTTTATATCTAATATCCATTTTCACGATCCCCTTATACAAACTTGAATTGAGATTTTATCTATTCTAAGGGATTTAATAACTGTTATATTTTATTATCAAATATCTCTCAAGTCCTTGAAAACACTAAGTTTATCGCAGGTGAACTTTCCCTTATTGTTTCCCTTGTATTATATTGTCCCATGAGTGTTTACGAACTCTGATAAGGGCAAAAACAAGGGAAACAAAATCCTATAAAACAGTATAACACAAAATAAAAGTGACATGGTGAACTGATTGAAATGCTTCTGATTTTTGTAACAAATGACTAATTGAATGATAAGGAGATTCTATACGATGCGAACAATATTTGCAAAATACAATCCACACAGAAACAGCATTGATGTTTATACTTCTGCTGGTTATATGCTCCGCATTGACTGCCTCGAAGCCGAAAAGGACTTAAAAACCACACCCGGATCAGACTGTGCATTGAACGCACTTGCCATTGATGAGCCACTTGAATATGTAAGATTATATCTTGATGGAAATTTGCAGATGTGGGTAGATGCGGAAGATTCACTTGAACTGTAAACAGACTAACAGCGTGGAGCATTCCAATGAAGTTTCCACGCTGTTGATACTTAAAAAATCTCTTTCTCTCTATATAATATTTTTGTAAATAATTATTTCTCATAAGCAGGCTGCCAACCTGCAAAAGCAACCAGCTGTTCATCAGTACGGTTGTAATATCTGACACCTTTATCCAGCTTTGCAATCTCCGTCATTTCATCATCGGTAAGCGTAAAGTCAAATATATCCAGATTATCTTTGATATGGCTTACATTCCTACTTCCCGGAATAACTGCAAAGCCCATCTGTGTATGCCATCTTAAAATAATCTGCGCAGATGATTTTCCATATTTTTTTCCAAGCATTTTAAATACACTTTCATTAAGAAGTGATGTATCACCATGTCCCAATGGATACCATGACATTAGTTTTATATCGTATTTATCAAGCGTTTTTCTAAGCTCCTTCTGCGTGAAATACGGATGAGCCTCAACCTGAATAAACTGAGGAACCACTTCCCACTTTGTTTCCAATTCTTCAAGATATTTTCCCTCAAAGTTAGAGATTCCGATAGATTTTGCCTTGCCTTCCTTATACGCTTTTTCAAGCTGTCGATATCCTGAAATCCAATTTCCGGCCGGCTGGTGGATATAAAGAAGATCCACATAATCTACTCCCAGTCTTTCTAACGTTTCATCGACAGCATTTTCATTTTCGAACTCGCTTGGCCAGAGTTTTGTGGAAAGAAATACATTTTCTCTTTTCACACCACTATCTTTGATCGCACGACCGACAGAGCGCTCGTTTACATAAGCGTTTGCAGTATCAACCAGGGAATATCCCATCTTTAATGCTGCCAGTGTACTGTGGTATGCTTCATCAGGTGCAAGCATATAAGTTCCAAGTCCAAGCGCCGGACATTCTAAGTTGTTGTTTAATTTGATTCTCTGCATGATTTAATCCTCCTTGAATTTTTCTTTATCTAACATTTTTATTACTTTCGCAGGATTTCCTACTGCGACCGCATAATCCGGTACATCCTTTGTCACCACGGAGCCTGCTCCGACAATCGCATGCTTTCCGATACATACTCCCGGAAGAATCGTTGCCCCGGCACCAATCCATGCACATTCTTTTATGAGCACCTGCTTACACGGAAGTATCCAAAGATCGTATGGATCATGATTGTTGGTAATAATCTGTACATTTGCGGCAATCATTGCATTATCTTCTATAACAATTCCGCCTCGTGCCATTGCCAGAAGATTCGAATTGATAAGGACATTTTTTCCAATCTTCATACTTCTGATACAGGCACCGTTCAATGGCGGCGTAATGCGACTTCCCTCTCCAAGATTGTCTCCAAATAATTCTTGCAATAAATGATCATATTCTTCTGTGTGCGGCATTGTGTGGTTGATTTGAAATAACAGCTGTGTCTGCCGCTGTCCTTCTTTTCGTTCTTCCGGTGTAGATTTTCTCGCATCTACACAAATTTCTTTACATTCCATAATGAAATCACCTCTTAGTCATTAATAGTCTTTTTAACATTCTGAATCCAATTTGTAATGTCTACCATTGGAGTTTCCAGCTTGCTTCCGCCGGTAGAATCAAACTGAATCTGCATCTCACATTTGATATCTGCGCCCTCGCAGGCAGTCTTCATATCCTTGATCACATTTCCCGGCCAGCCGGCGTTTGTCATAAATGGAATCACTGTCTTATCGGCAAAACTTTCTGTATGCAGGAATGTGCGCACAGCAGGAGCCATGGTGTACCACCATGTAGGTGTTCCAACCGCAATCACATCATAATCAGAAATATTGACGCCCAGTGGCTTAATCTCTGGTTCATATCCGCGCTGTACTTCTTCCTGTCCCTGGTTTACCACATCATCGTAACTGCCTTCATATGGAGTAATCGTATCGATTCTGACGATGTCTCCGCCTATTTCTTTCTGCAGCAGCTTTGCAATTCTTTCTGTGTTTCCATTTGACCATGAATAGTACACAGTTAATACTCTTTTCATTTACATCTTTCCTCCACCCATATTTCTTTTGCGAGATTAAAAGCAGCCCATCCCTTCGGCCATCCTGCATAAAATGCTGCATGTGTGAGGATTGCTGCAATTTCTTTCTTTGTCACTCCATAATTCTTTGCATTCTGAAGATGAAACTTCAGCGAAGAATCCGTAATTCCCTGTGCCATCAAAACGACTACCGTGATGATACTTCTTGTTTTCAGGTCTATATCCTCGTTATTCCAATTCTCGCCAAAAAGAATATCATCATTAAAATGAGCAAATTCCGGAGCAAATTCTCCAAGCGCATCTCTACCTGCCGTCTGTATAATTTTTGCCATAATTTGCTTTCCTCCATATCATATAATCATATAGCATTTTACAGTACATCATATTCTGCATCAGATACCGGTTCGCACCATTCGTTCGTACAATCCTCACCGGGCACCTCAACAGCAATATGCGAAAACCAGCTATTCTTTTTTGCTCCATGCCAGTGCTTGACATTAGCGGGAATCATTATGACACTTCCTTCACACAGACTGACCGCATCCTTTCCTTCTTCCTGATACCATCCTTCTCCGGCTGTGCAAATAAGCAATTGTCCTCCTCCGCTTTTTGCATGATGGATGTGCCAGTTATTACGGCAGCCCGGTGCAAAAGTCACATTTGCAGCAAATAGCCCACACTTTGGATCTGTGAGGGGATTCAAGAATGAGTCACCTATAAAATATTGTGCATACGCTGTATTAGGCTCACCCATTCCAAATGCATTGTGCAGTTCAAAAGTATCCTTATTTTCAAATTTCATGATAATGTTCCTCCTTGTTTTCATTTCTTGAATCACATCATTTCATATACTGTACTAACAATAATCCCTAAACCTCACTTTAGGTCAATATGTTTTAAAAATAGTTTTGGAGGTATGCCTTGTACACACCTGCCAAAACCCATATCCTATGATCATAAACAAAATGCTTACAAACAGATACTCCATAAGCGTCCATACTACCGGCTGCGAAAAGTCAATAAATACAAAACGTGTCCGCAAAAAGAGATATGAGCTGATTTTGTTTTTATGAAAAGCATAAATGCCACAAATTACTAACAACAAAATAAGCATTCGTAAGCTCCATATTCTGAGTTTCGATGGATGCTGTATTTTGATATTCTTTCGAATCATTCCCATCATCACATGGCCATGCATACCGGCATGAAAACTCATCAATACGAGTCCCCAATAAGATGCCAGCAGGTGAACCGTTCTGGCTGTCGCTGAACCGCCAAGATGCAGAAACTGGAATACATGCCGGGACAGTATCATACCGCTGACCGGCAGAGCCAGCATAATGACCGCAAGTACAAAATTGACCATCGTTCCCACAATGCGGAGTGGAGTATACCGTCCATGAAACAGGTGTTTCCACCACGCAATATTTAAAATATGATGAGAAATAAATAGCAGAAACATTCCGATGCCGAGATATTCGTGAGTTGCTTCCCCCACCATGGAATATGCCATTAACAAAGGCAACAGCAGCACCATCCCGCTGTCAATTGCAATACGCAGTTTTTTCTTCATATCCGTTTTCTCCATATGGGCAATTCATGTTGTTTTTCTATTACTCAGCAAAGCCACCTTCCTTCAGCCATTCTGTGACTTTGCTTCTGGCTGTATCCCGGTCATTCTGAGCAGTCGTACCGGGAATTGCAAAGCCATCCTTCATCGTGCCGCCCGTAATGTCGGCAATCGTGGATTCGGTATTGGAAAGACCGCTTCCACCGTGAGTGCAAAATGGAACAATTGTCTTGCCGGACAGTTCATAGCTCTCCAAAAAGTTGTAGACGATCATTGGCATATCTCCCCACCAATTAGGATATCCGATAAAAATCGTGTCATAATCCGCCATGTTGTCCACAGTACCGACAATTTCCGGTCGGGCATTATCCGCCATTTCCTGCTGAGATACATCCAGAAGTTCCTGATAGGTGGTTGGATACGGTGTTTCCGGTTTGATTTCAAAAAGATCGGCTCTGGTCTGCTCTGCAATCATGTGAGCGATAATACTTGTGTTTCCCTCCTCAACTACACCTACACCGTACTGTTCCCCTGCAAGGGAAAAATAAGCTACTAACATATGATTTCCTCCTTCATCAGTAGTAGATGATTCTGTCTGTACATTTGTACTGTTTGATGTTTGTGTTTCATCTTCCGAAGCAGATTCTGCCGGGGCAGAATTTTCGCAAGCTGCAAGAGTCAGCATCATGATTCCTGCTAATAAAAATGTCAAAATTCTTTTCATAGTGTTCCTTGCCAATATTCCATGACTACTGCCTCCATATATTTTCTTGACTTTTATCTACAACCATGCTACATTTTCATTGTGCAACTTGGGTTGCTTATTTCTTATATGGGCATTATAATTTTATTCGAAAATAAAAAACAACGGGCAGTATTTTGGAAATAGTGGAATATGCCACTTTTCTTATAAAAGAGTTGCTTAACATAAAATTTGGAGGAAAATATGTTATTAAATGGAACAGAAGATTTGCGTGTACAAAAAACAGTTGAAGCAATACAAAGCACCTTTGAAGAAATGATTTGTGAGATGGATTATGAAAAAATCACGGTCAAAGAGCTATGTGAACGAGCTCGAATCAACAAGAAAACCTTTTACCGATATTATGAAACATTAGATGCCCTCCTGACAGAGTTGCAGGACATTATGACACAGGAGTATCTGGAACGTATTGCAGATTACCGAGTGCCGGAGGAATTAGATAAGATTAATCGAGAATTTTTTCTATATTCTGTCGAGAAAGGATTGGCATATGAAAAAATAACCTGCAGTGGAAGTTATAGCTATATCAGAAATCAGATGATCGGAAATGTAATCCATACTACCTGGGAAAAATCCACCTGGCTTCAGCTATTAGATCCTCTAAAACAAAACATTCTATTGGGATTTATTCAAAGCGCCGGTGTAGAAATGTACCGAAGATGGGTGATTGATGGTAAAAAAATACCTTTAGAAGAGATCATTGAAATATCCAACAGGCTGTTGTGTTCCGGAGTCAATGGACTTGTTGAATACAGTATGCCTATATAATACAGAATTCTTCCAACAGTCTCTACTTCTGATATTTGGCTCATATAAAAGATATAAAATCGGATTTTCACTTGAACTGTAAACAAGTTAACAGCGTGGCTAATTTTATTTTCATAAACGGCCACGCTGTTTTGGATATTCCAGATCTGCTCCTAAAATCTTTTTCTCCCCTTCAAAACTTCTTATATATGATACTGTTTTGCTTTTTCCAGAAATTCTGTCACTGCTTTTCCGGTATTACGTGCGGTTGCATAAGTGTGTCCGGTATCCAGTGTCGCAATCTCTTTCATATCATCCTCAGACAGGACAAAATCAAAAATATCCAGATTTTCTTTCATTCTGACAGGGTTCGCAGACTTTACAACCGGGACAATTCCTCTTAGCACAAACCATCTTAAAACAATCTGTGCCACTGATTTGTCATACTTCTGTGCGATTTCACATAATATTTCATTTGTAAAAAGCTCTTCTTTTCCGGCAGCAAGAGGCGACCATGCCTGCATCAGAATGTTTTGCTCTTTCAGATACTTACGCTCGTCCTCTCTCTGGAAATACGCATTGCACTCAATCATGTTTACAGCCGGTTTTACCTTGTTAAAGAACAAAAAATCTGCCATTCTGTCCTGCGTGAAATTATCCACGCCGATGGATTTTACTTTTCCCTCTTCATACAATTCTTCTAAAGCACGCCATGCACCATAATAATCATTGTATGGCTGATGAATCAGATATAAATCTATATAATCTAACCCCAGACGCTCAAGTGAACGCTTGAATCCATCTTTTGCTTTTTCGTAATTAGTATCCGTGATCCAAAGCTTTGTTGTCACAAATAAGTCTTCTCTTTTAACAATTCCTTCTGCGATAACACGTTTGATTGCTTTCCCAACAGCAGTTTCATTTTCGTAAGCAGCCGCAGTATCAATCAGGCGGTAACCTGTTTTAACTGCCTGTACAACTGCATTTTCACATTCTTCCAGATCCGTCATTCGGAATACTCCGTAACCGATTGGTGGCATCGTTACACCATTATTTAATACAACATCTTTTCTTTCCATAATTACATTTCTCCTTTATCTGTCTGAAATCTTTTCGATGGATGATAAATTAATAATACTATAAAAATCAGTAATGCCGTCACAGAAAGGCTGACCGGATAAGCAGTTAATATTCCGGCAAACGTTTTGTGTGAAGGGAATACCGCCATTATCCAGAAAATTCTCACTCCGCATATTCCCAGAGTTGTCACAATAGCCGGTATCAGCGAAAAGCCAAATCCTCTCATGTAACCGGACATATTTTCATACAGCATGCTGAATGTATACGCTGAAAACACCATAATAAGCCTTGTATACCCTACTGAGATCACCTGTGGATCATTGTTAAAAATCGAAAGTAATGACCTTCCGGTCAGTAATATCAACACAATGGCACATATCATCGCAATTGCATCCTCAACAATACATAGGATCAATATTTTTCTGCATCTTCTGATCTGTCCTGCACCATAATTCTGCCCTACAAAGGTCGTACACGCCTGACTGAATGAATTCAATATATCATACGCAAAAACCTCAATATTGTAAGCCGCTGACGAGGCTGCCATAACGACTGTTCCAAGGCTGTTGATTGCTGCCTGGATCACGATGTTGGCCACTGCGAATACTGCGCTCTGGATGCCTGCCGGCAAACCGATTCTCATGATCTGGCCTAATATTTTACCGTCAATTTTCAGTTGCTTCCATTCTACATGAATCAGTTCTTTTGTTTTTACAAGACGATAAAACAGCAAAACGGAACTTATTGCGTTTGAAATAACTGTTGCGATAGCCACACCATTGACTGTCATGTGCAAAACAGCTACAAAGAACAGATTCAACAGTACATTCAAAATTCCTGATATCGTCAATATAACAAGCGGAGTTCTGGTGTCTCCGGTGCTTCTGAAAATAGCTGCTTCAAAGTTATAGAGCAATATGACCGGCATTCCGATCAGATAAATCCTGAGATAAAGCAATGCCTCCGGAAAAACATCCTCCGGCACCTGAAGGGATGTTAATAAGGGATTCGCAACCAATTCTCCGGCAATGGAGACACAGATTCCTGCTAACAGTGCAATAATAATCGAAGTATGGACCGCCTTTGTAACAACTTCCTTATCCTTTCTTCCAATGGCATTGGCAATGACAACATTCGCTCCAAGCGCAATTCCAACAAACAGATTGACGATCAGCGAAATAATCGAACTGTTTGCACCAACTGCCGCTACCGCGATTGTTTTTCCGGCTCCGGTAAAATTCCCGACGACTGCGATATCAGAAGCATTAAAAAGCTGCTCTAAAATGGCAGTTGCCGCCACTGGGAGTGCAAACACCGGAAGCTTATTCCAGATGGAGCCATGTAACATATCCAATGATTTTCGTTTTTGCTTTTCTATCATTTTTCTCAATCCTCTTATCCTTATTCGTCAGTAAAGAGTATAATCTTCTCTGATTAAAATAACAAATACTTATATAGAATAGTTAATCATAATTGACAGGAATGATAAGAAGGATTACATTAAATCTGAGGTGATGATAATGGAATTACGGACATTACAATATTTTCTTGCCGTAACTAAAGAAGAGAATATCACAAGAGCTGCTGAGAGCCTGCACATCTCACAGCCTTATCTTTCAAAACAACTCATGGAACTGGAAAATGAATTTGGGAAACAACTGCTCATCCGTGGAAAGCGTAAAATCACATTGACGGAAGATGGAATCATACTTAGAAAACGGGCAGAGGAAATCCTGTCATTAGTAGAAAAAACCGAATATGATTTAAGCTCTAATAATCCGCAGATCAGTGGAGAAATTACCATTGGCGGCAATCCAACAATGACCGTATTAAATAGCGCTTCCCGGCTTCGCTCCCAATATCCGGATGTGCATTTTCAATTTTACAGCAGCGATGCAATTGATGTGTCGGAACGTCTGGAACATGGAAGTATTGATTTTGCTATATTTTTGGAACCAATCGACATTTCAGAATATAATTACATTTCACTACCGGAATCATCCCATTGGGGACTTTTAATGCCTTCTGACTGTGAGCTTGCAAGAAAAAATTACGTAGAAAAAAATGACCTTTTGGAAATACCTCTTATCTTTCATCGAAGAGCCGGCCTGCAGCAGCTGATTTCTTATTGGGCTGACACCGATATTGAAAATTTCAATATTGCTGCTACCTACAATGTAATCAATGGCTCTCCGACAAAATTTATCAAAAGTGGATTAGGTTTTTACCTGACCACTGAAGATTTGCTTCCAACGGTATTGGAACAGGATGTTTGTTTCCGCCCTCTAAATCCACCATTAGAAATTCATTACGCATTGATCTGGAAAAGAACTGCATTTCAATCAAAGGCTGCTGAAATGTTTCTACAAGAATTTAAAGCAACTTAGAACAGGAGCACTGTATCATGGAAATACAATGCTCCTTTTTTGTAACATACCTGTGATCTCTGCACCCAACGACTTTCCAACATATCCCATCAGCTTATTCGTAATATAGGTAGATACAGGGTATAATTGGTGCGGCATTGGGTTTAATGTGTAGTTTCCTGTAAAAGTCATAGGAAACAGTCTGATTTACTCACTATTTCGCAATTGCTATTTTCAAAATGATATCCCCATTTGACAAAAGTTCTGTCACATCACCTTCTGGAATATTCATTTTCCCCAGTCTGGTATATGCCCATGAATTTGATCCATAAAATACTACTATTTTGTCTCCACTGTATAGAACGATATCACCGCTATGAGTAGTTATCTGCTCATCATTTTTTGTATAACTTTTTCCCAGAGAACCAACCTGCTCATTGTCGCTATACATAGACATCTGCACTACGATATCACCTTTGCCAGCTTCTTTCATAAGTTCTTGTACAGTCTGATTATCTTCCCATATAACTGGGATTTCAGTGTCATTAAAATATAACTTCATGTATTCTTTCTCATCATCCATTGCAGATTTATCGGTAATTTCTGTTTCCTCTGATTCTCCAGCTGAAATTTGACCTACAAGCCCAAATAAAACTAACATACACAGACTAAGTAATAGTACTCTTTTCAAGCTTATAATCCCTTCCCAAGTTCATATGCTTTTTTCATCACATCCACATGATCAGCCGCTGTATTTGCAGCATCAATTCCACCGCCATCGACCATGCCTTTCAAGGAAGCCTTTTCAAAACAGTCTACCCAGCCTTGCAGACCATTGTAGGCTTTTTCAAATGCACTTTCATCATTCTCAGCGGCAGTTGCAATCATATAAATATCTCTGAATGAATAATCTGACGAATATAAAGGATTCAATCTATCAAGAAGTGTTTTCATCTGGCCGCACATCTCATAGTAATAAATTGGTGTTGCATAGACAATGACCTCCGCATCCTTTACTTTTGCCATAATATCTGCAACATCATCCTTCAGTACACACTTTCCAGTCTTCTGACAGGATAGACAACCGATACAATATTTTATATCTTTTCCTTTCAAAGAAAGAAGTTCCACATCATGCCCGGCTTCTTTTGCGCCCTTCGCACACTCATTTGCGAGTATATCAGAATTGCTGCCGCCTCGAAGACTTGTAGATATGATCAATACTTTTTTTGCCATAATTAAATTTCTCCTTTTTCAGCGTCTTTTTTAACCTTCCGTATAACTTTCGCAGGCACTCCTGCCGCAATCATATTGGCCGGAACATCTTTTGTTACAACTGCTCCGGCTGCAATGATCGAACCTTCACCAATTGTAACCCCAGGAAGAACCGTTACATTTGCTCCAATCCATACATTTTTTTCAATATGAATCGGCTGAAATATCATACCGGCTCTTTTCTCAGGATCTTCCATATGATTGATCGTTGCCAATACTGCATTATGTCCAATCAGGACTCCATCCTCTATATAAATACCACCCTGATCCTGAAACTTACATCCTGCATTAATAAAAACATTTTTACCTATATGGATATTCCGTCCGCAGTCTGTATAAAACGGAGGAAACATTCCAAAACTTTCATCTATTTTTTGTCCGGTAAGTTCTGACATAAGCTGTACAATTTCTTCTTTTGTATGATATTTGTTATTCAGCTCCATCGTTATTTTTAATGCCCTTTGAGACAGCTCATGCATGACCAGATGCTCTTCACTTCCACCATCTACAGTATATCCGGGCTTCATATTACTCAAATATTCTTCACACGTCATGATTAACCAACCCCGTTTTCTTCAAAAAATTTCTGGATTTTATCAAATGGGATCACATCCAGATTATCGTAAAGATCTGTATGAACAGCCCCCGGAATTGTTAGCAGCTCTTTATTGGATGTGTACTTGCTGTCCTTAATCATATTCTCATAAGCATCTTTTCCAAAATAATAGCTGTGCGCTTTTTCTCCGTGAACGATAAGGACTGCACTTCTGATTTCATTACTGTACTTTAATATTGGCTGATTCATAAATGACATGCATCCAATACTGTTCCAGCCATCATTGGAATTCAGGCTCCTTTCATGATAGCATCTGCCTTTATAATACTCACTGTAATCTTTTACGAAGAACGGTGCATCTTCCGGAACCGGAAGCGGAACACAACCACCGCCTCTGGAATATTCACCTTTACGGTATTCTTCTGTTCTGAGGGTATTCAGCGACTGTTTCTTCGCATAACGTGCTTCTTCACTGTCCTCAGAATCAAAGTACCCATTCGCATTTACCCTGGTCATATCATACATGGTAGATGCAACAGTTGCTTTTATTCTTGTATCCAGCGCAGCTGCGTTAAGAGCCATTCCACCCCAGCCACAGATTCCAATGATTCCTATTTTATCCGGATCTACATTCTCCTGAACAGAAAGGAAATCAACAGCAGCCATGAAATCTTCTGTATTAATATCCGGAGAAGCCATGAATCTTGGATTGCCTCCACTTTCCCCCGTAAAAGAAGGATCAAATGCAATGGTAAGATATCCTTTTTCAGCCATTGTCTGCGCATATAATCCGGAACACTGTTCTTTGACTGCACCAAATGGTCCGCTTACGGCAATCGCAGGACATTTTCCAGATACATTTTTCGGTTTATACAGATCTGCGGCAAGCGTGATTCCATAACGATTTACAAATGTCACTTTCTTGTGGTCTGCTTTTTCACTCTGCGGAAATGTTTTATCCCATTCAGACACCATCTTTAATTCTTCTGTTTTTAACATATTTAACATCCTCCCATATGCAAAATTTCTTGTAATTACACTAACAATGGTATATGATATAAATATCATACATCCTAAAGTTGACTTTAGGTCAAGCATATTTTGAAAGAAGGTTTTTTATGTATACAATCGGTCAGGTCTCTGCAATGTTTGATCTTCCTGTTTCTACCTTAAGATATTATGACAAGGAAGGCTTTTTCCCTAATCTGGAACGCAAGGGAAATATCCGTTATTTCAGCGATAATGAATTGGAAGCCCTTCGCATTATTGAATGTCTGAAGAAATCCGGGCTTGAGATCAAAGATATAAAGCAATTTTTTATCTGGGTATCTGAAGGCAGCTCCAGCTATGAAAAAAGGAAAGAATTATTTGAAGCCAGAAAATCAGCTGTTGAAACTGAAATCCGGGAACTTCAAAAGACTCTCTCCCTTTTAAAATTCAAGTGCTGGTATTACGAAACAGCATTGAAAGATGGTAACGAAGATGCTATAAATGCCATGCTGCCCGATAAACTTCCTGAAAATATACAGAAACTATATGACAAAGGGCATGAATGATTTTTGCTTTCTCCATCAAACTTGAAGTTATCAGCCTGTATAGGCATCATCCGCTGTATTCTTGAAATTCTGCTTTTCCAACCACAGCTTTTCTTCCTCATTCTCTGGAATGTCAATCCGCTCGATCTTGAAGATAACAGGGCGTGTTCCGTCATTACAGCAGGCGATCATCATTCTGTCGTCATTTGTCCACTTGCGCATAATGGAGCCACCCTGCAGTGCCACATAGACATATCGGCTGATGGCATCCCATGCCTCTCCGCAGAATTTTCCGTTCATTAGATGGTAAAAGTCATCCTGCTCTGGCGTTCTTTTCAGAAGAAATGTATCTCCCGCCTTAAAGCAAGGACACGAACCTGATTTCGGATCAGCCAAATACTTTTCCTGTAATTCTGGAAACACCTTTGTCTCCAATACCGTTATTTTGCATTCGTAATTCATATAATTAGCTCCTTTACGTCCAAAATTTTCTGCCTGTTAGTCGAGTTGACTTACACCTCACAATGTAAACCCCTCACAGAACCGTACGTGCGACTTTCCCGCATACGGCTCTTCATAATAATATTTACAGTTTCAAAACAAGCTGACATAAATTTTTGGCATTGCCAATGGATAATATTTCAGCATTTCAATGAATCCTTCTCTTGTATAACTCTTTCTGTCACTTCGTCTGTTCAGCACCTTAAACAGAAGTTCTCTCACCTGTTGCTTGTAGTTTGAAATCATTCTGCCATTAAAACTTATGCCATAGTACCTATAATGACCTATTAGTTTCAGATTTAGCATACCCATTAGTTTCTTTAGCGGTTGGTCTCTATTCGCATATAACCATACCTTGATGTCTCGGATTTTCTGTCTGAATTTCTTAGAAGCAGTGTATTTTGCAGGATGGTGTACATTCCTGTAAAAACACTGCTTTCAAAATTCTGTCTCAAGGATACCACAAAAAAGCCTTAAAATCCACTAAAAATCGATGCTGTGTGATTTTGATGGGCATTGATGAACTCAAAAAATCCTCCTGTCCAAAAGGTACACATTTTCGCAGATATATGTCGGTATGTGATAGGCATTGTATCTGTTTGAAGAATAAGTCATGAACGTGAGAACTTATGGATATGCAGGAGGAAGAATAAGATGGCGAATTTTTATGAAACCGTGCTGACGGTACTGAAATCAAACGAGAGGTTTGTTGCCGAGGACGGCACTTTCCTGCGTAATGCGGTCTATGAGGCTGCAATGAAGATGGATAAAAACCTCATCCGCATTCTTCTTACGAATGACGAGTCACGCACTCGCTTCTTTGTGGAAGTTGATGGTGTGAAGGTCTTTGACAAGATAGGCTTTGCATGGGTAATCAACAATCGGCAATTCCTGCCGGATAGCTATACCCGTTTCAAGAATAAAATTGGGCTTGCCGATGAAACTGGTGCGCTGATTTCTGCATCGGGTAAGGTTGAACTTGTTTTTCCGTACAAGGATTGTGTTCTTGAAGGCGGACAGACTAAAGAAGATCAAAATCGTTCTAAAGTGTTCTATAATGAGACTCTTTCACCTGATAATGTAGATCGTCTTCTTTATCCCAAGATTTTTTCAGGTGCAGTGAAATATACAATAAATGGTGTAGAAAAAGTCACGGTTATTTCAGAAACAAACAATCTTGTGGTTAAAGGTAATAATCTGTTGGTTCTTGCCTCTTTGCTGAAAAGGTATGAATGAAGCCTTCTCTCACTCCCGAACATAATTAACAGTTCCTTCTCTCTCATAGATAATTCCATCAAATTCACCCCCTTTCCATGGCATAAAAAAAGCAACCGGAACATCTCTGTTTCGATTGCCATGATAATCTTACTACAACTACAATAAAAATAAAAGCGGCTATATATTAGTTTTTTACTAGTTTTATACGCAAATTTATTAGTAGTTTTTTCGTCACTATAATGATAGCACGCCTGTTTCGCCGACACAAGTATTGAAACCGTAGTAAAATAGTAGTCTTTTGTGGACACTACTGATTGATCGCTTTGTCCTACCAAATCCACGATAATAATATCATATCTGTTTTGCATTACAATCATATCGTTGTTAGTCTGTCGTTAGTTTCTTGTTAGTCCATCGTTAGTCTATCGTTAACATATGGTCAGTTCAAAAATCAGTTTTTACACTCAAAGCGGAACGTACATTCTTCTCTAAAATTATTTTTCAACAAGACAATTACTAATCAATTTTTCCAACATATCGTTGCTGGCATTTGCCGACCTGACGCTTGCGGCTATCATCTCGTCTTGCCCGCCCAAGAATATACATCACTGAATAAATGCTTATGTATAGAACAAAGATGCTTAAAAGAGAAATCTCCAGTAACGCCTTGACCTACAAGTTCTGCCTGGCGTACTGCTGAATAGTCTCTTTCAGCCTCGTGCAATATGTCTAAATCTCTTATATCCAATTTATTCTTTAATACATTTGTTCCCAGATAACAGTACTTTGCGTCCTGCTCATCATCATAGAAATAATCATACTCTTGATCCTTCAACCTGCTTCTTGGATACTCTGTATTTCTTATTTAATTCTATAATTGCATCTGCCGCAGAGACCTTCTTGACCAAGACATTTCTTACTCTTTGACGACATTCTGCATCAAATGGCATGCCTTCCATTTTGAAACTGGATTCAATACTGCTTACTCTTCTATCAACTGTCATACGCGTATCCTTTCTCCTTTCCCTTTCACAGAAAGGTATTTGTTCTTCTATAGTATACCACAAAACACTACATCTATACTACAAATTTTCGTATTATGAAGAGCGTACATATAATCTTCTCCGGTATCATTATCATTTCATAGTTACCACTCGTCACATTTCAGGTGCTTACCACTCAGACTTACCACTTTTCTTACCACTTTGAATCACGGTTTTGTGATATTTTGCGATACTTTACGAGGTTTTCTCTGTAAACATCAAATGCCTTCTATCCCTTATAAATCAAGCATTACCGCCTCTTTCCAGTTCTTACCGTTCCTCAACAACCTGAAAAATGTAGAACTTGAGGTAATAGCTCTCGTCCGCTGCCCACAGGATCGGATGATCCGGACCCTGGGTCTTGAATTCTACCTGGCGGAGACGCTTATGCGCACCATGGGAAGCCTCCCGGATTGTTTTGGCAAAAAGCTCCGGATCCATGAAATGGGAGCAGGAACAGGTTACCAGGAATCCGCCGTCCTTCACCAGCTTTAAGCCCCTAAGATTGATCTCACGATATCCTTTCACGGCATTTTTGATGGAATTGCGGGACTTGGTAAAAGCGGGCGGATCCAGGATCACCACATCATATTTCTCACCCTGCGCTTCCAGCTCCGGTAATAACTCGAAGACATCTGCACATCGGAAGCTTACCGTATTTTCCAGTCCGTTCAGCTTCGCATTTTCCGTTGCCTGATCCACAGCCAGCTGGGAAGCATCCACACCCAGAACACTCTTCGCTCCGGCGATTCCCGCATTCAATGCAAAGGAACCGGTATGGGTGAAGCAGTCCAGCACCTTTTTATCCTTACAGAAACGATGAATGGCGGCACGGTTATTCTTCTGGTCCAGGAAAAATCCGGTCTTCTGTCCATCCTCTACATCTACCATGTAGTGGACACCGTTCTCCACGATCTCTACCTTGGTGTCAAATGGTTCGCCAATGAAGCCCTTGTAACGCTCCATACCCTCCTGTAAACGTACCTTGGCATCACTCCGCTCGTAGACACCGCGGATGACAATACCATCCTCCGCCAGTACTTTCTTCAAGGCATCAATGATCACAAGCTTCCACCTGTCGATTCCCAGTGCCAGAGATTCCACCACCAGTACATCAGAGAACTTATCAATGACAATACCCGGCAGGAAATCCGCCTCTCCGAAGATCAGACGGCAGCTGGAGATATCAATGGTCTCCTTGCGGTAATTCCAGGCATCCCGTACTCTCTGCTCAAAAAATGCCTCATCGATCACAGTGTCTTTTCTGCGTGCCAGCAGGCGGATCGTGATCTTGGAATTGGTATTGATATAGCCATATCCCATAAAATAGCCGTCAAAGTCATGAATGTTTACAATATCGCCATTCTCAAACGTCCCCATGATAGATGTGATCTCATTATCAAAGACCCACATTCCCCCGGCTTTCAGTGTTCTGCCTTCTCC
>OQVS01000451.1_pt1 | contig 28039 bp, 24 predicted proteins | sample 1691601 | NCBI WGS metagenome assembly OQVS01 (sample SAMN03418268, study PRJEB22391) | human gut metagenome | biome: human-gut; feature: organic feature; material: feces | host: Homo sapiens | place: Tanzania | collected 2013-01 | reverse complement strand
AATCATCACCCTGATGATACAGCCGATATACGTAAAAGGAGACAACAACCAGCTATACAGGCTGTACATCCTTTAGCCAAAAATATTGACAAAGTATTGGTATCTACCGACGATATTTATGAACGAATTGAGAGTTTGGGCAAACAAATTTCTCAAGACTATGCCGGTCAAAGCTTAGTTATTATAGGGGTATTAAAAGGTGCCATGCCTTTTATGGCCGCTTTGATTAAGCATATTACTGTGCCTATAGTGATCGACTTTGTAGCTGTATCTTCCTATGAAGGCGGCACGTCCTCAACCGGAGTAGTACGTTTTCAGAAAGATGTGGAAGAGCCTTTGAAAGGGCGCCACGTTTTAGTGGTTGAAGATATCGTGGATACTGGCTTAACTCTCCATTATTTACTTAATACCTTAAAATTGCGTGAGCCTGCCAGTTTGGAAGTATGCTGTCTGGTAAGTAAGCCAGCTCGACGTAAAATAGAAATAGACGTCAAGTACTTAGGTTTTACTATCCCCGACCGCTTTATCGTAGGCTTTGGCATGGATTATGAAGAGCACTATCGCAATTTAGATTATGTGGGTATTCTTTCTCCTGCAGCCATTGCTCCCTAAAATATAAACTTAACCTAGCACGAGAGGCTTTTATGTTTTTAAGCAGCGCACTTACCTTAGTTCAAGATCTGGACACAAAAATTGCCAAATTGGGCCGAGAAATTGCTGCCATAAAAGCCTCACCCACCAAGTGGCCCCCTTTAAAAGAGTTGCAACAAAACAAATTGGCTGCAGAGCAGAAATTGCTTGAGTTACAAAAAGAAACAGAGCAACTCTCCAATCAAGAAGAGAAATTGCACGAAAAATCCAAGAAGCTTCACAATAAGCTCTATGGAGGTACCACTTGTAATATTAAAGAGCTCAAAGACACAGAAAAAGAGTTGCAAGAGACTGAGAGCAAATTGGCTCCCTTAGCAGAGCAAATTATTGCCAATTTGGAAGAAATAGACCATTTGCAAGCGCTAACAGCTAAGCTTAGTAAAGAATTGGAGCCCAAAGAACGTGACGCTAGACAATATGATGCTCATTTACAGCGCAAAATTGAAAAATGCCAAGCACAAATAGATAATTTACAAAATGAACGCCCTCAGTTTTTGGCTAATTTGCCCAAAGACGCCCTCTATGCTTATAACAATTTATGCAAAAATAAAGGTGGCTTAGCCGTTTCCTTTTTAGAAAACAGGACTTGTACAGTTTGCCGAGCTCGCGTACCCGAGCCAAAAATAAACGAAGTTTTTCAAGATCGACTTACTTTTTGTGAAAGTTGCGGACGCATTCTAACTATTCGCCGCGCTGAAGCCAAATAATAGATAAGCTAATACAAAAGAGCGACTCTTATGAAAAGAAGTCGCTCTTTTTGCTTTGATATCAAGATATATTAGTATGCTTTACCAATAAGAAGGTAAAGGCATAATCTCCTCGGGCTCATCTTGATCAGGCTCAACTTGCGAAGGTGCCGGTTCTTTAACGACAACTTCAGGCACTGCAGGCTTGGCATATTCAGCGTTGGGGCCTATCTCTAAAACAAAATATTTGCCCTCTACTCCAAAGCGAGTAAACTTGGCATCTAAATTGAGAGGTATTTTCGACCAAGGATTTATAACAATATAATCGTCAGTAATGCTAACTACACCACGCAAGCTTTCGATACTGCCCAATTTTTGCTGAGCAAAAGACATAATCATACGCCTAATTTTGCCAGGTAAAGGCAACATATCGGCAGCCCAGAAATTTTCAAAGACGATTTTCAAACCATTATCGACAGTGGGACTGAAACGCAACTCGATAGAAAATGGGAAACTGATAATTTTACGGACTTCGCCTCTAATCGTGACCATTTCCTCATCAAAAACTAAACGCAAACCTCTAATTTCTACAGGGGCATTGCGCTTCAGTTCGGCCAAAACAGTCGGGCTAGTTAAGAAAGAATTGATTAAATCGGCATTGGCACAAACAGCCAAACGATCTATGCGAATCTGAGCTTGCTGGAGCATTTGCTTGGGAGCTAACCCCAGCTTAATATCGCTCACTTTTAAGTTTAAATCGTCTACACGAACCCCCTCTAAAGAACCGGAAGCAATGCTGGCCTTATGCGCTTTGATTCTAAAAGCATAAGCATCTTTATGCCCTTCTAAAGCGATAGAAACATCCTTTACCCCCAACGCGTTGACGTTATCAACTAAAAGAGAAACTATATCCTCTAAGCCCAATTTCATACTTTACTTAAGCCACCTTATTACCGGAATCATCCTTTTTTGCTTCGGTTCCGCTTTGGCTCTTCCCTTCAGCAGCAGGAGCTGCTTCTTTAGTTGTCTCAGTTTTGGAAGTTTGCTCACTCTTTTCGGAAGTAGAAGCAGAGCTATCTTCAGAAGTATGATGATGGTGTGTTCCTTCACTAGTGCTGCTGTGAGGATTGTCGGTAACATAGAAACCGCTACCTTTAAAAATAATTCCCACGTTGGAAATTACTTTATGCATAGTCTCAGTGCCGCAGCTGGGGCAAGTAGTCAAAGGCGGATCGCTGACATGCTGCAGCTCTTCTACTTCTTTGTGGCAATTGGAACAGCGATAAACATAAATAGGCATATAAAAAACCTCTAAAAAGTCGTTTTAAAACCCAAAAAGGAATGAGGATAAAAATTCCTCATCCCGACAGCAAAATAAACCGAAAGAAGATACTTACTCGGCACTCATATCCTGTTCGATCAAAACTTCGATAGCGTGCTTGCTAACTGTAACGAAGTCTGAAGTATGGAGAAGCGTATCGCCGTGCGTACTGTAAATCTGAGCGTTGGTAACGGCAATAAACTCACGGGCGCGAACATTAAGTTCATCGGCCACTTTGGAGTCGGCGACCAAATAGATTTCACCTTCAATACGATGATTTTTGGTGTAGATAAGAACTTGCTTGCGTTCTTTAGGAATGCGTAGCGACATATCTTCCTTGCGACCTCACTTTTGTTGTGGGACTATCTTATACAGATTATTCTCCGCGCCTAAAGGCTGAGAAATTTTCCCGTTTATTATACCAACGGAGCCTGCAATCCTCCCCCGAGGCTTGAGGCAAACAAGCCGAAGGAGACTGAGGCTCCGCAGCAGTTATTTTAAACTAACTGAAAACAAATTAGGCTTTTACGGGATTTACGCAATTGGGAACGGGTTCTTTTCCTTCGGCGTAAATTTTAGCCAAGCGAGCAGCTTCCAAACCGGTAGCCAACTCAGATTGCTCAGTAGAAGCACCAATGTGGTGAGAAGCATAACAATTGGGGTGTTTAGCCAAAGCGCAATCAAATTCGGCAACAGCTGTACCGGGCTCGTTGGGCAATACGTCTAAACCGCAGCGCAAGCCTTTTTCGTCCAAAGCTTTCAAGAGAGCATCATTGTCGACGATGTCGGCGCGAGAAGTGTTAATCAAAATAGCGCCGGGCTTCATGGCCTTAAAGAACTCTTCGCCAACCATCTTGCGAGTGGAATCGAGCAAAGGCACATGGATAGACACGATGTCAGCCTTAGAAGCCAAATCGAGCAAAGTATCACAACGCTCTACGCCGAGCTCTTTGGCCAATTCGGGAGTTAAGCAAACATCGAAAGCGCAAATATTGACATCGAAGCCGCGCAAGCGCTTAATGAGCTCACGACCGATCATACCGGTACCAATTAAACCTACGGTCTTGCCTTTGAGACCCTGAGCCTTACCGAACTCTTTTTTGTTCCATTTGCCGGCACGAAGCTGAGCTACACAGTCAGGAATACGGCGCTCTAAGGAAAGGATCAAGCCCATGGCCAACTCGGCTACGGCTACGGAGTTCTTGCCAGGGCAATTAACTACGCGCACGTTGTGCTCGGTAGCGCAAGCAACATCGATAGTGTTGACGCCGCTGCCAGCGCGAATTACCAATCCCAGTTTATCGGCAGCCTCGAAAGTAGCCTTAGTAACTTTGGTTGAGCGAACGACTAATACATCAATACCAGCAATATGCTCAGGCAACTCATCGGCAGTGAGAGTGGGGTTATTGATAACCTCGGCGCCTTCTATGGCTTTGAAAGCCTCAATAGCAACGGGATTGATTTTATCAGCTAACAGGATCTTCATGAACAAAACCTTCCTATCTCCAACAGACCGGCTCTATGAACAAGAAAAAAACGGCGTGCTAGAGCAAATTTCTTCCGCAATACAGAGCGCGGAAATAGCTGTTTATTTGCACTTTATACATTTTTCTCCTGCTTTTTAGACTTTATTAAGGCACAAAGAGCAAAAAGAAAGCGACTCCAGACAATTTTTGCCAAAGTTGCTTGGAGCCGCTTTTACCATAAAATAAAAAGTCTAGAGCCTGGTTACTCTATTATCGGCATTATTACTTAAAGGTGAGCACTTTTTTACAGCTTCAAAAAAGAGAGGTTGTACCGGCCCCAACACACGCTTATCTTTAGCATTTTTGAAAGCGGCTTTGCGAGACATAGTTTCATTGCTGACAATTACATATTCAGCCTGAGGATCGAGCTTTTGGCCATTTCCCCAACTAATTTCTACTACTCTACTGCCTTCGGGGCGCTTAGGATCGTAGCTGTATTGCAAATTGCAAGGTACGGCCAATTCAGTTGCTTTGTCACGCAAATCGTCTTCTATTTCATCTAAAACCATTTGCCCGGTAACTTTCATAGTTACATAATTTTCTTCGGTAAAGGGTAAAGCAGAATAGACATCGCGATAAGTGACTTTACCTGCAGGCAAGCTGCCGCGCAAAGATCGAGAATTGCAAATACCAAAGAGAGGTTTTTCCTTGCCGGGTGCGTCGAAGCCTTTTTGAGTGTCAGTTCTGGTGCGGGCAGCTTCCAAAATAGAATCAGCATGAATCTGATTTAATTTGGCCGCTTCACGATGGGCAAAGAGTACTTCTTCAGTAGTTTTAGCCACAATTTGATTGCCTATGCGATCTGTCTCTTGGCGGTAGGGCTTCAAGATCTTTTCTACTTCAGGATCTGGCTTAATTTGATCACAAATTACGGGAATAAGCTTAGATTTAGCCTCTACTAAACGCCAATTGCCTGGCTGTCCTTCTAAGTTTAACTTAATTTCACCCAAATATTTGGCCGCAAAACCGGCTTGAGTGACTAAAGTTTTACCAGCCATTTGGCCTTCAGGTAAAACTGTGTGCGAATGGCCACCTACAATAAGATCTATACCGGGAACTTTGTTAGCTAGCTTTAAATCATTTTCGTAACCTATATGAGAAAGCACGATAACTAAGTCGGCTCCAGCTTCACGCATAATGGGCAAATAATACTTGACTGTCTTAGCCGATTTGCGAAAAACTAAATCGTTAAGTTTGTGCTGTGCGATAAAATGTTTAATATCGGGAGTATCTAACCCCAAAATGCCCACTTTTACACCTTCAACCTCGATAATACGATAAGGCTGAGCACCTTTTAGAGGCATACCGCTAGAAAGATATTGAATATTGGCAGCCAAAACCGGAGAATCAAGCGCTTGCAACATATTGGCTAAAGCCTCTTGACCCCAAGCAAAATCGTGATTGCCCAAAGCTACGCCATCAAAATTTAAGCTATGCAAAGCTTTGCAATAACCTACACCGCGGCTCATATAAGAGAGCATGCTACCTTCGGCCAAATCACCGCCATTTAAAAGTAAAGTAGCTTTGGGATCTTGAGCTCTAACTTGCTTAATTAGAGTAGCCAGCCAAGCTAAGCCGCCAACTTTAGAGTTTTTATCGATTTTAGGATCGATGCCAGGATCGACGCTGCCATGTACATCATTGACATGCAAAATAGTCAGTGTACGCTTTTGTATAGGAGCCCCTTGGAGCAATTGACGCTCGGAAGCACCAATTTGCCAATCTTTGGGCGAACCATTTCGCTTGGCAGCGAGAAGAAGATCGGACTGCTGCACAGCAGTGCAATTATTTTTAATCACAGCACCTGTAGAGGCACTTTCGGCTTCTGTAGGAGAAGCTTGAGTTAGATCAGCCCACAAACAGCAAGAAAGAGCTAAACCAACACAAAGAAATTTCTTGGCCCAAGCATATTTGCTCATTGTTTCCTCCATGAAAGAAAAAGGACGCATTGCCTATCCAAGCGTCCTTCCCTTAAATTGAAAATTGTTTAGCGAGTACGTTTCTTTCTGCCTTTAAGAGTTTCATCGGCAAAAGGACGCAAGTTGTCGGGGCGGCCAGCATTTATTAAAGCATCATCGTAACTGATTAAATCGGCTTCAATCAAACGGCTCAAAGAATATTCCATAGTGCACATTCCCAACTCGCCATTCATTTCAATAGTAGAGTAAATTTGATGCACCTTACCATCGCGAATAAGAGCGGAAATAGCCGGAACGCTAAGCATAATTTCGCGAGCAGCGATACGTCCATTGTGATCGGTACGAGAAATGAGCTTTTGAGAGATAATGGCCTTGAGGCAACTGGCCAATTGAGTACGAGCCTGGGGCTGTCTTTCGGCAGGAATGGCTCCTAAAATACGCTCGATAGTACCAGTAGCGTCGGGACTATGCAAGCTAGCCAAAACTAAGTGACCGGTTTCGGCTATAGTTAAAGCCATTTCTATAGAAGCGGCGTCACGCAATTCTCCGATCATAATAACATCGGGATCTTGGCGCAAACCACTGCTGCAAGCAATTTCAAAAGAATTGGTATGCTTGCCCACTTCGCGCTGACTGACCATGCCTCGGTGTGGCTCCAAAATAAACTCTATAGGAGCTTCCAAAGTTAAAACGTGAACAGCTCTCTCTCGAAGTACGGTATCTAAGAGGGTAGCTAACGTAGTAGACTTGCCTACTCCGGTAGCACCGGTCACTAATACCAAGCCAGAGCTCGGTAAAAGCTTATCTTTCAAACCGATATCTAAGCCAATTTCGTCGAAACTGGGAATATGGGAAGGTATTAAACGCAAAGCGGCCGCCGGGCCCAAACGGTCGAAATAGGCATTTAAGCGGAAGCGACCAATGCCGGGAGCATCGACAGCTGTATCAAGTTCTAAACTTAGCTCCCATTCTTTGCGCCTTTTGTCATCTAAAAATGAAGTGATGGCATCACGAACGTCAAGAGCGCTCAAGGTTGAGAAACCAGGCATAGGCACTAATTCGCCATATAAACGCACCATCGGCGGCATACTTGCTTTAAGATGTACGTCAGAAGCTTGCATACCGGCAGCGCAGCGCAACAAAGCATCAGTATCTATAGCCGAACGGCGGTTGGCATTGCTGATAGGAGCCGCTGAATTTATAGTCATAATTGAGCCCTTTCTTTGACGTTTTCCCAGGCAATTTCGGTGGGGATATTTTTTGGCACAGCCATATGTTTTGGCTTTTTTAGCTGAGCTGTACTTTTATAAAAGTGCAGCTCGATCTTGGTGTCAATACCTGCATTTTAACAAAATTACCGACAAATAAGCCTACACTAAAAAATAAAGTATTTCTTTATTTTCTTTGTTTACAAGCTGAGTTGTAAAGCTCGGCATAAGCTTTGGCCGACTTATTCCAGCTAAAGTCGGTATTCATAGCCCGAATCTGGGTGCGATACCAAAGTTCGGGGCGGTATAAGTAATGTTCCAAGGCGCGTCCGAAAGCGGTCAACATATCGTCACAAGTATACTGACGGAACAAATACCCAGTGCCATCACCATAGTAATTATCTTTTATGGTATCGGCCAAGCCGCCGGTTTCTCTGGCGATAGGCAAAGTGCCGTAGCGCATAGCGATCATCTGACTTAAACCACACGGTTCAAAGAGACTTGGCATAAGGAACATATCGCAACCGGCATAAATCTTGCGAGCTCTGGTAGGATCGAAACCTATGTATCCTCCAACTCGACCGGGGTGCCTGGCTATGGCATTTCTTACTCCATCTTCAAGAGCATGATTGCCACTACCTAAAATAATTACCCTCAAATCTGAATAGTGAATAATATCATCGATAGATTGCAAAACTAAATCGATGCCTTTTTGGAAATCTAAGCGGGAGACAATACCTACTAAAGGAGCTTCCTCGTCGGTCAAACCGTACTCGCGCAAAATATCACGTTTGCAAAGGCGCTTTCCGTTAAATTCTCCGGCTGTATAGCGAGCGCAAATTTTAGAATCAACCGAAGGATCGTAGCTGGCAACATCTATACCATTGACGATACCTACTAAATCGGTACCTTTAGTGCGCAACAAGCCATCTAAGCCAAAGCCATATTGGGGAGTACAAATTTCTTTGGCATAGTTGGGACTGACGGTAGTGACTTTATCGGCACACCAGATAGCTTGCTCCATTAAATTCATAGGGCTGTGGCCGTCGTAGACTCCCAAAAGAGGCCAACCATCAGGACGTTGATTACCTTGGTGAGCCATATTGTGAATAGTAAAGACCAAGCCGGGGCGATTGTCAGCGGCCCAAGCCAGACGAATAGCTGCAGCGGTATGCCAATCGTGAGCATGAATAATGTCGGGCTGCCAACCGTCTAAGCGGCAAGCTTCCAAAGCAGCTCGGCAGAAAAGTACAAATTGTTCTATTTCATCGCCACAGCCGTAAACTTGAAAACGCGAGCCAAAGAAATATTGATTTTCGATAAAATAATCTTTAGTTTTACTAACCCACAGCTGGCACTGCTCTACGCGCCAATCCATTCTTACGTCAAAATTGTCTAAACATTTGCATAAGCCGAGCTTCTGAGGATCTAGCAAACCGTAACGCGGCATCATAAGACGCACATCGTGTCCTAAATTGCGCAGAGCCTCAGGTAAAGCACCAGCGACATCACCCAATCCGCCAACTTTTACGTAGGGAACGGCCTCGGCGGCCAAAAACAGAATCTTCACTTCAAACCTCGCAGCAGTCACAAAGATGCCAAACGTGATAAAAACAAGTAGTATTTAAATTTTGTCCCCAGGCTTCTTTGTCCTGCCGCTGAGAGTTTTTAGCTTAAGTGGGCCACAATTTAAGAAGCGGAAATTTCTGCAGCTTCACACAACCAAGCAGACTGAGCGGCTTCAGCAGGAGTTAATTTGCCAAATTGTTGCATATGTTCAAAAAGATGGATATGCTCGGCCACTTTTAGAACTTCTTTTTCCAAAAGTTCATCGGGAAGACATGAACTCCAAGGGCCTAAATCCAATTTTTGTGCCAAAGATCCAATATTTTGACGAATAATCATTTTGAGAGCCCCAGAACTCATAGCCAAAGCTCTAACTTCTTCCAGGTTGTCACAAACAATCACATAAGCATTGGTTTTGGCATCGTTGTAGCCCAAATGTTCTAAGAAGACTTTAAGAAATATTCCCCCTACTGTGCCCATAAAATGAGAGCACACCGTCAAATCGGCTCCGTAAAGCGTATAGCAAGAGCTATCGGTGGGTATTTCCAAAAAATCGGCAAAATCGGCAGCCCAAGGTTCCGAAACTTTAGGCAAGCCAGAAGCTTCAAAATCGCAGCGGCGCAGTTTAGAACGATCGATATTGCGATCGGGACAGACGACAATTTTTCCATCCTTAGGGCCGCTGATTACTCTATAGCTAGTGCCGCTAAAATAGAAAAAATCGCCTGCCAATAAAGTACAACTTCCGGAAAGAGTGCCTATTATGCGATTACCTATTTTGTCAACGACGCTGATTTTGCCGCGACCGGCTACCGTATGAGAAATATTATTATGTATTTCTCCTTTTTCAAAAGCTTCTTTCAACTTTTCAGAGCGCGAATAACCACCTTGGCGGCGAACTTTCAGCAAGTCACTTTGCACAGCTCCTTGCAAAATTTTTTCGCATATATCTTCAGTATAGGAAGAGCGCAAATAAGCAGGTAGGCGATCGCGCAAAGATATTTTATTGATCATATCGGAAGCGCTTTGACATACAAGAGAGGCCGATTGTTGAATCAAAACTGAACTTAAAAAAGGAGGGTGATCGCTAAAGAGCTCGCCTGCTCTGGCAGCTTTTACTAAGTGTTCGTATTGAGCTTTTTCAAAATTGGTTTCGTAAAGGCAAAGCACTTTGGGGGTTTGCCCTCGCCTGCCACTGCGACCGACTCGCTGTAAAAATGCATTCACATCCATAGGAGGAACGGTTAGAGCCACAGCGTCAACGTCGCCTATATCTATGCCAACTTCTAAAGTGGAAGTAGCAAAGCAAATTGCCTTCTGATAAGAAGCAAAATTTCTCTCTACTTTCTCGCGCTGCTCGGTGCCTAAACTGCTATGGTGAGAGAAAACAGCATTGCCAAAAGGATTATCGGAAAGATAGCCTTTAGCCGAAGCCAAAAGTTCTGCCTCGGCTCGCGAGCGTACAAAAACCAACATTTTTTGACAATCGTTTTGGCGACAATACTTTATACAAGCTCGTAAAAAAGCTATGGCTCTAGCTTGCTTAATGTCTGTAGAATCTATAGTCTCGTCATCGTAAGGGCGGCTGTAGTCTACTTCAAAATTGACCCCTTGTTTGTTTTCTACTATAACAGCTCGGCCAGCCAAATATTTTCGATTGATAACTTCGGCATTTCCCGGAGTAGCAGTTACAGCCAGCCGCTGCAAACTGAGCCCCAAATTGCCCAAAGTGCCAGCTATTTGCTTGGCCTTCGCACAGTGCAACAAAACATCTAAACGCTCGGCCAAAACAGCCAATTGGTCTCCACGCGCCGTGCCTTCGGCTACGTGCAACTCTTCGAAAACGATAGCCTTTATATCGAGAAGTTGTACAGCCCAACGACAGAGCAAAGAATCTAGAGATTCCAAAGTAGTGACCAAAACGCCAACTTTTTTGTCTCTGAGAGGAGTGGGATGATCGCCGGTACGCAATAAAACGTTGACAGAGCAGCGGCTCAACGGTACAGAAATGCGTTTGACTAAATCGTTAGCCAGAGCCCTAGTGGGGCAAATAATCAAAATGCACAACTTGCCAGCCCGCATAGGTTCTAGCCAGCGTTCGGTTAAAGGAGCCAAATAGGCTTCAGTCTTTCCTGAAGCTGTACATGAGCTGAGTACAACATTGCGCCCTTGCATGATGGGCTCAATAGCATCAAATTGAATTTGACGCGGCTTATAAAAACCACCGTAAAATGCGCCTTTAACTCGACTAAGTCGTTCGAGCATACGGCGACACTTGACTCTATATAAAGCAGTAGCAGAATCCATTTTTATTTTTCCATCAGCCACACCGTATGCTAAAGCATTTTTTGCAACATTTTTTCATCAAGCGGGACTTGTCCATTTTCATACCAGTTATGCAAAAGAGCGATCCAAAACTTAACGAACATGCGATAACCGCCCGTAAAAACGTGCTCCAACATAAAGTCCACAAAAGTTGTTAAATCGGCTTGGCAACGCTTAATGTCAAAGTTTTGCCAATCCCAGGCGATAACTGCCACATCAGCCAACTTTTGGCCCAAAGTTTTGAAGAAACTACCATCATCGTCCATAGCCCTTTCTAAATCTATCACCACCGATTGGGGGCTAGATTTAGACATATGCAAAGGACGCTCTAAGCGCTGTTGCAAAGCCGGATAAGAGGTGACATTTAAACTCATAAACTCCGGAGGTACGGCATAAAAGAACATAACTTTGGGCAACCTGGAGCTGGCGCACAAATCGATCAGCTGACGCAAATTGTCGCCTATAGCCTGCAAATGGCGCTGTGATACGCTGGAAATATGCATATCGACTTCGTCAAAGAGGAAGATTACTCCGGGAAAACCTAAAGCGGTCAAAATACTTACCATAGAGCGCATGACCGGGAAAGCGTTATCGGAAGCTATATCATCAAACACTCCGAAATTGCGCAAAACATCTCTATCGAAGCTTGCATCTCCAGCCAACCAACGATCTAATACAAACTCTTCTTCTTCATTGCCGGAGCGACAAGCGGAAAGAAAACGCTGACAAACACGTCTAAAAGTATAATTCTCCACGGGCACATCTTCCAATTTTCCCGAAAAAGCAAAAGGCAGCTGTCCGTGAGCCGCCAAGCGCAAAATATTAGTAAAACCGACTATTTGTCCGCCGGGCATGTCTTCAGCGGTATCGTCTTGTTTTTCCAAATGTAAAGCAATATTGGCAAAAGCAGCCTTATAAACGCGCAAGGCATCTTCATAGGGGCACTCGGCCGGAGACAAATTTACTGAACATGTCAAAAAGCCTAAACGCTGAGCTATTGAACGTATGCAACCCAAAAAGTGAGTCTTGCCCGCGCCGTAGCTGCCTTGCACTAAACGAAAAGCCGATCCGCCAGCTTGCCCCAACAAGCGCTGTAAATATTCTTTTTCTATAATTTCTAAATAAGAAGTTAGACCTACGGTAACAAATTCCAAACCACGCTCCGGCGGCTGACCATTTTCTCCCATACAGTCGATTATTTCCCTTGCTAAACTTTGGGAAAGAGAAACTTTACTGCCGGGGAAAAACATAGTTTAAACTCCTCTTTTCGCACATATTTCGCTCTAAGTGAGCTCTAAAAATTGTAATCATCGTCAGCTATTTCCTCTTCTGAGGAATAGTCATCGGCTTGAGCAGAAGAATCATCAGCCTCACGCTCGGTCTCAGTCTCAGCTTCAGATTCAGCTTCTGACTGAGCGGAAATGCTGTTGGCAGCGGCGCCAAGTTTGATATGCTCCATCATTTCATGGACATAGGCGCCTATATCTTCGCGACATAAACGCGAATAGTCCAAAAGCTCTAAAATGCAACGCAACAACTGACGAGAGCCATTGATAGCTCCACGCTCCATAGCCGTATAGACGACTTGTCCCATATAGTTGGCCGCTTTATCGTCACAAACAAAACTGGGATAGGCTCGGCGATACAAATCGATAATAACAGAACACAAACGCTGGTAGTCACTGTTACTCAGCGGGCTAAGTTCGATAAAAGCATCCTCGTTAAGCTGATCTTTAAGAGTGATCAAGCCGCCGCCATTGTCCATAGTCATGGCAAAAACACAATAAACACCACTTCTGTAAGTGCCGCCATCCGGATTGTAAGTAACGGGAATATTTCTATGGTTGAGATGCCCCCCGCGGGGGAACTTTTGTACGCTGCGTACTTTTTGGGTACCTAAAGCTAAAGCAGAATAATAGCCAAACAATTGATCGGCATAGGTGCGATCTCGACTAGAAAGGATATTATACATCTCGGCTTCATCGAGAAGCAGAACTAAACCGTTATAGCCAACTTGACGGGCCAAATAGGAAATACCACTCAAAATGTTGGCGTAGATGTGGCCGAAAGTACGGTAATCTTTTAAAGCGGGGAACTTATAAATAGAAGGCGTGCCGGGGAAAGCTTTTTGCAAGGACAAATTAAATTTGTCAGTAAGCTCGCGAGCTTCTTGGCCTTCGAGCCAATCGATCATATGACGAACGACAGCTTCCTGGGTGTTGAGCTCGTCTTGCTTGTCGGGATCCCCTGCCCAAGCCTCTAAATTTTCGGAATAGCGATTAAAATAGTAGAGAGCCGGACTAAGGTAAGTGTGAAAACGCTCGCTGCGCAACCAACCTTCAATAAGATTGAGGCGACGGGCTTCACGGAAAAGTGGCAATAAACCGTATTTGCCATCATGATCTGGATAGCTCAAATTGAGGATCAGAGCACGATAGACGCGCTGAGGATTGCCAGGACTAACATCTTTGCTATTGAGAGCCACGCGAGCTGTCAGACATTTTTTGCTCAGAGCCTTAGCTTCGATACACTCGAGCATATGCGTTTTTCCGGCGCCATAATCGCCCAAGAATACACGCACAGCGCCATCACCAATATTTGTTAAGTCGTAGCTGACCATTTCCATTTCTAGGCTACGACCTATAGTGTAGAGCTCAACTCTCTCGCCAACTACGCCTGTACGCATAGCTTCCAAAATGCGCAAAGCCACAAATTGGCCCTCTTCACCCTTGGGCAGAGCGTCAATACCACGCGGCCCTCTGCCTTCCCAGAGCTGCCTCCCATAACGGGAAAAACGCAAACGAGGCGGAGCCACAGACATGACCGAGCCATTGGGAGAAAGATATTTCAGTTCATCAAAACGGCAACATTGGTTGGCATTGGTGATAAAGAAATTGACAAAGTAGCTACCATTTTCCAAAAGGCGCACGACTCTGCCGGTACCGTAACACTCATGGGAAACATTATCGCCGACAACCAGTACTCTGGCGCCGCTATTTTCAGGCCCGCTCTTAGAAGTCTGCAAAATCTTCGCTCTCCATTACCTCTGCGCTGTCTTGCTGTCTGCACAAAGCTTCAATATCGGTAGTACCTTCACCACAACTGTATTCCGATTGCAAAAAAGCAATCCATTGCTTGACAAAGTTGCGACGCTGACCGGCATCAAAGTTCATAGATAAATATTCTGTGACTAAATCGTCCAGATTTTTATCTTGTATAGCGATTGTATAATTCCAATTCCAGGCAATAGCAGCCACTTGAAGAATTTTTTTGCCTAAAGCTTTGAAAAACTCATGCGGCTTCAATTCAGAAGAGGAAACATCGATAGTAGGTACTTGAGGACTAGCCGGAGAGAAAGGCAAGGGACTATTTAAACGCTGTTGCAAAGCCGGGTATTCGGCAATAACATCGCTAATAAATTCCGGAGGAACAGCAAAAGCCCAGAAGAACCCAGGCAAGCGTCTGCTGCCGCACATGTCGACAATTTGACGCATATTGTCAACGACGTTCTTTTTTTCTCTTTTGCTACCAGAAGCTATACGATCTACTTCATCAAATAGAGCAGCAATTCCGGAAAAGCCCAACAAAGTGACCGCTTTAACTAAGCAAGCCAGCATGGAAGAGGCGTTTTGTTCGCAAATATTTTCCGGAATGGTAATCATGCCCAGCTTCAACTTTTTAGTAGAGCTTCCCAAGAGCCACATCTCACAAGCGTCAGCCAGTTCTTCTTCATCTTCCCATAAGCTTTTAATAAAACGCAGAAAGACAATTTTGTAATTGTTGTTGGCGAAATTGCTCATTTTGGCTTTGGCTAACCATTTTTGACGTTCCTGTGAATCGTCAAAGTTCAAAGCCCAGCTGCGAATAATATTACCTAAACCTGAAATATTATCAAAGCTTTCACAATCTTCGGGCGCTTGGGACAAGCCGTTAGCTAAAGCTCGATATACAGCCGAAGCGTCGCCCAAATTGCATCCTTTTAAAGAGAGCTCGGTAAGAGAAGTCAAGAAACCGCGCTTCCAAGCTAAATTGCGCAAGCAAGTGAGGAAGTGAGTCTTACCGGCGCCAAAAGAGCCTCTAATCAGCTTAAAAGCGGAGCCGCGACCGCCTCTTTCCATAGCTTTTAAATAATGTTCATCTAAAATTTTCAGCGGCTCATCGAGCCCAACAGTAACAAACTCGATACCGTGCTCGGGAGGAAGTCCCAAAGATCCCATGCGTTCAATTATTTCGGAAGCCAAAAACTCAGAAGGCTGAGCTTCCGGTTCAGTCATAAAACTGTTAGGCAAAGCAATTACTCCTTATTTTGGAACCAAAGCGATAAATAATACTGACCGCTGCCGACACCATCATCAAGCCAAAAAACTTGCTCTTTATTTTTGGTCGTACCTATAGTAGCCGTACTCAGATTTAAGCGCAAACCACAGCGCTGCAACCCTCCACAACGGCGTAAACGCACAATATCCCAGCAAAACTGAGCTCTAGAGTATTCTCTAAAAGCAGAAGCCGATCCGTTTTCAGTAAATTCACTATTTTGACGAAGTACGGCCAAAATTGCCCAGATATCGTGCAAAGGAACGCGATCTCCGACGCCCTTGCGACGGCAGCGCAACATAATTTTATAAGCTGTCCAAATATCAGCAAACATTTCTTGGCAAAACAACTCTTGCCCCTGGGCACTTTCTGCAGATATTCCTTCAGCTAAAGGCGCCTTGTAGCCGGCCTTGTTAAAAGCCTCCGCTTGTTCTTCTAAAGTGTGAAAAAGCCAATCAGGATCGAGAGGCAAATTGTCAGCTAGCAAAACCCGCGCATAAGCCAGACTAAAAGTGCCGCTGGAGAATTGAGGGCGCACAGAAAAAGGGCCGATCTTAAATTCTAGTGGTTCCGAACCTACGCAGCGAACTTCCCAGCGGCTTTGAGCAGCTTTTGACTTAAAATTCTTGCGAAAAGCTACTTCAGCTTCTTTCAAGGCCCAAGCTTTTACTTGGTTGATCCTTTCGCTGTAAAGGGGCCAAGTAGTGGAGACGCGACGTTCTTGCCAAAGGTGGAAAGCTTTGGCTAAACGAGCCAAATTGGCTAAATTGCGGCTGCGCTTGCAACGCCCTAAAGCTTCTGACAGCGCCTTACCAGCTTCAATATCGGCAGCCGATTCGGCGCGTACTTCTTTTATAACCAGCTCTGCTTCTTCCCAAGAGCCGGAAAAATTTGAACTGAAGCCGTTATTTGCCATTAGATGCTCCATTGCGCATAATTTTGACTTTGCTACAGAGACTAACACTCTCCGGACAATCTTCCCAAAGGACGACACCGCCTTCGGTTCCTTTTTGCCTTGCGTCTTGGAAAGCCCAAACAGTATCGTACATAAACTGAGCTTTAGTGTAGCAACTGACATTGGCCTTGCTAGGATGACGCCCAAAATTACTTGCTACCAGGCCTATACTGTGAACAATAGGCCAAAGCTCTGCCAAAGTAAAATCGGTACGCTCAGATGAGAGAACCGAAGCAGCTGTAACTAAGCGCATCAAAGCCAAGCGAGGGACTGTTTGTTTTTCTTTCAGTTCCAATTCCGCTTTGCACAAATTCTCAATAACGGCAGATGGAGTTAGAGGGCAAGGCTTAGCTATAGGTACTCCACCTACAGAGAACTGAACGCTGTCGGCAGCAAAATCGACAGTTATACAAAATATACCGACGGTTACGGAAAAAGGAATTGTATAATCGTGGGTTTTGTCAGCCCAAGAAGCCGCTATTTCTTTCAGAGAAATACACTCCAGGCCCCTGGCAGCAGCTTCGTCAGCCAATTCTTGCCAAAAAGCAGCAGCAAGCTCGGTAAGTTCGCTTTCCAGCGACAAATTTAGAGCTGACAAAGGCGGCTCTATCCAGGAGCCTGCTTCAAAACTGACTAAACAAGTTGCTGCTTTGTTGGCATTGTCAATGACAGACAATGAAGCTTGCTGCCGACGCATAAACTTAAGCTGAGCGTCCAGTCTATCGGCAGCTTCATCAAGCAATTCATTGAAAGCATCTGCGCGTTTTTCAGCCATAACTTTAATCAGAGCAGCACTCGGCCACAACCTGGCAAATGCTGTCTACCAATCCTTTCAATTCCGGCAAAGAAGGCCCTTCGGCCATAACTCGGATCAAATTTTCGGTTCCGGAAGGACGAACCAACAAACGGCCCTTACCCTTAAGGCTCTCTTCCACAGCTTTCACAGCCTCATTGACACGCTGATGTGAATTCCAAGTATGTTTGTCTTTCACTTTCACGTTGACCATATATTGGGGCTTCTTCTCAACCGCTTTGGCAAGTTCGGAGAGAGGCTTACCGCTGTCTTTAATAATTTGGCTGAGCATTACGCCAGTAACCAAACCGTCTCCAGTGGTAGCATAGTCTAAGAAAATGATATGGCCGGATTGCTCTCCACCCAGAACAGAACCGGAGCGGCGCATCTCTTCCAATACGTAACGATCGCCCACAGCTGTGCGAGCCATTTCAAAGCCGTTGGCTTTACAAGCTTCTTCTAAGCCCAAATTGGCCATAACGGTAGTGACAATACGTTTGCCAGAGAGCTTATCTTCTTTATCAAGCCATTTGCCAAAGAGCAACAACATATGATCGCCATCAATCATCTGGCCTTTTTCATCACAAGCCAGGCAACGATCGGCATCACCATCGAAGCAAAGACCGAAATCGGCGCCCAAACTGACAACTACACTTTGCAAAGACTCGGGATGAGTCGAACCACACTGATTATTGATATTGGTACCATTAGGATGGCTGTGCAACACAGTAACGTGGGCCCCAAGATGGCGGAAAATGTTTTCAGCCAGAGCAGAAGAAGCACCGTTGGCACAATCTAAAACAATATTTAAACCGTCTAAACGTATTTTGGCTATTCCAGTCACATAATCAGCATATTCACGCTGAGCTTCTTGACCATCTATAATGGCGCCGATATTGCCTTCGATAGCACGAGGAAGCTCTTCAGCTTTAGCAATAAGCTCTTCCAGCTCATCTTCTTGTTCGTCGCTAAGCTTATAGCCATCAGCCCCAATTAGTTTCAAGCCGTTATCATAAAAAGGATTATGGCTGGCGGAAATAACACAACCGCCTTGAGTATTGTAGCGACGAATAGCCCAAGCAACTCCCGGAGTAGGAATGACCTCTAAACACAAAGCGTTGACTCCGGAACTTATTAAGCCGCAAACATAACTATATTGCAAAAGCTGGCCGCTGGTGCGGGTATCTCTACCGACTGCAATTACGGGTCTTTTGCAAGTTTGCTCAGAACCATCACCTTTAAATTGCTCTTTTACCAAGCAACCGTGGGCTCTGCCCACTCTGAAAGCCAATTCGGGAGTAAGAGTATCGTTTGCCCGACCACGAATTCCGTCTGTGCCAAATAAACGCGCCATAACTAAATTATATTCTCACATTTCTTTGCTTTGAAGAAGCACAAAGACCATTTGTAATTGCTCATTACCCATTTTTCCCCAAACTATGAAGCCAGTTACAAAAATAGCCTCTGCAGCTACTCAAATTTGAAGCCAGCGTCTTCAATATTTTCTAGGCTTATCCCTGCCCCAAAAGCGGTTCACCCTTGGCAAAGACAAGCAATTGAAAGAGCGCTTAACTTATAAAATGTCAAGCGCTCTTTGCTCCATTCACATATTAAAATTGGTATTCGCCTTGATCGTCCAGAGATTCGACAGCTTCCGGTTTTACTTTCGGAGCGACAGTAACGGTAACACTATTTTGAGGCAATTCTTGTACTCGATATTTGCTAGGCAAAATAAGCTTAACTTTTTTGCTGGTCGTCTTGCCTTCATATTGGAAAACGTAATGTTCCACTTCCAGTGAACTAAAAGCTATTTTATCTATATCGTCGCCGCTAAGGTAAACCTCTTCGGGAGAGACCAACACTTGATAATCTTCTCCACTGCGGCTTTTTACAGCGATATTGCTTAAATCTACCTTAACTTTGCGCACTGGATAAGCTGGAACGGTTACAAAAACACTGTTAGTATAGATCTCTACATCGTTTACTTTATTGCCATTGACATCAATAGCATTTAAGGTAACGGCTTTGGTGCTAAAACTGGAGTTGATACCGGAAATAGAAATAGGTACAGAAACACAAGAAACTTTATCGACATCTTCCATGCTGCCTACGATACGCACCTTAGAAGGCTCTACCATGGGAGTTTCTAAACGACAACTGTCGCTAGGCTTACCTACTAAATTGATCTTTACGGGCACACTGGCAAAAGTACGTTGTGAAACTGAAGCCCAAACATGACTGGGCTCAACTTGAGAAATTTCCGCTCCTCCGGGAGCCATAGCATCGACAGCTTCCAAACTGGTACCTGGCTTGTTGCGCTTACTCAAGTCTACCACTACAGATATAAGCTTAGGATCGATACGATCTATCACATTTTTGGTGCCGCTGATAGTTACTGTAACTTCACGAGGATTTATCGAACTTATCAACTCGTTATCGCTGGGAGCCAAAATATCAATAGGCTTGGTGTAAACGCGCTGTGCGGGCAATTCACTTATGGGCTTAGCCAAAGTCTTGACCAACATGGCCGTTACGACAGCCAAGAGGAAAGCCAGCATTTTTAAGCCAAAATTGTTGCGCAAACGAGCCCACATTTAATCATCACCTCCTATGGCGTCACCAATAGTGCGGAACAAATTGAAAGTAGTAAAGCGTCTATGCTTTTCTTTGTTCCATTCGCTCATAAGTTCTCGAGCCAGGGCCTTGCGCACTTGCGCTTCCTCAATCATGGGTTGACTAAAAGCACCATCTTTAGCGATACGTATTTCTCCAGTTTCTTCGGAAACAACTACGACTATAGCATCACTTTGTTCGGTAATACCGATAGCAGCTCTATGGCGCGTACCGAAGCGAGAATCTACTACAGAATCGGTCAGAGGCAAATAGCAAGCTCCGGCCAAAAGGCGACCGTCACGAATAACTACAGCTCCATCATGTAAAGGGGTCTTGGGACGGAAGATAGTTTGTAAAAGCTTGGCAGAAATAAAGCCATCCACAATTTGGCCGGTCTCTACCACTTCTTGCAAACCAGTCTCTTGCTCCAACACAATGAGAGCTCCAAAACGGGTAGTAGATAAGTTGTAAGCGGCCAGAGCTATTTCATCAATTATGCGTTTTAGTTCTTCTTGACGGATTTCACTTATGCCATTGGAAGAAATAAGGCCGCGTTGTCCCAATCTAGTTAAAGCGCGACGCAACTCGGGTTGGAAGACAACTGGCAAAGCCACCAAGGTAGAAACCAAAATGCCGTTCAAGATATAGCTAAAAGTTTGCAATTTGGCGATATAAGCCAAACCTTGCAACAGCAAAAGAGCGCCAATACCTTGCAAAATTTGTAAAGCACGCGTACCTTTTATAAGCAGCAATATGTAGTAGAAAAATACTGAAACCAAGATGACGTCAATAAAATCCCAATAGGTGACGTCACGCAACAGAGCATATACTCGTTCTAGCAATCTAAATCTACCCCAAGGTGAAATGGAACCGCTGCATTAAAAATTGACACAGCTTTCCAAGTACATATTTTGCAGCTGATTGGCCGTAATTTTAATTAGCGTCTCAATAATGCACTGAAACGACGCATACAAGCTCCAGCTGCTGCGCAAGTAAAGAAACATTTAAAAGCATTAAAAGGCAAAATCGCACCGATTAAGTAGCTACCCATAGACATGGGAACGAACTCGGCAAAAAGCTCTCGAAGCAGAAAGTAAATGCCAAAATTTACAGGCAACATAACAGCTACAGTGATTAGAGAACCGAGCAACATAGCCAAACAAAGACGCTTGTAAGAAAATTCTTCGCCTTTAGACATATTGTAAAAACTGGAAGAAGAACAAACTAACAATAAGCCTGTAATTAAATTAGCCGGCACACCTATAAGTTCCATGGGATGGAAATTGATAAAAATGTAAAGCGCACACTTGATGGCCACTACCAAAGCTCCAGCCCAGGGGCCTAATGAAAAAGCCAAAATCAAAGCCGGTACTTCAGCAAAATCAAAAGTTAGAAACGGAGCGATAGGCACAATAGGAACTCTGATAGCCAACATGAGCAAGAGCGACAGAGCAGCCATAATGGCAATCTTCATCCAAGTAGAAAGGCTAAAAGAAGTCAAATTTTTATTTTCACTTCCAGATAGAGAAGTCTTGTTATCGTCAGCCATTATTCTGTCCGTTCTGGCTCTGAGGCTTAGTCATGGAAGTATCAATCCAACAAAAATAATCTTCGCTGCTTTTTCCTAAAGGCAAAGAAATTATTTCGGGTATATCGTAAGAGTGTAATTGTTTGATGGAAGAAATCAATTCGTCCAGCTTATCTTGCCTGGTTTTCATAAGCATAAGCGTCTCACGACATTCTTCGATTTTGCCTTCCCACCAGTAGATAGAAGAAATTTTGGGCACTAAATTTACACAGGAAGCCAAGCGCTCTTCCAAAACATGGTGAGCGATGGATTTTGCTTCTGAAGTAGACGAAACAGTGACCAAAACCACATGGTACGCAGAATCCATAAAAGTATTTTTACCTCTCCTCTGTTTCTTGACAAAAAATATTTGAACAAAGTCGCTTTTTACTTAATGATAGCGACCCCTTTTTAGTTTTTTACGACTGCGTTTTTCCGACAAATGGCCGGGCAAGTCCTGAGCGTCGGCAATTACAATTACTGAGGGAGCCTGGGAATATTTCACAGTTTTGTAAAGCCAAGTATTTCCTTGAGCATGAACAGCTTGACCAAACTCTATAAGTTTGCATTGTTCATCAATAATGAGTACACCTACTCCACAAACTTTAACGGTATCGAAAGCGGTTATCTCAATTAAATCGCCTTTGCGACCATTATACCGTGACAAATCTATGCGGGTAATTTCCGGAGGTGTAAAGAAATCACGCGCTGCCAATTCCAAAGGGCTCATTCCCAATTTAGCGGCAGCTTCTGTATATGTAGGCTCACGCTGGGCCGCTTCGGCATAAGCTAAAGCGTCTTGAAAGCACTCCCAACAGAGACTGTCAGCTTCACAACTGGCTCCGTTAGGATGGATTAGACGATGAATCTTGTCTGGTGCTACTTCTAAAGGCAAAAAATGCTCAGAGCAACAATCGTCGCTACATTCGCCCCTATGGGAGCCTTGAGAGACGGAGCCTTCATCTTGCTGATTTTGATTATTCAAATTGTTGGGCCAGTTGGCTGACAATATAGCTATACCCCTACGCAAAAATATCCGATTAGAACTTTGCCAGATCGCTGACATTCGCTTTCATAATTGCAAACAATATCTTACTCCCCCACCTCTTTTGCCCCCTTCTATGCTGAACAGCCAATAGGTTCACCGTCACAAAAAAAGGCTCCTGCCGAAAAGAATGTCTAAGGCTCGTTCCCTATTAGGCTAAAGCTTAAATCAAAATGGCCAAGATTTTTTATAAACAGCAAAAAAGGATTTTATCAGTAACAATAGAACAAAATGTTCACCAGGCAGGGGAGTCGGTGTTTCCCGGCTGAGATGGCGGTGCAAGCTGTCTACCCTTAGAACCTGATCCGGGTAATGCTGGCGAAGGGAGCTTGGTTTTTTCTTTTCTGGCACTTTGTTCAGATATTAAACAAAGGCCGACAGAAAGTAAAATTGTTTCTGTGTGGGAGAGCTATGGCAGACAGTCCTGTTACCGGTCAGACCAATCCAGCAAACGGCAACGAAGACGTATTCGCTCAGTTGCGCAAACTTGCCGAAATAAGCCATCAAATCGAGCAGCACGCACGAATGCAAGCTTCGGCTTACAATTTTGTTCAAGCCGGCGAAATAAAACGCCGTATTGAAGAGCTGACAGAGAATCAGAACAGATTAGTCATGGACATCGTCGGCCGTCATCCCGACGTAGAAGTTCGTGATCGCTTTGTGAAGTTGGCTCACAAAATAGATGATTACCGCCCTCAGATAAAATCTTGCGAAGACCCTCAAGAGCTTAAGAAGCTACAAAAAGAGATCGACGAAGCCGTCGAAGAGTGGGTCTACCAATTCCAAGTAATTGTTTCCGAGATTGTAGGCGTCAAGCCTCCGGATTCACCTATCCAGGGAGAGAGTCCCTTCTAATAACAGATTAAGTTTTTCCCTTATAAGAGAGGCCCTTAGTTCATAGCGAAGCATAAGGCGCCTTTTTTTATTTGTTAGACACATATATGCTTTAGTGAACTTTTTAGATTTATTTAAAAATTTTCGTAGTTAAAAATTTTTAAATAAAACGGGATCGCTTCCAATGGGCATAGAAGTTTGCTCCTCCAGCAGCTCAGTGACGAAAGGTTTATTTATGGATTCTCTTCCTTCTTCACAAGAAAAAAACAATGTTCCAGAATCTGGAGCCGTAAGTTTTAAAATATACGAACAACTTCGGGCCGAAATTCAACACCTCAAGCAAGAACTCGTTTCTGTTTCCGAGCAAAATGTAGACTTAGCCATTCAGCTAGGACAAATTGACGAGTTAAACGGTGTCGTGGCCGAGCGCAACAGCCAGATCGAGCGCCTTAATCAAGAAGCCGTCGCCCTCAACAAAACTATTACGGATCTAAAGCAACAACTTAGTCAAGAAACCGAGCATGCTCAAAAATCGGATATGCGCATTGAAGAGTTGCTCACTTTAGAAGCGGAATTGCGCTCCGATCTCAAGCGTTCCCAAGAAGAATGCCTTGATCTTAAAGCACAAATAGAGCGCCACCTAGCTTCTATTGCCAGCTTGCAAGAAGCGCTCACTCAAGCCCAAGACGCTAATGCCCGCCACGTGGCCGCTCTCGAATCTTTGGAAGCTTATATTAGCAAACCTGAAGAAAAAGAAGACAAAGAGGATACTCCTCCTCTGTTGCATTTAAAGAATGCCTTACACGAAATTTTGGGTACCGCCGGTCAGGTTATCTTTAATCGTGCTTGTCGCCTCGTAGGCACCGATGCCAACAACTTAGAGGCTACCACTCCGGAGCAATTGCAAAAAGCAGCTATTTCAATTATTGCTCCCGCTTTGCGCCTGTGTCGTGGCGAAAAGATGATAAAAGACTTACAAGAGCGCATTCGTAGCATTTGCGCTTCTGTAGGCGAAATTGGCCCTGAGTTGGAGGCTGCTTTAAGTGGAACAAGCAAAACTACCTTGCCTACCGCTACCGTTTCCGAAGCTAACGTCTCAGAAGTTAGTGAAGCCCAAAATGATGCTGTCAAAGAAAGCAATTTCCAAGAAGAGCCTCAAGAATCTCAGCCTCAAACCGATATTTCCCAAGATGTAGCTTCTGAAAGCGATTCTGAAGAAACAACCTCTGAGCCGTCTTCTCATGCTCAAGACGATGAACAAACCGTTGTAGAAACGGAAGCTCCAGTTTCCGAAGAAGTTAATTCCACAGAAGTTGAAGAAGAGGCGAAAGAAGAGCCAGAAAAGGAAGAAAATAAAGAAGAAGTTTCCTCTCAGGAAGCTACTGAAGAAGAAGAAGAAGAAGAAGAAGAAGAAGAGCCGGAGTTGAGCATTTTTGCCAATTACGACTACGAAGAACCAGAAAATGAAGACACTAAGTCAGCTTCTGAAAATTTGCCTTCTGTAGCCGAGTCAGTAGAAGTAGACGATAAGCAAGCGTCAGAAATTTCTAGTGCAGAAGAAAATGGAAGCGCAAAAGCTGAAATTCCTCAACAGAGCAGCGCTGAAGAGGTAGAAGAAGGCGCTGATAAAGAAGAGGAACAAGCTGAAACTAAGGCTGAAAATACCGGTAATTTCCTCGGGGATCAGCTAGTAAGAAATACAGAAGTACCTAACCGTACATTGTCTGACAAGCGAGCTCAAGAATTTAATACCACTTTCAAGACTATTTTAGATGGCACTCAAAGTAAGTTCCAAGATCATGTAGTCGATCTTATTTATAAGATGACTTGGAGCCCCAATCAAATTTCTGAGCGTGATCGCGCTTGCACGCGTCCTAAGCAAATCAATAAATTATCCCAATCTATTATCCGCTCATCGGTAGACTTTGATCTCGATCAAATAATCGAATGGCTCAATTATTTGGTTATGCCCAAGCGAATCAATACTTACGTGCCCGAAGAACACTTAGCTCAAATGAGCAATATCCGCACCCGTCAAGACAACGAAGTGCAAGATTTGCTCAACGTAGTTGAAGCTTTAAATAAGCGCATCTTCCGCAAAGATCGCTTAAAAGTTCACTTCTTCGATGGGCCCTACATGTATTTGAGCTATACCAAATCCAAGGAACCGCACATTTACTTTAACAATGAAATTGTCAGTAAATTCAACCAAGCTCAGCTGACTTTCTTTGCTGCCAGAGCTTTATTTAGTTTGCAGCGCGGCTACTTCGAATTGGAAACGGCCTTACAATCTATTACCAATCAGCCTGATTACGATCCTCTGGTCTTTGGTTCTACTTTATTGAAGCGCTCTTTGGCTTTAGCTTCGGAAAAATCGATTGCTATTCCGGCCAATTTGGCAGATGAAATTCAAAATGCTTGGAACATAGAATCTAGTCAGGAATTGCTCAACTTAGTAGATCGTTGTTACAAATCTACTAAATTCGCCCAATTCAGCTACATTAAAGAATTGCTTTCCACTTCAACTCCTTTCCAACAGAGCATGAATATCGAGGGAGACGCTTTTACTTTAAAATTCTGCAACATTTATGATGCTTCTTTAGCTATCGTAAAATTGTTGAATAGTTGTGAAGTAGCCGAACAATACGCCAAAGAGGGCTTTAACGAGCTCTTCTCCGACCGCAGCTTGCCTCAAACTTACTTGCAACAACGCTTGAGTAACTTGTGGCTCAGCTACTATATCAACGGAGATGAATTTGCTTTCTAACTAGACGAAAACTTATCTCTTAAATATAAAAAGAGCGCTACGTGACGAACCTTCGCAACGTAGCGCTCTTCTTTCTTGATTAAGAAAAGATACTATTTCCGTTGTTTGCACTAGCAAACATTGGAGAGCATCTTAGTTAAAAAGCCAACTGCTCAAATAACGTTCGCCGCAATCGGGCAACAGAGCCACAATTCTCTTGCCTTTAAACTCCGGACGCTTGCTGAGCATTAAAGCAGCATGGAGTGCGGCTCCAGAACTGATACCAATAAGCAAACCTTCACGAGAAGCGGCCAAACGAGCAGCCTTGCCGGCATCTTCGGCAGTTACTTTAATAATTTCATCAATAATTTCAGTATTTAAAACTGCAGGCACAAAACCGGCGCCAATGCCCTGAATTTTGTGCGGGCCGGGCTTGCCGCCAGAAAGTACTGGAGAATCAGAAGGCTCAACAGCAAAAAGCTTAGCCTGAGGATTGTAACCTTTAAGAACTTCACCCACACCAGTAAGCGTTCCACCAGTACCGACTCCAGCCACAAAAGCATCTACATGCCCGTCAGTATCACGCAAAATTTCCAAAGCTGTAGAGTGTTTATGAATTTCGGGATTGGCCATATTGTTAAATTGCTGAGGCATAAAAGAGCCGGGATTTTCACGGACTAACTCTTCAGCTTTTTCAATAGCTCCCTTCATGCCCTTAGCGCCTTCAGTCAGAACCAGCTCAGCACCGTAAGCAGCCAAAAGCTTCCTGCGCTCGATGCTCATGGTATCAGGCATAGTTAAAATTAAACGATACCCTTTTACGGCTGCAGCCAAGGCCAAGCCAATACCGGTATTGCCACTGGTAGGCTCGATAATTAAAGCTCCAGCTTTGAGTTTGCCTTCTTGCTCGGCTTTTTCGATCATAGCCAAACCGACGCGATCCTTAACGCTACCACCGGGGTTAAAATATTCTACTTTAACCAAAACTTCCGCGCCGCCCTCATTGAGCTTATTGATACGCACCAAGGGAGTGGAACCGATTTTATCCAAAATGCTGTTATAGATCTTTTCACTCACGACTAAAATACTCCTAACAATTTTATATTCCGTTGGGAGATAGTGTAATAAAGTCTACTATTTTAGTCAACTTTATTTTTACGATTATTAACACAAAACTATTCGATTTTCCGAAGAAATTAGGCAAAAAAAATATTTTACTTACTTAAAATACGACTAAAAAAGTAGTATATTATAGGAGAGATAACTCAAATATAAGGATTTACATTTATGAAAATTTCTACTCGAGGACGTTACGGTCTGCGCATATTAATAGATATAGCTTTATACGATTTGGCCTCCAAACCGCGCATGGTGCGCGAAATAGCCGAAAATCAAGGTATATCAGAAAAATATATTAGCCACTTAATTATCGACTTGCGCAAAGCCGGTTTTATAAAGTCTATTCGTGGAGCCGGCGGCGGTTATCGTTTAGCTAAATCTCCTCAACAAATCAAGCTTTCAGACATCATAGAAGTAATGGAAGGGCCGATCAATTTAGTTAGTTGTGCAGAAAAGAACAAAATATGCCAACGTTCGGCTTTGTGTCCAGCTAAAGATATTTGGCAGCAAATTTCTCAAGAATTTCGGGCAGTATTAGCCAAATATACTTTGCAAGATTTTCTCGATCAATATATGACTAATGGAGAGCGCTTCCTAGACTATTGTATTTAGAATCAGGCTTTATATATCATAAATAAACAAATCCTCGGCTCTGCTCCTTAAAGAGGAAAAGATCCGAGGATTTGTTGCGTAGCACGCTACTTTACAGCATGGCAATATTTCAAGCCATATCTATACTTGTTACCAAGGGAAGAGCATTAAAGCTACAGACTTTGTCCAATAAGCGACAGCCTGATCCCAGTTCATCACAGTGGCACGGCCAGAGAAGTTGAGCAATACGATAGGCTTGC
>OQVS01000449.1_pt1 | contig 28177 bp, 19 predicted proteins | sample 1691601 | NCBI WGS metagenome assembly OQVS01 (sample SAMN03418268, study PRJEB22391) | human gut metagenome | biome: human-gut; feature: organic feature; material: feces | host: Homo sapiens | place: Tanzania | collected 2013-01 | reverse complement strand
GCCATTAAGTCGGACAGAGCAAAAGTCGTTATGACCGCAGGCTGTATATCGAAAACCTTTGACATAACTAACTATATTTACAACTCTAGGAAGAGAGGTAACTCGCCAAATCAGAAATTGACTGTGTCAAAAAATTAATCCAAAACCTATCATCGGCAGATGTGGTTTATGGAAAATCTGTTTTTAGACTCTAAATCTGTTTGTCGATATACCTGCCACCATACATGATGCGCATAACCGTAACAGTTCTGTTCTCTTGGCTAGGAACATAGAAAACAAGATAGTTGTCTACTGGCATGATACGCATATTGCGCTGGTGCCAGTTCTTTTTATCATATGTACGATAACGTTCCGGCATTTGGTCCAGAGAAGCAATAGCTTTCTCAATGCGGGAAAGCTGACTGTTTGCATTCTGCACAGACTGTAGCTCCACAGCAATGTATCTGAAAATCTCAGACAGGTCAGCCTGAGCGGTTTCTGTTAAAACAATTGAATATTTCATACGCCGAATTCCTTACGGACATTTGCAAATGCCTGAGCCATAGGAATTGTACGTCCGGCTTGGGCATCCTCATAGCCTTTTTCCAGTTCTGTATCCAGCTGTTCTGCTGTCATGCGGCTGATATCCAGAGGATGTTCCGGCAATTTCACCTCAAATGGCAGCCCCTTTTGCAGAACAATCTGTTTATAAAACATGGTAATAGCATTGGAAGCGGAAATACCCAGTGCTGCCAGAATGGTCTCAGCCTGACTCTTGAGGTCTGGTTCAATGCGTGCATACATATTTGCTGTTTTAGCCATATCAAAAACTCCTTTCAGGTTTGTGTAAACTATTTACACTTTCATTGTACGCGATTGTACGGACAAAAGCAATACATATAACTATAGCTTATCACTTCCCCTTCAAATCCGGAAGCACTTTTGCAGTGCTTTGTACTCACCCAATGCCAAAATCGTAATATCCTCGGACAATATCGTATCAGACATGACAGAAACATCAGTTTTTCCTGACCGTTTAATGCCGAGAATGTTGATCCCGAACCTTCTGCGTACATCCAGCTGGCCAACGCTTTTTCCAATCCACTCCTTCGGTACTTGTACTTCAAATATGGCATGCTGTTCGTCAATCTCTATGTAGTCAAAAATATGGTCTGCACTGTACCGGATTGCTGCCCATTTTGCCATCTGTTTTTCGGGGTAGACTACATTGTTTGCACCGTTTCTGAGCAGAAACTTCGCCTGCACATCGCGTTCAGCGCGGGATACCACAGATTTTGCCCCCAACTCTTTCAGCAGCGAGGTAGTCTCCAGGGAGTTCTGGAAGTTGCTGCTGATGGTTACGAAGCAAACATCAAAATTTCCAATTCCAAGGGTACGCAGAAACTCCTCATTGGTGCTGTCACCAATCTGTGCATTAGTGACAAAAGGAAGCACATCGTTGATCCGCTCCTCATTTGTATCGACTGCCATGACCTGATGCCCCAGTTGAGAGAGTTGCATGGCGATATGCCGTCCAAAACGACCTACTCCAATCAATAAAATATTTTTCATGATATAGATGCTCCTTTGCTTATCCTATCGTGATTTTTTCCTGCGGCAGTTTTCCATTGCCATTTTTCTTACTGGACACTGTTGCATAAATGAGCGTAAGTCCACCGACTCTGCCCAAATACATCAGCGCGATTAATACCATTTGCGAGGGAATATGCAAATGTGGTGTAATTCCCAGACTCAGCCCCGTCGTGCCTACTGCTGACGCTGCTTCATACAGGCAGGAGGACAGAGGAAGATTCTCATATACACTGATAAAAAGACCTCCACCAAAGAACAGCACAAGGTACATCGTTAGAATGGTGGCGGCAGTTTTGACAGCGTCGCAATCTACCCTGCGTCCAAAGAACTGGACACTGTCCCGCTGGCGGAAAGTGGCAACAACATTGCCAAGCAGAACAGCCAGTGTTGTGGTTTTCATACCGCCTGCCGTGGAGCCGGGAGAACCGCCAATGAGCATCAGGAGGATCATCACGGCCAAGGACACACTGGACATTCCCGGTAGATTGACTGTGTTGAAGCCAGCCGTTCTTGGTGTGACCGACTGGAACAGCGCTGCCTGAATCCCCTCTCCGAGGGGAAGGGTACCAAAGTCTACAAAGAAGAAAAAAAGCGCTGGCAGGATGATCAGTGCCAATGTTGTGACAAGAATCACCTTGCTCTGCATTCGATAACGGTGGAAGTGCAGCTTGTTTTCGCAAATATCATCCCATGTCAAGAATCCGATGCCACCGGTTATGATCAGTACCATAATCGTGATATTGATTACAGGATTTTGGACATACTCGGTAAGGGAGGGATACAAGTTATCGCTAGTTCCCAGAATGTCAAACCCAGCGTTACAAAAGGCAGAGATGGAGTGAAACACCGCCAGCCAAATTCCGTGCCATCCATAGCCATGGCAAAACACCGGCAGCATGGCCAGGGCACCGATTAGTTCGATGAGGAATGTTCCTCGCAGGATGAATCGTGTCAATCGGACGATACCTCCGACTTTCGGTGCTGAGATGGCATCCTGCATGGTACTGCGCTGCATCAGAGAGATTTTTTGCCCGGACATCAGGGCAAAGGATGCTGCCACGGTGACAACACCAAATCCACCTATCTGAATCAGCATTAGAATCACCATCTGACCAAAAGTTGACCAATAGCTGCCGGTATCCTGCACCACAAGCCCTGTTACACAAACAGCGGATGTGGCGGTAAACAGCGCTTCATTGAATGGAGTTACGCAGCCCTCTGTTGTAGAGATCGGCAACATCAGCATCAGCGCCCCTAGCAGAATGACTCCGGCAAAACCAAGTATGATAATTTGAAAAGACGAAAGGCGAAACTTTCTGTAAATTATTTTTTCTGACATTGTCCCCACTCCTACTTTTACGGTATGGTTATATCATAATATTGTCAATATCATTAGCCACATCAAGAAATCCTTTCAGTTTTGTATGGTCTATTTATATTTTTTTATTGTACGCGATTGTATAGATAAAAGCAATACATATAGTGCATGGATAATCCGCCTTAGGGTACTTCGCGCAATAGAAAAACAGCCATTGATGAAATTTTCAATGACTGTCATAGGTGTATTGTTGATAAGACTACTGTTAGATATTATCTTAGTATCTTGATTTAGGCAGGACTAAGGGTAAGGTTCAGTCCCAGGGATTGGGTGATTTTTAACAAAGTATCCAATTTAGGAACAGTTTTATAGCTTTCGATACGGGCTACAGATGATGGGGGCATATGGCATATTTCGGCCAATTTTCAGATTTTCCCCATCATGAAAAGGTTTTCATGGTTGGAAAACACCTGCTGAAAAAATAACGTATAATAATAAATGTAAGGTGAAGGGAAGAGAGAGTACCGAAGCCTGAAGAAATTATATGCGTAATAAATAAAATTTTTACTTAGGGGGTATAAAGCAATGGCAACATTGAAGAAGTTCCCAAAGGGCTTCATTTTTGGCGGTGCCACAGCTGCCTATCAGGTAGAAGGGGCTACCAAGGAGGATGGCAGAGGGCCATGTGCCTGGGATGATTATATGAACCGTCCCGGCAGCCGGTTTACTGCTGATCCAGCTAGTGATTTCTATCACAAATACAAGGAAGACTTACAGCTATCCCACGACTTCGGCATCAACGGTATCCGGATTTCCATTTCCTGGACCCGCATCCTGCCAGAGGGCAAGGGCAAAATCAACCAGGCTGGTATTGATTATTACAATGACTTAATTAACGAGTGCATCAAGCAGGGGGTAGAGCCTTTCGTAACTCTCCATCATTTTGACACTCCGCTGCCATTCTTCAACAACGGCCACTGGCTCAACAGAGATTTGATTGACTACTTCGTAGATTACGCCAAAATCTGCTTTGAGAACTTCGGTGACAGAGTAAAGAAATGGGCAACCTTCAATGAGCCTTGGTCCATTCCACAGAATGGCTACATTGCAGGCAACTTCCCACCACACAAGCAGTTCGATATGCCATCAGCCATTCAGATGATGCATATCATGATGGTGGCCCATGCCAAGGCTCTGAATCTCTACAAATCCATGAATCTGCCAGGAGAAATCGGTATTGTTCACACCCTGGAGGGCAAGGTGGCAATTTCCGATAAGCCAGAGGATATACATGCAAGAGATTTGGATGATGCAATGGCCAACCGCTTCATGATGGATGCTTGCTTCCACGGTGGCTACGATGATGAAACTATGGCTCTGATCAACGAGATTCTTGACAAGAACAATGGTCAATTGGTAACCTATCCAGAGGACTTTGAGGAGTTCCGCAAGGCTGCTGAGCAGATTGATTTCCTGGGTATGAATTATTACTCCAGCCACTTCCTGCAGGCCTATGAGGGTGAAAGCAGAATCTACAGCAACTCCACCGGCGACAAGGGCACTTCCGTATTTGCCCTGAAGGGTGTAGGAGCCAGAGTTTGCAACCCAGAGGTGCCAACTACCGATTGGGATTGGCCAATTTATCCAGTAGGCATGTACAATCAGTTGAAGCGGATTGCTAAGGACTATCCAAATTACAAGAAAATCTACATTTCCGAAAACGGCATGGGCTACAAGGACGACTTCGAAAACGGCAAGATTGACGATACACCTCGTATTGAATACGTTACCCAGCATTTGGAATATCTGCTGAAAGCCGTAGAAGAAGGGGTTAATGTATGTGGCTATTACATCTGGTCCTTGATGGATGTGCTTTCCTGGTCCAACGGCTACAACAAGCGCTATGGCCTGTTCTATGTAGACTACAATGACCAGAAGCGTTATCCCAAGAAGAGTGCATATTGGTACAAGCTGATGGCTCAGCGAGGGGAAATCGTACCAATTGAGGATGTTGAATATTAAGAAAGTATAATATAGAAAGAAGAGAGAGTTATGGAAAAAATTAACGCTGCGGTTGATAGAATGAAACCTTTCTTTGAAAAGGTTTCCAACAACCCATATCTGAGAGCAATTCGGGACGGCTTTGTAAGCTGTCTGCCAGTAATCCTGTTTTCATCCCTGTTCATTCTGGTTGCCTGCATTCCAGAAATCTGGGATTTCAAGTGGGATGATTATGTAAGCGGTCTTTTGTGGCAGGCTTATGGTTATTCCATGGGTATCCTGTTCGTATTGATGGTGGCTACCATCGCCAAGAGCTTGACTGACAACTTTAACCACAAGCTGCCAAAGCTCCGTCAGATTAACACCGTATCTGTAATGATCGTATCCATCATCTGCTTCCTGCTGCTGTCTGTAGAGGGTGTAGATAAGGGTATCGCCACTGAGTTCATGGGTACCAAGGGCCTGCTTTCCGCTTTCGTAGTAGCCTTCACCGTACCAAATATCTACAAGTTCTTTGTAGGCCGTGGCATTACCATCAAGCTGCCTGAGGAAGTTCCTCATTACATTGCTCAGACCTATGCTGACCTGTTCCCTCTGGCTGCTTCCATTACCTTCTTCTGGGTATTCAGCTTCGTATTCCGCGATGTAACCGGCATGCTCTTTGGTAACTGGATTCTGGAGCTGTTCAAGCCACTGTTCCAGGCTGCTGACGGTTATATCGGTATCGCTCTTATCTATGGCGCTATGGCCATGTTCTGGTTCGTAGGTATTCATGGTCCTTCCATCGTAGAGCCTGCTGTAACCGCTATCTACATTGCTAACATCGAGCTGAACCTGCAGATGGTACAGGCTGGTGAGCACGCAACCGCTATTCTGACTCATCCAACTTCCTACTTCGTAGCCACTCTGGGTGGTACTGGTGCAACCCTGATGTTCTGCGCCATGTGCGCCTTTATCGCCAAGTCCAAGCAGCTCCGTACTGTAGGACGCAGCTCCTTTATTCCTGTAATCTTCGCTGTTAACGAGCCAATCCTCTTTGGTGCTCCTATCGTATTGAACCCAGTTCTCTTTGTTCCATTCATTCTGGCTCCAATCGCCAACGTATGGCTCTACAAGTTCTTCGTTGATGTTCTGGGCATGAACGCCTTCTCCTATATCCTGCCTTGGACTACTCCAGGTACTATCGGTTTGATTGTAGCTACTGGTTTTGCCAAGCTGTCCTTCTTCCTGGCTCCATTGCTGCTGGTTGTGGATGCTGTTATCTACTATCCATTCTTCCGTGCTTATGACAAGCAGTTGGTAGAACGTGAGGCTCTGATTGCCGAGGGTGCTGAGCTGGATGACGATGGTGTACCTGTGGAAGAAGCTGTAGCTGTTAAGGAAGTTGAAGTAAAGAAGGAAGAGCCAAAGGCTGCTCCTGTACCAAAGACTGAAAAGAAGGTTCTGGTTCTCTGTGCCTCCGGTGCCACCAGCTCCATGCTGGCCAAGGCAATTGTCAAGGGTGCCAAGGCTGCTAATGCTCCTGTTGATTCCATCGCTATGGCTTATGGTCAGCACAAGGATTGCATTACCGACTATGATTTGATTGTTCTGGCTCCACAGATGGCTTCCATGTTTGATGAGTTGAAGCACGACTGTGACGAGAAGGGCGTACCTGCAGCCACCTGCTCCGGCAAGGAATATGTAGGACTTACCCGTAACCCTGCTGGTGCATTGGAATTTGCTCTGGCACATATTGCTTAAGTTATCCCTGTCGGTACATTGACATAATACTTAATGTACTTTCTCCCAAGGGGCTGTGAGTGCCAATTAGCCTCACAGCCCTATTTTACTAATCAAGGGAAAAAACTCAAAATACAACATTTTTCCGTATATACGTAACAGATATGGGTGGCGTGATACAGGAAAAAATATTAAAATCCTATATAGAAACAGCGAAATGATGTAAAACAATAAAGAAAAACCGCCATAAATTCCGTTTATGTCAGATTTTTTGGTAAAAAACCAAATTATTATGACAATTCCCTTGCAACAAAAGTGGGGATTTGATAACTATGGCCGGAATTTGTCCAGCGGTGGGGGTAAGGTTGCTGTATCAGAGGAGGAAGTATTATGAGTGGAATTCCTGTAATTACCATTAGCCGTCAATATGGTGCCGGTGGCCGTGAGATTGCTGGCCTGGTAGCCGAAAAGCTTGGTGTCAAGCTCTATGACCGTCAGATTGTCCATATTGCCGCAGCCAAAATTGGTCTTGATGATCTCAGCGAAAATGACTTGTTAGAGCTGGAGAACTATGTTAAGCCATTGTCCATGAGCTTTTTGCCATTCCGTTCCTTTGGCATGAATATGAGCGATTCCAGTCAGAAAATCTTCATGACTGAGTCTGCTGCTATTCGCAAGCTGGCAGAAGATGGCCCTTGTGTTATTCTGGGCCGCAGCGCTGACTACGTATTGCGGAAGTTCGAGAATAAATTCTCCATTTTCATCTGTGCAGACGATGAATTCCGTGAGGCTAGAGGTAAGGAAGTCTATGGCGGCAAAACCTTGAAGGAACTGGACCAGGAGGACAAGAAACGTGCTCGTTATTACAACTACTATACTGGCCAGAACTGGGGAGAAGGCCAGAACTATGATTTGGTTGTAAATACCAGCCGTGATTCACTGGATAAGATAGCCGATGCTATTATCGACTATATCAAGGTTGTTAAGGGGTAATTATTTAGTAAAAGAGGGGAAGTTAATATTATGTCAAACGGTAAAAATCGTACCTTGCAGCGTATAGCCTATGCCTGCGGCACTTTCGGTCATGACGTATTCTATGCCATGATCGGCACATATTTCATGATTTTTGTTACCAGTAATCTGTTTAACTCAGATAATCCAACTAACGATGCCTATATGATAGGTATTGTTACCACTATCATTCTGGTATTGAGAATTGCGGAGCTTTTCGTAGATCCATTCATTGGTAATATTATTGATAAAACCAAAACCCGTTGGGGCCGTTTCAAGCCTTGGGTTCTGGGCGGTGCAGTTGTCGCAGCTGTTACTTTGGCTATGCTGTTTACCGATTTTGGAGGCTTAACCGTAAGCAATCCAACTCTGTATCTTGTTATCTTTGCCGTTGTATATTTCATCATGGATATTTTCTACTCCGCTAAGGACGTAGCTATCTGGTCCATGATTCCGGCTTTGTCCTTTGATTCCCATGAGCGTGAGGTTACAGCCACTATTGCTCGTATTGGTTCTGTATTCGGCGCTCAGATGGTTACTGTTATTGTAATGCCGGTGGTACTGTATTTCTCTGTGAATCAGAATGGTGGTGCCGGTGATCCAACAGGCTGGTTTGCCTTTGCCTGCATTGGTGGCGGTATTGCTACCCTGGGTGCTATTATTCTGGGCTTGGGTACTCATGAGCAGGAAAATGCTCTCCGTGAAAACAAGGAAGAAACCTCTGCCAAGGATGTAATGAAGGTTCTCACTAGGAATGACCAGCTCCTTTGGATGGCTATTGCTTATCTGGTTTATGGTATCGGTATCAATATTGTAAACAACTTCAACCTGTATTATTTCATCTATGTAATTGGTGATGCTACCAAGTTCTCTATTCTGGGTGTTATCAACACTGTTATTGGCCTGCTGGCTGTAGCAGCTTTCCCAATTCTCACCACCAAGTTCAGCCGTCGCAAGCTGTTCTTCTCTTCCATTGCTGTTATGACAGCTGCTCTGGTGCTTTATGCTATGAGCGGTACTAATGTTACTTTGGCTCTGGTGGCTGCTGGTCTCTTTACTCTGCCACAGGCCTTGATTTTCTTGGTTGTTCTGATGACCATTACCGACTCTGTAGAGTATGGCCAGCTGAAGCTGGGCCATCGTGATGAAGCAGTTTGCCTCTGCGTAAGACCTTTGGTTGATAAGTTCGCCGGCGCTGTTTCCTCTGGTATTATCGGTTTGGCTGCCATCTGGGTAGGCATGACCGGCGGTGCCAGTGCCAGTGGTTTGACTGCTGACAATATGATGCGCTTGCAGATTGTCATGTTTGCAGCACCTATCATATTGATGATTGTGGGCGCTCTTATCTACCGTGCCAAGGTTACCTTGACTGAGCAGGAGCATGCCCGCATTGTTGAGGAACTGGAAGAAAAATGGGAATCCATGAATAAATAAAAAATTAGTCCCCCTTTTCGCCACAGACGAGACGGGGGACTAAACAGTATAACTAGGTTGATTACAACCGCCAAAATTAATAATAGGTGAAAGACGGGGGTATATTTATGTCAATTCAGTTTAACGAAAAAACAAAGCAGTTTCATTTGACCAATGGAAATATCAGTTATGTGTTTGAAATCATGCGGAATGGACAGCTTGGACAGCTGTATTTTGGCAAGGCTCTGCCTTTGGAGGGAAATTATTCTCACCTCCAGGACAAGGTACATTATCGTTCTATGCTGGCTCAGGTTTACGAAAATGAATATAGATTTTCACTGGAGCAGATAAAGCAGGAATATCCATCCTATGGAACTACAGATTTCCGTGAGGGAGCTGTGGAGGTACTACAGCAGGATGGCAGCAGGCTTTCTGATTTCTGCTATGTGTCCCATGAGATTGTCCCTGGCAAGCCAAAACTGGAGGGATTGCCTGCTACCTATGTGGAAAAGGATGAGGAAGCAGAAACCTTGCTGGTAAAGCTCATGGATGCCAAGGACGGCATGGAGCTGATTCTGTCCTATACAATTTTTGCTAATTTTGATGCCATTGCCAGAAATGCTTATTTCAAGAACACCGGTGAGGAAGTAGTCAACCTTACCAAGGCCATGAGTTTGAATCTGGACTTGCCAGATGATGACTATGATATGGTGCAGTTCTCCGGCTGGTGGACTAGAGAAAGACATAAGAAAACTGCTCATTTGCGTCAGGGCATCCAGTCCATTGGCAGTACCAGAGGCCAGTCCAGCCATACCCACAATCCTTTCCTGATTTTGAAGCGTCCTAATACTGATGAAAATCAGGGCGAGGCCATGGGTTTCTCTCTGGTGTACAGCGGTAATTTCCTGGCTCAGGTAGAGGTAGATACCTTTGATACCTCCAGAGTGATGCTGGGCATTCATCCTCAGTCCTTTTGCTGGCAGTTGAAGCCAGGCCAACATTTCCAGACACCAGAGGCTGTTATGACCTGGTCAGATACAGGATTGAATGGCATGAGCCATATTTTCCACGAGCTGTATCGCAGCCGTTTGGCTCATGGCGTATGGCGGGATAAGGTTTGTCCTATCCTTATCAACAACTGGGAAGCCACCTACTTTGACTTTGATGAGGACAAGCTGGTAAGGATTGCCAGCAAGGCTCAGGAAGCTGGTGTAGAGCTGTTTGTTCTGGATGATGGATGGTTCTCCACTCGCCGGGATGATTATCATGGTCTGGGAGATTGGTCACCAAATAAGGAATTGCTGCCCAATGGCATTACCGGCCTTGCCCAGCGCATTAACGACATGGGCATGAAATTCGGCCTGTGGGTGGAGCTGGAAATGGTAAATAAAGATACCCCAATCTACAAGGAACATCCAGATTGGATTATCCATGTGCCAGGCCGTAAGCAATCTCATGGCCGTAACCAGTATGTGCTGGACTTCTCCCGTCCAGAGGTGGTGGATTATATCCATGATGCCATCTACAAGGTCCTTAGCACTGCCGATATTTCCTATATTAAATGGGATATGAACCGCAGTATTACCGAATGTGGATCCGCCGGCTGGCCAGCAGTTCAGCAGGGCGAAATCTTCCATCGCTATATCCTGGGAGTATATGATTTGTACGAAAGATTAACCTCAGAATTCCCCCATATACTCTTTGAATCTTGTGCCTCAGGTGGCGGTCGTTTTGACCCAGGCATGTTCTACTATGCACCTCAGGCGTGGGCAAGTGACGATAGCGATGCCTGCGAGCGTCTCTTCATTCAATATGGCACCAGCTACTGCTATCCGCTGTCCTTCATTGGCTCTCACGTTTCCATTACCCCAAATCATCAGGTATTCAGAAATACCAGCCTGAAATTCCGTGGTGATGTGGCTTACTTCGGCAGCTTCGGCTATGAGCTGGATCTGGGCCGTTTGTCTCCAGAGGAATTTGAGGAGGTAAAGGAACAGATTAAGTTTATGAAGAAGTACCGCCAGCTGATTCAGTATGGCACTTTCTACCGTATCAAGGATCCATTTGCTGGCAATGAAGCAGCCTGGATGGTAGTATCTCCAGACAAGAAGCAGGCCATCTTCGGCTTCTATCGGATGTTGTCCAAGTCCTGTATGCCATTCAGCCTGACCAAGCTGCCGGGACTGGATGAAAATGCTACCTACCATGTCACCATAGACAATGTAGAGGAAATGGGCAGCTTCACTGGTGCCGAGCTGATGCGGGCAGGCTTGGTAACTACTGATGAAGCCTGTGGCGAGCAGAAAACCGAAAAGAAGGTATTCTGTGGTGACTTCTATTCCCGCCTCTTCCTGTTGGAAGCTAAATAATATAGTCAGCAGAGAATCAGACCTCCTCCTGAGATTCCTGTCGGCGCATCTTTCGGTAGGCAGAGGGGCTCATGCCCTTCTGCCGCTGAAAGGCTCTGGTATAGGAGTCGCATTTGCTATAACCGCAGGAGTAGGCAATGGTTTCAATGGAAAGCTTGGAGGAATCCAGTAGATGACGGGATTTGTTAATCCGGCACTGCTGAATATATTCGTGAGGAGACATACCGGTTTTGGACTTGAAAAGGGTGGTCATATAGCTGCGGTTCAACCGTAGGTAATCCGCCAGTTCCTGTACTGTAAATGGCTCTGCCAGATGTTTGCGGATATACTCCAAGGCACTGGTTATATAATCATCGGTTCTGGTCTGAGGCATACTGTCAGTCTGAACCTCTGCCATAACGGCAAAGAACTCATGGAGCAGGGAAAGACGGCGGAAGTTGTTGACCAGCTGGGCATCATGGTATTTCAGCATGGTGGACACGCATTTGTCCAACTGCTGGCCCTGAGACTCAGTACAGGAGAAGATAGGATTGTCATGGCTAAGGCCTAGAGAGGACACGATGTTTTCTGCATCACTGCCCGTAAAGGCAACCCAGATATAGCTCCAAGGCTCTTCTAAATCGCTTTCATAGCGGATAACCAGCCCCGGCTCAATCAGGAAGCCTTGACCAGCCTGTAGATTGTACACCTTGTTTTCATCATAGAAAGTCTTGAAGGTGCCTTTTCCGGAAAGAATGAAATGAATGAGATAATGGGGCCTCATACCTGGGCCATAGTAATGGCCGGGATGGGTATGGGACTTACCAAAGGTGGTAATGGACAGGGCGGTGTCCTGAGCCGTAAGGACAATCTTTTCTGCATCTTCCATATGTATTCCTCCATTTGCTGGCTAACATCATAAACATCATTTTATTTTATCATATTCGGTATACTTTGTTAAATCTGAGGGAGTTTTGAAAAATGAGCGGATTCGAGATAAAAAACTTGGCAAATCCATTGTATTTTGAGGAAAATGTTCTGCCTCCTCATAGCGACCACAAGTATTATGGTTCTGAGGCAGAGCTGGCCAGTGGCTGTTCCTCCTTTAAATATTCCTTAAATGGTCTGTGGCATATCCATGTAGCCCGGAATCTGGCAGAGCGTCCAGAGGGCTTTGAAGCCTCTGACTATGATTGCCACAGCTGGGACACCATAGCGGTGCCTGCCCATATTCAGATGGAGGGCTATGGCAAGCCGCATTATACCAATACAACCTATCCTTGGGATGGCCATGAGGTCATTGTGCCGGGAGAGCTTCCTCAGGAAAATCCTGTGGCCTCCTATGTAAAGTATTTTGCTGTGCCAGAGGGCTGGCAGGATGTGCGGATTTCCTTTCAGGGGGCAGAAACCGCTTTGGCTGTATGGCTGAACGGTCATTTTGTAGGCTATAGCGAGGATAGTTTCACCCCATCAGATTTTGATTTGACTCCTTATGTACAGGCTGGGGAAAACAAGCTGGCGGTGCAGGTATTCCGCTTTGCCAGTGGCAGCTGGCTGGAGGATCAAGACTTCTGGCGGTTCAGCGGTTTGTTCCGGGGAGTTTATTTGTACACCGTCCCTCAGATTCATGTAGAGGATATGTTTGTTCATGCTGTACCTGCCAAGGCATATCAATCTGGCCAGCTTTCCTTGGAGATGAAATGGAATACCCCTGAGGAAAAGAAGCTGACCGTAAAGCTCTTTGACAGCAACGGCGATGTAGTTCTGGAGGAGTCCAAGCTGGTGCAGGGCCAGGAAAGCACCTACGAAGCAGAGCTGGAGAATATCAAGCTGTGGAGTGCCGAGGAGCCAAACCTCTATAGAATGCTGCTGGTGGTAGAGAATGCCGCAGGCGAGGTGCAGGAGCTGATTCCTCAGAATGTAGGCTTCCGTGAGTTCAAGCTGGATGGCAATATTATGAAACTGAATGGCCAGCGGATTGTGTTCAAGGGCACCAACCGCCATGAATTTGACTGCTATAGCGGTCGGGCCTGTGACCAGAAGCTGATTGAGCAGGATATTATTACCATGAAGCAGAACAATATCAATGCAGTGCGCTGTTCCCATTATCCTAACAGCAGTCTTATCTATGAGCTGTGTGATATTTATGGCCTTTATGTAATAGATGAAACCAATTTGGAAACTCACGGCACCTGGATGAAAAATGGCGGAGATTTCCCTGATGAATATACTTTGCCAGATGGTCATCCTCAGTGGCAGGGAGCGGTGCTCCAGAGAGCAGCCAATATGCTGCAGCGGGACAAGAATCATCCAGCCATTATTATCTGGTCCTGCGGTAATGAATCCTTTGGCGGTGAAACCATCTTCAAGATGCATGAGTATTTCCACAAGGCAGATGCTTCCCGTCTGGTACATTATGAGGGGCTTTTCCATGATAGAAGATTCAACGCTTCCAGTGATATGGAAAGCCAGATGTACACCCATGTGGCAGATATCAAGAAATTCCTGGCAGAGCATCGGGACAAGCCTTTTATCTGCTGTGAATATACCCATTCTATGGGCAATTCCAACGGCGGTATGAGCAAATACACTGATTTGACTGAGGAAGATGAGCTGTATCAGGGTGGCTTTATCTGGGACTATGTGGATCAGGCTATAGCTGGTAAGGACAGTCATGGTGAGGATGCCCTTTTCTATGGCGGTGATTTTGGGGACAGACCAAGCGACTACAATTTCAGTGGCAATGGCATTGTCTTTGCTGATAGAAGCATTACCCCAAAGATGGAGGAGGTCAAGTTCAACTATCAGAACTTCTCTCTTTATCCAGAAGCCAAGGGAGTAAAGATTGTTAATAAGAGCCTCTTTACCAATACTGACAAATATGCCTTGAAGCTGTCACTCCTGAAGGATGGCCAGCAGGTTTGGGAAATGTCCACCTCTGTGGAGATTGCTCCTGGGGAAGAAGCCTTTGTAGATTATCCTTATCCATCCTTTGGAGCTGGGGAATATGCTTTTAATGCAGCTCTGGTACTGAAGGAGCAGGAAAGCTGGGCACCAGTTGGCCATGAGGTAGCCTTTGGTCAGGGAGTGGCCAAAGTTGAAGCAGAAGGCGGTATCAAGGAATGGCTGGCAGGGAATTGTGTTCCAGCTATGCCGGCACAGGCTTTGGCTGGATGCTCTGCCATGAGAATCTGCAAATCCGATATTAACATCGGCATCTATGGTCAGGGCTTCAGCGTTATGTTCTCCAGCGCTGCTGGGAATATTGTTTCCTATAAGTACAATGGTGTAGAGCTTATAGAGGAACAGCCACAGCTGAACTTCTGGCGCTGTCCAGTGGATAATGACCGAGGCAGCAGTCGTCATATTGACTGTGCTCCTTGGAAGCTGGCCAGTCTGTACCGCAGAGTCAAGACCATTGAGCTGTGGGAAAATGGCCAGTGGCAGAAGGTAGAAAGATTCTTTGGTGCTAATGGCATTGGCAATTATCAGGCGGAGGAGTTCAAAATCCGCTTTAGCTATATTGTGCTGGATAAGCCAGAAACCGTAGTAGCTGTTACTTATACTGTTACCCAGGATGCTACTGTGGCTGTGGAGCTGGACTACCAGCAGGTAGATGGCCTGCCAGAACTGCAGGACTTTGGCATGATTTTCACCCTGCCAAGGGAATACAGCCAGATTGCTTATTATGGTCTAGGGGCCAGTGATAATTATGCTGACAGGCAGAATGGTGCCAGATTGGGCATCTTTGCCAGTGATACAGCCAAGGAATTTGCCCCATATCTTAGACCACAGGAATGTGGCAACCATTGCGGTATCCGCTGGTTCAAGGTTATGGACAAGAAGGGCAGAGGCATGGAGCTTTTAGGGGATGTACCTTTTGAGGCCTCCGCACTGCCATACAATCCACATGAAATCGAAAACGCCCGTCATCCATATGATCTGCCTCAGGTGCATCACACCTATTTGCGGGCATCTGCCGGACAGTCTGGTGTAGGCGGCGATGATACATGGGGTTCTCCAGTATTGGATGAATATACTATGAAGAATATTAGCAGAAAATTTGTCTTTAAGTTTAAGGGAATTTAATTTATTGAAAGCGGGGAAGTAAAAAATGAAGAAGGAAGAATTGTTGCAGGGAATCCAGGCAGGTAAATACGATGAAATGCTGGTAAAGCTCTATGGTCAGGAGGCTCTGACTGCTCAGAAGCAGCGTTACAGCCAGGCTGTAGAAAAGTTTGCCACTCTCTATCCTGAGAGAGAAGATATGGAAGTATTTTCCGCTCCAGGCCGTACCGAGGTATGTGGCAACCATACCGACCATCAGCATGGCAAGGTGCTGGCAGCAGCTATCAATCTGGATGCTGTAGCTGTAGTAGGCTTCCATGAGGAGGGGGCTATCCGCCTTCATTCCGAGGGTTATCCTGCCATTACTGTAGAGCTGTCTGACCTGACCATCAACGAGGCAGAGCATGGCACTACCAAGGCTCTGATTCGGGGCATGGCTGCTCAGTTTGCCGACAAGGGTGTGAAGATTGGCGGTTTTGATGCCTATGTTACCTCTGATGTACTGGGAGGCAGCGGTCTTTCTTCTTCTGCAGCCTTTGAGGTGCTGATTGGCACTATTCTGGATATTCACTATAACAATGGTGCTGTAGGCGCTGTGGATATTGCCAAGATGGGCCAGTTTGCTGAGAATAAGTATTTCGGCAAGAACTGCGGTCTGATGGACCAGATGGTTTCCTCTGTAGGCGGTTTTGTTTTCATTGATTTTGCTGATCCAGCTAAACCTGTTATTGACAAGCATGTCTGCGACTTCGCTGCTGCCGGCATCAGCCTGTGCATTACAGATACCAAGGGCAGCCACGCTGATTTGACTGCGGATTATGTTTCTATTCCTGTAGAGATGAAATCCGTAGCAGCTCACTTTGGCAAGGAGGTGCTTCATGAGGTAGCCGAGGCTGATTTCTTTGCTGAGATTGGGGCGCTCCGGGGCAAGGTAAGCGATAGAGCTATTCTGAGAGCGGCTCATTTCTTTGCTGATGATGCCAGAGTACCACAGGAGGTGGCTGCTCTGGATGCCAAGGACTTCCAGAAGTTCTTTGACCTGGTAAAGGCTTCCGGCAATTCCTCTGCCAAGTGGCTGCAGAATGTTTACTCCATTCAGAAGCCAGAGGAGCAGGGTGTCAGCATGGGCCTGATGGTCAGCGAGAAGGTATTGGATGGCAAGGGAGCCAGCCGTGTACATGGAGGCGGTTTTGCTGGTACTATTCAGGCCTTTGTACCAACTGAGCTGGTAGATAAGTATGTGACTGCTATGGAGAACCTCTTTGGTGAGGGAAGCTGCTATAGATTGAATATTCGTCCTCTGGGCGGCGTTCAGGTTATGTAAAAATTGCAAGGGAGTGCTATTATGAATCGCGAGATAAACCGTCTGCTGAATTTTGGGCTTCAGCAGGGCTTGATAAAGGAAGAAGATTATTGCTATGCTGCCAATCGTCTGTTGGCTGTGCTGAAAATTGATGAATTTGAGCCTGAGCAGGTGGAAGAAACTCTGCCTGTGGCAGACGGGATTCTTGACAAGATGCTGGATTATGCAGCAGAAAAGGGCTTGATTGAGAATACAGCCAATGAGCGGGATTTGTTTGATACAGCCATTATGGACTGCCTGATGCCTCGTCCATCTGAGGTGATTGCAGGCTTCAAGGCTGATTATGCCCAGTCCCCAGAGCTGGCTACGGACAATTACTACAAGCTGAGTATTGCTTCCAACTATATTCGCAAGAGTCGTATTGACAAGAATGTTATCTGGAAAACAGCTACTGAGTACGGAGATTTGGATATTACCATTAATCTGTCCAAGCCTGAGAAGGATCCACGGGACATTGCCAAGGCCAAGCTGATGAAATCCTCCAGCTATCCTAAGTGCCTGCTGTGTCGTGAAAACGAGGGCTATGCTGGCCGGGCCAATCATCCAGCCCGCCAGACTCACCGCCTGATTCCTTTGGATTTCCACGGCAAGAGCTGGTTCCTGCAGTACTCCCCATATACCTATTACAATGAGCACTGCATTATCCTGAACGGTGAGCATGTGCCTATGAAGATTTCCCGCACTACCTTTGAGAATCTTACCCAGTTTGTTACCATATTCCCACATTATTTTGCTGGCTCCAATGCAGATTTGCCAATTGTAGGCGGTTCCATTCTGTCCCATGACCATTATCAGGGTGGTCATTATACCTTTGCTATGGCCAAGGCTCCGGTGGAAAAGGAATACAGCTTTGCAGGCTTCCCAGATGTTCAGGCTGGCCGGGTAAAGTGGCCTATGAGTGCTCTGCGCCTTACCTCTGAGAATCTCCCGCAGCTGATTGATTTGGCTGAGAAGATTCTGAACCAGTGGAGAGGCTACAGCGATGAAGCTGTAGGTATCTTTGCGGAAACCAAGGGTGAGCCTCATAACACCATTACCCCAATCTGCCGGAGAGCAGGCAAGGCTTATCAGCTGGATTTAGTATTGCGCAACAATCGCACCGATGAGGAGAATCCTCTGGGCATCTTCCATCCTCATGCTAATGTACATCATATCAAGAAGGAGAATATCGGCTTGATTGAGGTTATGGGCCTGGCTGTACTGCCACCTCGTCTCAAGGAGAATATGGCTCTGATTGCTGAGGCATGGCTGGCTGGCAAAGAGTCCATTGAGGATAATGAAAAGCTGGCTGTACATGGGGCTTGGTACAAGGAAATCAAGGCCAAGCATCCAGAGGTAAATGCTGACAATGTGGAAAGCATTATCAAGGATGAAATCGGCAAGGTATTTATGCAGGTGCTGACAGATGCAGGCGTATTCAAGAGAGATACAGCCGGCATGGAGGCTTTTGATAGATTTGTGGCAAGTTGCCAGTAAGTAGGAGGAAAAAAAGATGGCAGTTTTGGTTTGTGGTGGAGCTGGTTATATTGGCTCTCATACAGTTTATACTTTGATTAATAAGGGCGAGGAGGTTGTGATTGTAGATAATCTCCAGACTGGTCATATAAAGGCTGTGCACCCAAAGGCAAAGTTCTATGAGGGAGATATTCGTGATGCAGCCATTCTGGATAAGATTTTTACTGAAAACAAGATTGACAGCGTGGTGCATTTTGCAGCCAATTCCTTGGTTGGTGAATCCGTTACTCAGCCATTGAAGTATTTTAACAACAATGTTTATGGTATGCAGGTACTGCTGGAAGCTATGGTAAGAAACGGTGTGGACAAGATTGTCTTTTCCTCTACGGCTGCTACCTATGGCGAGCCTGAGCGGATTCCTATTATGGAGGATGACCGTACCGAGCCTACCAACCCATATGGTCAGTCCAAGCTGATTATGGAAAAGATGATGAAGTGGGTAAGCCAGGCCAATGGCATCCGCTATGTATCCCTGCGTTATTTCAATGCTGCCGGTGCTATGGAGGATGGCTCCATCGGTGAGGATCACAACCCTGAGACTCATTTGATTCCTTTGATTCTGCAGGTGCCACTGGGCAAGCGGGATCATATTACCATCTTCGGCGATGACTATCCAACTCCAGATGGAACCTGCCTGAGAGACTATATCCATGTACTGGATTTGGCAGATGCCCATGTACTGGCTGTAGACTATCTCCGCAAGGGTGGGGACAGCAATATCTTCAATCTGGGCAATGGTCAGGGCTTCTCCGTTAAGGAAATGATTCAGGCAGCCAAGGAAGCTACCGGCGAGAAAATCAAGGTAGAAATGGGTGCCCGTAGAGCCGGGGATCCTGCCCAGCTCATTGCCTCCAGCGAAAAGGCCAGAAAGGTACTGGGCTGGAAGCCACGCTTCACCGATGTACACGATGTTATCGGCACCGCTTGGAAATGGCATCAGAACCATCCAAACGGCTATGAGGACAAAAACTAAGTCCAATTAAAAATTAAAAATATCACACCCTAAAAATGCAAATCCCCTAAAGCAGGTCAGGAAAAGACCGCTTTAGGGGATTTTTGTGGTAAATAAAAGCTTTATGCTATTTAAAAATAAAATCTATTATGATATTATAATGTTAGGATTTCGTCTAAAGCGTATTTGCTTTAGACGAAATCCACAACGAAACTTGGTCAAGTTATCCACAACGATAACTTGACTTTTTTGTTGCATAATTTTTGGGTATCGTGCATCAGGTGTGAATTTTAGTTAATATGGTGATTTTATGTGGTGCCCAAAATGTGAAATAAAGACAAATCAAAAAATATGTCCTATGGATGGCTGTCATACTGAAACAGTTCCAGATATTGATATTCCCATAGAGGTATATTGGTGCAGTAACTGTCATGTGCCTATAATTTTGGATAAAAGTCAGGTCAAGTCCAGTGTAGCAAATAAAGGTCATGTAACTTGTCCAACCTGTGGCAGTGTCTTGTCATATCTTTCGACGGATATTCGACCAGTATTTCCGGAAGAGAGATTGTTATTAGAGCTGTTGGAGAATAGAAAGATACATTCTTTGCAGAGTTCAGCAGTATGGGCCCATGAGAATAAATATTTTATAAATGGCAAGAAGCATATTGTTTCTCTAAAAAAGCTGGTTCAAGCTGACACTGAATACATTAAAAAAAGCTTACGCGCTCATCAAGCAGATATTTCCTATGAGCATTTTGAAGAGGAGGTATCTCTTTTTATACACTATAACAAAAAGCGTTTTGATTATATAGTTGATGAAGCAAGAGAGTTTATAAAATTAGAGGCAGCTAAATATCATGAGGAAAATATAGTTCTTTCTTTTTCAGGGGGAAAGGATTCCACGGTTGTAGCAGATATTGTTATCAAATCTTTGGGGAATCCATCTTTAGTTCATATTTTTGGCGATACAACTTTGGAATTTCCTATGACTATAGAATATGCCAAACGCTATCGCAGACAACACAAATTAGCAGAGTTTTTAACAGCTAAAAATCAGGAGCAGGTATTTTTAAATGTTTGCAAGGATATAGGGCCTCCTGCCCGTATGATGCGTTGGTGCTGTTCTATGTTTAAAACAGGTCCTATAACACGGGTTATATATGAAAATTATCGAAATGAACAGATATTGACCTTTTATGGTATTCGTAAGCACGAGTCTGTTAGTAGGAGCAAATATAATCGAGTAGAAAAGGCTTCGGAATCTGTAAAGATTCAGCAGCAAACTGTAGCTGCGCCTATTTTTTATTGGAATGACGTTGATGTTTGGTTGTACATACTAACGGAAAAAATAGATTTTAATTATGCCTACCGTTTGGGGTATGACCGAGTAGGTTGTTATTGTTGTCCAAATAACAATAGCAGAGCACAGTTTTTAACCAGCATTTATATGTCTGATAAAGCAGAAATATGGCGAAATTTTTTACTGGACTTTGCTAGAAAAATTGGTAAACCTGATGCAGAAGAATATGTGGATTCAGGCAAATGGAAAGCTCGACAGGGTGGCAACGGATTGGCTTCGGCATCTGATGTAAAATTGCAATTTACCAACTGTACCAGCGAAAATCACGCCAAAATATATAAATTAACCAGGCCTTATAGTCAGGAGCTTATTAATTTGTTTGTACCATTTGGCAAGTTAGCGCCAGAATTGGGCAATAAGCTGCTGCATGAGGTATTAGTGTTGGATATAGCTACTAATGTACCTATTTTATCTATACAGCCATTTAGACAGGATAATTATACTGAAGCAGTAAAAATAAAAACTATGAATGTCAAAAAACATGCTGATTTGCAAAGGATGGCAGGTTATCAAGTGCGTAAGTTTAATGCTTGTCGCAAATGTCTAAAATGTGAATCACTATGTCGCTCAGGTGCTATATCAATCTTAGGAGATACATATTATATAAATCCGGATAAATGTGTACACTGTAAGGTTTGTGTCAATCAGAAATATCTTGCTGGTGGCTGTATGATGGATAAATATTTGAGAACAAAATAAACGAGAGGACGTTGAGGGATGAAATTACGAGGACATGAAACATTTTTTATCAGGAAGGGATGGCTTTCCAAGGGGTTAAAACATATTGTAGAAAGTCCTGATGTTTTTGTGTCCAAAGTAAACAATCCTATGGACGTACTAGGCATTGGTGCTAATATGGTGAAGTCATTGCGCTATTGGATGCAGGCAACAGGACTAACAGTTGAACCAAAATCAGGAGTACGAAAACAAAGATTAACTAGTCTGGGGAGAATTATTAATGAACATGACCGCTATATAGAGGAAATGGGCACTCTGTTGATGATTCATTACAAGCTTGCCTGCAATTACGAGATGGCAACAGCATGGTATTTTCTATTTCAAGAATTTAAAATGAAGGAATTTACAAGGGAAGATTTTGTTAGGGCTCTTGATAATTATATTGTCATGGAATTTTCTGGGGCATCTCATGCGGAACGTTCTATGCAGGATGATTTTAACTGCATCATTAACACTTATGTATCAAGATTTAAATTAAATCCAGGCAAGATTTCTCCAGAAAACAATATTGATTGTCCCTTGGGAGAATTGGGATTGATTGATATTGCCAATAAAGAGACGAAACTTTATCGAAAGCAGGTAGTTTCTACAAAATTATTCAATGAATGGATTATTCTAGCCATAATATTTGAGCAATGTCAGACATATTTTGCAGAAAACAAGGATAAAATGGAAATTGATTTAGACCAGTTACTACATGGTAAAAACAGTATTGGCAAGGTTTTTAATTTAGATACCCTTACTCTTTTGGAAATATTGCGATTGGCAGAGATAAAAGGCCTGTTAAAAATAGTGCGAACAGCAGGCTTGGACGTAGTAAGAATTGTAAAAAAATATACGGTGGAAGAGTGTTTGTTGCACTATTATGAAAGCCTAAAAACAAATGAGGAGAAGGCACTGTGAAAAATATGTTAAGTATAGCATCCGGTTTTCAATATTCTGTGAATATCGGCTATGATTTGAATAACGACGAGAAAATTATCAATTATATGCCTAATAGCAGTGCCATGAAGTTTATTAGCCAGGTTATTGCTTCTACTGATGAAAAGGCAACAGATAGGGCTAGAGTATTGGTAGGAGCATATGGCAAAGGTAAATCTCATATGGTGCTGTCCACTATGGCTTTGTTGATGAACAGGGATAGAAATCTGTTTCAACATCTTTGGCAGGCTGATGCAGAAGGTATTTTGCGTAAGCAGGTTGATGTATTTGATCATCAAGGAAAAAAATTTCTGCCTGTTATTATTAGTGGCAGCAATACCAGTCTCACGCAGGCCTTCATTCTGTCTTTGCAAAGAACCTTAAATGATAATGATATGCTGGATATTATGCCGGAAACTAACTATCAGGCAGCTGTGAAATGTATTGAAAGATGGCACACAGAATATCCTGAAGTATATAAGTTGCTAGTTAAGAAAATTGGCTGTCCTGTGGATGATTTTGTGTTGGCCTTAACTACCTATGATATACAGGCCTATAAACAATTTGAACAAATCTATCCAACCTTAACAGCCGGTAGCAGTTTCAATCCATTTTTGGGCTTTGATGTTGTGGAATTATATGAAGGTGTAGCCAAAGCTGTTAAAAGTAAAGGGTATTCTGGGCTTTATGTTATATATGATGAATTTAGTAAATATCTGGAATCTAATATAGAAGAAGCTACAGTTAGCGATACCAAAATGCTGCAAGATTTTGCCGAAAAATGCAACCGCAGTGGAAGTTGCCAAATGCACATATTGTTAATATGTCATAAAGAAATTGCAAATTATATTAACAAGCTGCCTAAGGAAAAAACAGATGGCTGGCGAGGCGTATCAGAGCGTTTTAAACACATACATATACAAAATGAATTTGGTCAAACCTATGAAATAATAAGCAGGGTGATTCAAAAGGATAAGGCACTGTGGGAAAAGTTTTGTAAAAAATATGCGAAAATGTTCAGAAGCTTGTCCTCCACATACAGTGAAAGTAGATTGTTTGCAGATGCAGGCATAGAGAATTTGGAGCAGATTATCAGGGAGTGTTACCCCTTGCATCCTGTTACTTTATTTCTATTGCCACGACTGTCAGAGAAAATTGCTCAAAATGAAAGAACATTGTTTACCTTTCTGTCAGCTAATGAGGAATTTAGCTTATTAAATTATATAGCTAGAAATGCTGAGGGCAATTTACTTACGCCTGATTTAATTTATGATTATTTTCAACCTTTAATGCAGAAGGAATTGTATGAAGGGGAAATACATCAGCAGTATATTTTAACCTCAAATATATTACAAAATTTGCAGGCTGATTCATTACAGTCAAAACTGGTTAAAACCTTGGCCCTTATTTCCATGGTGGGAGAATTTGAAAAGCTATCACCAAAGTCTAATACTCTTTTTGATATTTATCACCTAGCATATAGCAAAGAGAAAATTGAAAAAGCTATAGCAGAATTGTTGTCAGCTAATTATATTGCCAAGCTACATCGCAATAATGGTTTTTTGCGTTTGAAGGAAAGCTCTGGTGTAGATATATGGAAACAGATTCAGGATAGAATGGCAGCCTTGGAGCATACCAAAGATACGCATGATATTCTCAATGAAATGAATTTTGATAGTTTTCTTTATCCAGTCAGGTATAATGACGCAAAGGAAATAACTAGATATTTTAAATTTGTATTTATTAGTTCCTCAAAAGTAGCAAAAGATACAGACTGGCATGCTATGATTCAAGGCGAGGCAGCAGATGGTGTGATTTTTGGAGTATTGCCAGAAAATCAAGAGGATATAAGTAGGATAGAAGAAATACTAGCACATGTTGATTGTAACAGGGTGCTGTTTGCTGTACCTAAAAAAAGTAAAAATATTACGGCCTTGGTACTAGAACTAGCTGCGGTAAATGGTCTTAGGGAAGAAGCTGGCAATGATATTGTTCTTCGTAATGAATATGAAATTATCTATGATGATGTATACGGATTAGTGAATGAATACATGAGAGGATACACCCGCCCAGAGGGAGGGAGCGTAGAGTATTATTATCAAGGGCAGCAATTAAATTTTATTCGCAAATCCCAGTTATCGGAATTTTTGTCTACGATTATGGATGACATTTTCTCTGCAACACCGGTTATTAACAATGAAGCTGTAAATAAAAATGAGGTTACGAATATTGTTGTTAATAATCGTAACAAAGTTGTGGCTGCCCTGTTAAGACGAGATTTGGAGAAAAATTTAGGGTTAAAAGGCAGTGGGCAGGATGTAGCTATTATGCGCAGTACATTGCTTCGTACAGGGGTATTGGCGCAAGGCGAAAATATAAGTCCTACCTTGAATTTGCATACAGAAAAAAATCCAGCTCTGGCAGAAGTTATGCAGGGAATGAAAAAAATACTCTGGGATGATATAGAAAATAAAAAGATTAGTTTTGAACTGATTTATGATTTTTTGCAAAATCCAGATTTTCATATTGGCATGCGCAGAGGTCTTATACCAATTTACTTGGCGGTAGTTCTGCATATTTATAGAAAAGGCTTATTGATTTCGGATAGTAACGGAGAATTACCACTAAATGGAGATGTACTTCAGCAGATAGACAGTGCGCCAGATAGTTTTTTTGTGGAGCGATTGCATTGGGATGCAGAAAAAGAACACTATATTGCAAGACTTGGAGAGTTATTTATTGATTATAGGGCTACAGAGGAGAATACAAGCAGTTTAAATAGCATTATGCTAGCAATGCAAAATTGGTATCGTAGCTTGCCTAGGTATAGTAGGGAATTGAATATTTCCTTGAATGGTAATGATACTCGAGGTGCTAGTAAAAGGTTTATGAGTGTATTGCGAAATCAAAACAATCCTCGGGATATTTTATTCAAGCATTTTCCTCAGATATTTGGCACAAATGAATATACTCATTTGTACAATGCTATTTTCGACAATAAATATCGACGGGATGAGGCTTTAGCTGATTTGTATAAAACATTAGATGCAAAGCTAAGGAATATATTCTCAGGGGATAGCAGAGCTTCCTTGGTCTCATTGCTGAAAAGTTGGCAGGAAAATCTGGATAGTAGCGTTTGGGAGCAGGTATTTGTAGATAATACTGGAGAGTTTTTGCAGCTGCTAAAGCTATATGAATTTGATGATGAAAGAGGCTTGATACAAAAGCTGGCTTTTTTGTTTACAGGTTTGCGGTTGAACGATTGGTCTGAGAAGGAAATACCTGTATTTTTACAAGGAATTTCTCAGTGTAAATTGGAAGCAGAGAAATGTACCACATCTAATAATACAGCGCCAGTAAAGGAAATTGGCGAGAATGCTGATTATGCAATTAATTTTGTCAATGTACAAGGTGAGAATGTGGTAAAAAGATTTGCTAGGAAAGAATATCCTGCTAGCGGAAAAAGATTACGCAATGCACTGATGGCCAGATTAGAAGAAAGTGGTCAGAGCCTGTCCAAGGCTGATAAGAGGCAGGTGCTTATGGATATTTTGGAGACTATGCTTTAGGGGGCGCAAATATGGCGTATTTTGATAATGCAGCTACAACATTTCCCAAGCCTGAGGAAGTGTACAAGCAGATGGACTTGCTATATAGAAATATTGCTGGCAGTGTAGGCAGAGGAGAATATCAGGGGGCTGTTTCAGCGGCCAATCTTTTGCAGGATGTAAGAGATATGGTGTTAGATATGTTTCACTGTCCTGGCAAGCAGGTGATATTTACACCTACTGCGACATTGGCCTTGAATATGATTTTGCAGGGATTATTGTGCCAAGAATTGAAATCTGTCTATATAAGTCCTTTTGAGCATAATGCAGTTACCAGAGTTTTGCACCATTTTGAAGAAAAAGGGCAAATAAAGGTTCACATCTTGCCTGTGGATAGAGAAAATTTTATCTTTGATTTTGCAAAAATGAAAATGGATTTTGAGAGGAAAAAGCCAGATTTGGTGATAATTAGCCATGTAAGTAATGTTACTGGTTTGATTGCGCCTATCAAGGACATTTTTGCATTGGCCAAACAATATGCTGCCTATACAGTGGCAGATATGTCTCAATCGGCAGGGATAGTGAATTTAGATGTTGGGGAGCTATTTGACTTTGCTGTTTTTGCAGGCCACAAAACTTTATATGGACCTACTGGGATTTCTGGTTTTGTTATGAGGCCGGATATAAGATTAGAGCCAGTTTTATATGGTGGGACAGGGTATGATTCAGCTAATCAGGATATGCCAGATAATTTGCCACAGCGGTTTGAAATGGGCACCATGAACACATCAGGTTTGGCAGGTCTCCATGGTGCGCTGAAATGGTTAAAGGAACAAGGAATAGAGAATATATGCCAAAGAGAACAGGCGCATAGAAAAAGACTGCTGGAGATATTGCAAAGGTATTATTTTGTTAAGCTTATAGGTGTAAGCGAAGAAGCAGAGTATGCAGGGATTGTTTCCTGTTTATTGGACGGTATCAGCAGTGATAGCGCAGCTACCATATTCAACGAGCGCAATATTTCAGTTCGGACTGGCTTGCAATGTGCACCATTAGCACATAAATTTTTAGGCACCTATCCAGCAGGTACTATACGCTTTAGTGTAGGATATTTTACCAGCGAAAGGGATTTTGCAGAATTAGAAGCGGCCTTGGATGATATACAGGACAATATCTAAGTGGAGTACAAAGAGGGATAAAAATGAGCTTGCGGGATATTCAGATAGATAGCGAATATAGAACCCTTAGCTGCGATATGGCTAACGATTTTTACATACCAATGCTAGGAGAGGCAATTTTGTACAAAAGAGCTGTGGGATTCTTTTCTTCCTCTGCACTAGCTGCTATTTCAGCGGGGATTTATGAATTGTATGAAAATGGCGGCAAAATACAGTTAATAGCTTCTCCAAAATTGTCACCGGAAGATATTGAGGCTATAAATGATGGTTACCAGCAAAGGGAAGAAATCATTAAAGGTGCCTTAAAACGAGAATTGGAAGATTGCACAGATTTTTGTCATCAAAATCGCCTTAATTTACTGGCAACACTTATTGCCAAAGGAATTTTAGATATAAGAATTGCTGTTACCATAGGAAAGAAAGGTATCGGCATGTATCATGAAAAAATGGGTTTGATAGAGGATATAGAAGGTAATATAGTAGCTTTTTCTGGTTCTATGAATGAAACGGATACTGCTCTAAATGATAACTATGAGGCCATAGATGTATTTTGTTCGTGGGTTTCCTCAGATAATAAAAGGGTGGAAAGAAAAAATCAAGCCTTTACAAAAATGTGGGATGGGTTGGATGAAAATATATGCGTTATGAAGTTTCCAGAAATAGAAAAGGAATTTATAGAAAAATATCAGATGGGGGATATTGATGCAAAGTCATTAAAAGAAGGCTGGGCGGCATACCATGTTAAACCTACATTTGGCTTGGTGAAGCCTGAATGGCTGAATTTGTATGATTATCAGCAAGAAGCCATAAAAAATTGGCAGGCAAATGACTATTGCGGAATTTTCGACATGGCAACAGGAACCGGAAAAACGCTAACGGCATTGGGGGCGGTAGCGGAGTTATGTAAAAATGTCAAACGCCTGGCAGTAATCATTGTATGTCCATATCAGCATTTGGTGGAACAGTGGGTGGAAGATATCCATGCATTTGGAGCATCTCTCCGTTGCGGAGTTCAATTCTTCAATATTTCTTATCTTCATTACAGTCCGCCTCCAAGTTTTCTGTACTCTTCGATAACCGCGGGAACGGCGTCAACCGTCATTTTCGGATAAACTTTGCCGTTTATCGAAACAGCGGGAGCAATACCGC
>OQVS01000446.1_pt1 | contig 28229 bp, 24 predicted proteins | sample 1691601 | NCBI WGS metagenome assembly OQVS01 (sample SAMN03418268, study PRJEB22391) | human gut metagenome | biome: human-gut; feature: organic feature; material: feces | host: Homo sapiens | place: Tanzania | collected 2013-01 | reverse complement strand
ATATGTACAACTTTTTAATCATATTTATCAACTTAAATTAATTCCGCCAACGGGTTAATAAGACAACTTATAATTACACCTTATTATATATGCACAGCAATTACCACAAGACAAATGGCCTACGGTCATAAGCAGTATGGATATTCTATTCAAATCTTGCACCACGGAGCAGTACGAACTTCACTTTCTTGCCCTTCGGCAATACAGGCTTTTTCCATATTCCACCAGTCACAGCCACTGTGGTACGCTTTCCAGCAGGGATACTTTCTGTTGCTTTGTCCAAATCAAAGAACTGACCGTTTCCTGTTTTAGAGACGTATAAGTCATAAGCAATGTGATGCTTTTTCAATGCAGGAATCTCTTTGCACATAGCATCTGCAAGGAGGGCAGCGACTTTGTTTCCGCCATAAACAGAATAATGGGTATTGTCCTGACTGCCGCTTGGCACTGATGGATGTTCGCCCGGCGCAAATATCATATGCAGTTTCTTCGAGCCTTCCCTGCCAAGTCCCTGCTCCAAATCATGCGTTATCTTGTTGGCATCTACAAATGCAACACCCATTTCCTTTGCCACACGGCGTGGTGAAACAAGATATGCTCCATGGGTGTCGATAAGCGTGTCGCCCTCAGACAGTTCTTTCGACGAGTTATCGCGCAGGTCATCATCTGCAACAGCTGTCTTGCTGCCACTGAAATTACGGCGCACAACACTGTTCATCAGTACGGGGATTCCACCTTTTCGCCGTGTATCCCTTACAAACTTGCGCAAATTATCATCGAACGTTGTGCCTGGTTCTGTGTGGCGAGCCTCATCCTTCTTCTCGTCGTTGTGTCCAAATTGAATAATAACATAGTCACCTGGCTTGATTTTCTTCAGTACCGCATCCCATCTGCCTTCTGCTATGAAGCTCTTTGAAGAGCGCCCATTCATGGCATGGTTGTCCACAATAATGTCGTCATCGAAATAATTGCACAACATCATTCCCCATCCACGCTCCTGCTTGTCGTTCGAAATGTCTTTATTCGCCATCGTCGAATCGCCAATCATAAATATAGTTATTACCTTGTCTGCCTTAAAAGAGCATAGCACAAGCAACAAAAGCGACAACATCGCCAATATATGTAAATTCCTTTTCTTCATTCTTGATTTGTTCTAATAACTATTCCAAAAAGAGTACATCCGTCATATATGACAGACATACTCTTCAATAATATCTAAATCTGCACTAAGATTGTTTCAAGCCTTCACCACAGTGAGCATTTCCTCTGGAGTAACCTGCTTTTGTTCTCCAGACTGCATATTCTTAAGCGTGATGACTCCATTTGCCATTTCGTTTTCACCTGCCAGTGCAACAAAAGGCACAGCATTGGCATTAGCATAACTCATCTGCTTTTTCATCTTTGCGGCATCCGGGTACATCTCTGTACGAACGCCGTTGGCACGTGCCATTGCCACAATAGGCATACAGTACTCCGTTTCCTTTTCTCCGAAATTAATAAACAACAGCTGTGTACTGGTCATAATCTCCTTAGGATATAGGTCGAGGGCATTCAACACATCATATATACGGTCGGCACCGAATGATATTCCCACACCGCTTATTCCTGGCATTCCAAAGATTCCAGTAAGATTGTCATAGCGTCCTCCACCTGTGATGCTTCCAATCGATGTATCAAGGGCTTTCACTTCAAAGATTGCACCCGTATAATAATTCAGTCCACGAGCAAGAGTCAAGTCAAGCTGAAGTTCATTCTTGAGTCCTGTCCTTTCAGCCATACCCAAAATATATCTCAGTTCTTCTATACCCTTCATTCCTATTTCCGAATCAGAGAGAAACTCTTCCATTATCTTAAGTTTTTCTTCATTACAGCCAGACAAGGTTATGACAGGCTGCAATTTAGCTATTGCCTCTTCACTAATTCCATCGGCTCTCAGTTCGTCGTTTACCTTTTCCAGTCCAATTTTTTCGAGTTTGTCAATAGCCACCGTTATATCAACGATTTTCTCAGCCTCCCCTACGATTTCAGCTATACCGGAGAGCAGTTTCCTATTGTTAATCTTTATCTGTACCCTTATTCCGAAGCGTTGGAAGACGGTGTCAATTATCTGCACCAGTTCCACCTCGTTCAGCAGGGAATCGCTGCCAACGATATCAGCGTCACACTGATAGAACTCTCTGTATCTGCCCTTTTGCGGACGGTCGGCTCTCCAAACGGGCTGAATCTGGTAGCGTTTAAACGGAAGCTGTATTTCGTCGCGATGCATAACCACAAAGCGTGCGAACGGAACTGTAAGGTCATAGCGCAGTCCTTTTTCGCATATTTTCGATGATAGTGCCACGGAGTTCCGCTGTGCAAGCTGCTCGTCGGTAAGCTTCCCCAAATAGTCACCACTGTTTAGAATACGGAACAGGAGTTTGTCTCCTTCTTCTCCATATTTTCCAAGCAAAGTCTGCAACGTTTCCATTGCAGGAGTCTCTATCTGGCTGAAGCCGTAGAGCGAATATACGGAGCGTATTGTATCGAATATATAGTTACGCCTCGCCATCTCCTGCGGTGTGAAGTCGCGTGTACCCTTTGGTATTGATGGTTTACTCATTTCTGTTTTCTGTGTCTTTATTGTTTTCTTTTAACGTTTTTCCCGGTTTGTTATTTTCTCACGACAGTCTGCTCGCGGTCCGGGCCGATGGATATAATCTTGATTGGAGTTTCAAGCTCGGCCTCAAGGAACTTGATATAGTCGTTGAACTCTGCGGGGAACTGCTCCTCGCTTGTAAACTTTGTCATATCCGTCTTCCATCCAAGCAGCTCCTTGTATACTGGTTCTATGCCATGCTCAATGTTGTATGGGAAATCACGTGTTTCCTCTCCGTCCACCTTATACGCCACACAAGCCTTGATAGTGTCAAACCCATCAAGCACGTCGCTCTTCATCATAATAAGCTGCGTTACACCGTTTATCATTATTGCGTAACGAAGTGCCACAAGGTCAATCCATCCGCAACGACGCTCACGCCCAGTTACTGCTCCGAACTCATGTCCCAGGGCACGCAGTTCCGCTCCAGTTTCATCGAACAGTTCCGTTGGGAAGGGACCTGCACCGACACGTGTACAATATGCTTTCATTATACCGTATACCTCACCGATTTTGTTCGGTCCGATACCGAGTCCAGAACAGGCACCTGCACAGATAGTGTTTGACGAAGTTACGAACGGATAGCTTCCGAAATCCACGTCAAGCATCGTACCCTGTGCGCCTTCGCAAAGCACGCTTTTTCCAGAGCGCAGTATTTTGTTTATCACATGTTCAGAATCTACGATTTCGAACTGGCGCAGGTATTCAATTCCCTCCATCCATTTCTTTTCAACCTCTGCCAGATCATAATCAGTATACCCAAGGTCTTTGAGCATCTCCTCGTGACGTGCCTTGTGCTGCGCGTATTTTTCATTGAAATTTTCAAAGATATCACCCACGCGGAGCCCGGTTCTTGATATTTTATCAGTATATGTAGGACCAATGCCTTTTCCGGTAGTACCGACCTTGTTCTTTCCTTTTCTTGCCTCGTATGCAGCGTCGAGCAGACGGTGTGTCGGCATTATAAGGTGTGCTTTCTTTGAAATCTTGAGACGTTGGCGAAGGTCATGCCCGCTTTTCTCAAGGTCTTTCGCCTCATCCATAAACAAGTCCGGGGCTAGCACCACGCCATTACCTATGATGTTCACCTTTCCACCCTGAAAGATACCTGACGGAATGCTGCGAAGCACATATTTCTGTCCTTCAAACTCCAGAGTGTGCCCTGCATTAGGACCACCCTGAAAACGTGCAATTACATCATAGCCAGGTGTCAGCACGTCTACAACTTTCCCTTTACCTTCATCGCCCCACTGCAATCCAAGCAGGACATCTACTTTACCTGTATTCATTATTTAGTGTTTTTTGGTTTTCCTTTTATTCTTTGATATGCGGCAATGCCTCCAGAACCATACTTCAATCACAGGAACTGTGGCAAAGACCGTACAAAAATACTACTTTATTTTTTATTACGCCCATACAAACATAAAAAAGTGCACTCAGATGCACTTTTCCAATACCGCAGCAACTATTTGCTCCTGCAGCTCTCCCATTGAAGCGAATGCCTGCAAGCTGTTCATCGCAGCATGTCTTACCCCCATCTGTCCATCGGAAATTGCCGCCATAGCTTGATCCACGAACTCATTTATGTCTCTGTCTTGTGGTTCGCATCCCTTTTTGAAAAGACACGCCAACAGATTATAGCCACAAATCTGCTCTATATCATTGGCAGACGCAATCCACACATAGGCATAGAGCGATGCGTTCTTCACGTACTGATACAGGTTAAATGTGGCATACTCCGCTATTTCCTGCGTGGCGGTCTGCTCCATCCATACAGAGATGAGGTCTGCCGACATCCGTTCTGCCGGCATTATAATCGTAGCAAGTATCTTACACTCCCTCACGTTTTCTTTCCATAAGGCAATGGCGAGATCATAATCCCTACCCAACTCTTGCGCAATCTTGCGCAATGCCGGCAACTGTATACCCCAGTTGAGATAAGCGCCGATACCTTTTTCGCGCATCGACTGCGATGCTACTCCGTTCATCTGCAGACTGAACGAGCGTTTTATCTCCCTTACCGTGTCTTGTATCTTTTGGCTGTCCATATAGGTCCTTGTTTATGCGTAAAATCTATTTTCCACATACGTGCTTTATGCATTCAAATGAGCGCAGCGTATTCGCGGCTGTATCTCAACATCTGCTCATCGTAGCCTTCGGTGCAGTCCACACTTATGTTTGTTATCTCTCCCTGCGCGTCGGTCTCAGCCTTGAGCACAGGATTGATGAATCCTTTATACGGTGCGAGGTTCAGTCCGCGATAGCGTTCAAGCACTTCTTCGTGCAGTTTCTTGTCCACCTTCACGGCATATCCCTCCACTATTCTGCGTGCCGCTTCATAATCGCCTTCACTCTTTATACGCTGTATTTCTGCAAGCAGGCGTGCAAAGAGAGTACGCAGTGCATCATAGTCGTTGATACGGATATATGTTTTTCCGTCTTTTTCAAACATCTCCACCACGTTGTCTCCTCTGCCCTTCTCGTAGCACCATCTTGCCACCAGTGCACGGTTACGCATATGCGCTTCCTCTATGCTGTTGCCAGGAGCTATGCGCACGAGCTGTGTCATAAGTCCGTTCATCATATAGCTGTAGTACTGCGCCTTGTAGGCATCCTTATCCTTCAGCAACCCGAGTTCCAACAGTTTTGCATCGGCGATATAATATAGTCCAAACAGGTCGGCGCGCGCCTCTTCTATGGTGCTGCCATAAGCTTTCAGAGCATCTGGCGACACCCCTTCAAGAAGTTTTCCGCTGCCGTGTCCCAGGCATTCGTGCAGGTCTGTATGCAGGTCATCGCACAAGTCTCCATATTTGTCTATAAGTTCCACTGTATTCTTGTCGCAGACAAATTCCTCCTTAAAACCATTGCCGTGGGCAGCCTCGTTGTAAGCCCCGATGAGATTGCTTATCGTCACGCTCTTGCTTCCATATTCAGCCCTTATCCAGTCGGCATTGGGCAGGTTTATACCTATGGCCGTAGAGGGGTATTCGTCGCCTCCCAGCATTGCTGCACGTACTACATTTGCCGTCACACCCTTGACCTTTTCCTTTCTGAAACGCGGTTCCACAGGCGAATGGTCTTCAAACCACTGCGCATTACGACTTATTGTCTGCGTACGCTGCGTAGCGTCAAGGTCCTTATATTCCACTATTCCTTCCCACGCCCCCTTTAGTCCAAGCGGATCACCGTACACCTCAATGAACCCGTTCACAAAATCGATATCGGCTTCATGTTCCTGTACCCACTCGATACAGTATTTGTTGAAGATACGCAAATCGCCGCTCTTGTAGAATTCCACCAGCGTACGTATATATTGCCGCTGCTTTTCATTCTCCGCCACTCCTGCCGCCTTATCAAGCCAATACATTATATGGTCTATCGCTTCGCCATAGAGTCCGCTCTGCTTCCACACCGCCTCAACTATTTCTCCGGCAGCATTTTTCCGCAACGTTGTATTAAGGCCGTACGACACCGGTTCCACATCATCCTTCTCCGCAATCCCAGTATAGAATGCTTCAACTTCCTGCTGCGACACCCCATCGTAGAAATTGCACGCCGACTCGCACACCACATCTTTACCGTCGGCAAGACTGACACGCTTCGGCATATATTCCGGGTCAAAGATAACCCGGCACAATCCATCAACAAGAGCATCAGCTGTTTCCGTCCCTTCAAGCGGCAGCAGCGTAGCATCGGACAGCTTTACGGCCTGGCGCAGGAATTCCTCCGTAAATCCCGGTTGGAATTTCTCGCATCCATAATGGTGGTATATTCCATTGGAAAACCAAACTCTCCTGAGATACTCGACAAGAGCCATGAAATCTCCGTTGCAACGGTCGCCCGTATACGACACAAAGACCGCTTCGAGCATCTTACGAATCTTCAGATTGTACTTGCCGAACTGGTCAAAGGTAATGTCGCGTCCCCATAATGTGGCCTCCGACAAATAATAGACAAGCTTTTTCTTGAGCAGCGGCAACTCATCGAAACCGTCAAGACGGTATCTGAGCATCTGGATGTCTGCAAAACGCAGACTGTCTGTTTTCTGGTTTTCCATTTTCTTTTATTTGTATTTATAAGCCATAAAGTCCCAGACTGGAGGAGAGGGGGGATGCCTCCGTCTCAATCATTCTCCTGCTTCATTATCGGGGCAGACCGGTTCCGGCACCTGCATTTTTTCCGGTCTAGGGTCCGGCGACAGTTTATACTGGCGCGGTGTAATGCCCTCAAAGCGGTAGAATGCTGCATAGAACGACTGCCTGTTCGCAAATCCAACCATGCTGCTGATATCTTCCATCGTGAGGTCGCGGTAGCGCTCATCCTTAAGCAGTTGCATAGCCTCCGAAACACGGTAGCGATTCACGAACGAAGTATAGTTCATTCCGAAACGCACATTTAACACCGCAGACACATAACGTGTATTAGTACCTATATCAAGAGCAAGTCTCTTTGCCGAATAGGTTTTCTCCTTATACATCTTCTTCGTGCCCACATAATCCATGATCCTGTTCATCAACGTGTTCATCAGTTCCGGATTCACGAGATTGAGATAAGTTACTTCTTTCTCTTTTTTCTCTCTGATATTATACTTTGCCATATACCTATTAAAAACTTTATTTCAGCGGACTTTTCATTTCCGCCTCCTGCTACAATTCTTTTTTTCTTAAAACCTATGCAAAGGTAATGCAAATTATCCATACGTGAAAATTTTTTATAACAAAATACTCAATCTTTTCAGCCCTTTCAAAAATACTGCTAACAGTTACATATTAGCCTATAACTTGTAATGTTTTCACGATATTCTGTAGAATCAGCCGACAGCCACCAACCGATAAAATCAGGTTCTTCCTGCGTATTCCGGCCGATACCCGTTCACCAATTCCGGTGACATCCGTTCAGTCCGTTGATGATCTTCAGTATCGTATGCAAAGTTAATATATTCAGTGGCTATCGCAACTGGGAAAAATCGAACCTGCCGAGGAGTGCATGCTGTTTCCTGAAAATTTCGGTGAGGACATGAGTCTTGACGAGACCTGTATTTCAAACGGTGAGGTTTACACCACCCTGACGAACAAGGCAGCCCACGGCGGCAAGGGAGCTCTGGCTGCTATGGTGCATGGTGTAGCTTCGGATACAGTGTCGGCAATACTGAAGAGAGCCCCACGCGAACTGCGCTGCCGTGTAAGGACTATGACCACAGATTTGTCTTCTGTCATGATGCTGACAGCGAGGACTGTGTTCCCTAAGTCCAAACTTATAAATGACTGTTTCCATATGCTACAACTTATGACCGGGGGGTATGGACCAGATGAGCCAACCGGGAAAATCCGCTGACCCGAAAAATCCGCTGACCCCTTACTCGGGACTTGCACCCGTTAGACAATGCTCGTGCCGAGCATACAACGAAAAAAGAGATCTAAGCATCAGCCTAAATCTCTTAAGTTATGTGACTCCTGCAGGATTCAAACCTGCAACCTTCTGATCCGTAGTCAGATGCTCTATTCAGTTGAGCTAAGGAGCCATCTCTTAATTGCGAGTGCAAAGATAATGCTTTTTACAGTAATGCCAAAATTATTTTCGTTTTTTATTGGACAAAGACCCACTTTTACTGTAATAATTACATTTTGCAGAAAATGCAGAATGGACTACACATTATATATATTTATAAAGCAGTCCATTCTGCATTATCCGTTTTTCTTCAATATTTTTATTCTCTATTCTGCCGGCACCGCATACTTGTCACCTGTCTGCTTAACGAGTTCTCTAGCCACTTTCTCAGGGAAACCCGTACGCTCCACTTTTGCCCCAAGACCGGTCTTAGAACGCAGGAACTGTCCGTTCTTCGTTGGTTTTACCGTCATATCATTGTATTTTACGATAAGGTATACGGCGAGCTGCTTCCAGCGTGCAAGCATCTGCTGTGCGGTTGTGTTGCTGTATGCCGTGAGATAGTTCACGGCTTCTGTTTCCGACTGTGCACACAGTTCCACAGCCTTCTGCTCCACTTTCTGCTGCTGGCTGAAATATGCTGTCTCAAGCGAATCGCGCACCTCTTTCAGCGACGGGAACATCTGCGAATAGCGCGGATAGACCATATTGCTTACCCAGTTGCACACCCAGAATGCGTTTTTGTCGCTGAATGTCACTGCATCTGCTCCCGGTGTGTTGTAGCACTCCGGCTGCACTGTATTTCCGCAGTATATAGGTGTATATGCCACCATATTGCCATCGTCGTTTCCGAACCACAACACTCCGCCAACCTGTCGCGGCAACCATGAGCGCATCTGTGCCACGTATGTGAATGCAGTCTGCTGTGTTGACGTGGGGCGTTCATTGAAGTATTTCTTTCCGTCCACGGTATACGAGAGCGGTGTCGGACGGTACGGCATTTCCCATACACCCTGTCCCAAATCGTTGTCGAGAGCAAACGGCGTGCCTTCATAGTGATCTCGCATACACTCCATCACCTCCTGCACGCTTACCTTTCTGTCCGGCTTTATCCAAAGCGGCATCGGCTCTGCACCATGCACCTTTCCCGAGGCATAGCCCACGTAGCGGCTCATATCCTGAAAGTGGTTGAAGAAACTCCACACACGTGCATCGCAGAAGCGTCTTCCTCCGAAATCGGGTGCTCCATAGGCGTCACAGAAGCTGAAATCTTCGTCTTTGCCCGAGAACCATCCCATGCTCCGTGCGAATTTGATGCAGTCTTTCGAGAAAATAACGTTCTTCTTGTCCTTTTGGTCGAACTTCCTGATGCGGCTTTGGTTTGCATGTGCACAGATGGCATCGTCGGGTATTCTCACAGCCACCCACACTGCTCCTTTGTTGCCTGGTCCCTTACCCACCATCTCCATTATCCATGCCTCGTTCGGGTCGCAGATGGTGAATGTTTCGCCTCCAGAACAGTAGCCATAGGTTTCCACGAGCTTTGTCATCACGGATATTGCCTCGCGCGCTGTCTTTGCGCGCTGCAGGGTGATGTAGATAAGTGAGCCGTAGTCTAGGATTCCTGTTGTATCCTCTAGCTCCTCACGTCCTCCAAATGTCGTCTCGCCGATGGTGAGCTGATATTCGTTGATGTTTCCAATTACGTTGTACGTTTCCGGTGCCTGCGGAATTTCTCCATGATATACGTTGGAGTCCCAGTCGTAGACTTGTATCATTTCCCCCTTCGGGTGTTTGCCTGCCGGAAAATGTGCAAGTCCGATGAACATTCCGTAGTCGTCGGCATTATACGTACAGATTACCGAACCGTCGGCACTTGCCTTCTTGCCGACGATGAAATTCGTGCAGGCGAGCGCCTGTATTGCGGCGCCTGCACAAAATAACAATGATAGGATTACTTTCTTCATTTTTTGTTATGTTTCTCTTTTGATTTAAAGTCTTTTTCGTTTTCAGCATGCCTTGAAACTCATGTCGAGTCCCTTCACCGAGTGTGTCAGCGCTCCTACGGAAATGAAATCCACTCCGCATTCGGCATACTGTCGTATCGTATCGAAGGTTATGCCTCCGCTCGACTCTATCTCGAAGCGGTGGTTTATAATCTCCACTGCTTTTCTGGTGTTTTCCACCGAGAAATTGTCAAGCATGATGCGATCCACTCCTCCGTGGTTGAGAACCTGCTGCAGTTCGTCGAAGTTTCTCACCTCAATTTCTATCTTCAGCTCGAGACCCTTTTCCTTCAGATAACTGTGACAGCGGTCGATGGCGTTTGTTATGCCTCCGGCGAAGTCCACGTGGTTGTCTTTGAGCAGAATCATGTCGAAGAGTCCGATGCGGTGATTTGTTCCTCCGCCTATCTTCACCGCCTGTTTCTCGAGCATTCTCATTCCAGGCGTTGTCTTTCTGGTGTCAAGCACTCGTGTGCCTGTCCCTTCCAGTAGCTGCACATATTTGTTTGTCATCGTGGCGATTCCGCTCATACGCTGCATTATGTTGAGCATCAGACGTTCTGTCTGCAGGAGCGAACGCACTTTTCCTGTGACAACCATTGCCACGTCACCCTTCTTCACTTTTGTTCCATCGCCCATCAGCACTTCCACCTGCATTGTGGGGTCGAAGCGTGCGAACACTTTCTTTGCCACTTCCACGCCTGCCAATATTCCGTTTTCCTTGATAAGGAGATGCGACTTGCCCATAGCATCTTCGGGGATGCAGCATAGTGTGGTGTGGTCGCCGTCGCCTATGTCCTCAGCAAATGCGAGGTCGATAAGTCTGTCTTCCAATTCGTCTACTGTGTACATAATTATTTTCTTGTTGTATTTTGTTTGTTTCCGTTCCTACTGTTTTTTTTACAGATAAATGCCCACGCCCACGCGCAGTCCCACTTTCGAGTAATCGGAGTGGTTTTTCATAGACTGGTCGTAGTATACCGCCGGTTCCACCGTCACGCTTTTCCCGAGGAAGAAAGCGTAGCCCAGCTCGATGCCCGGCATCAGGTCGTTGTAACTACTGCTGCCACGCAGGAGTTTTACGTTCACTCCCATATAGAGTCCATTTTCAATGATATAGTAGCGTGCGCCTGCACCAGCGTGGAATGTGTCATCAACGCCATTCATACCGCTGTGCGTGAATCCTGCCATACCTAGCAGCATCCAGTTGTCTGCCACCATATATCCTCCCTTTGCCTCCACTCCAAAATTTGTCTTCTCCGTGCCGCTGTAGCTCAAGCTCAGTCCGGTGAGCGAGCCGTTCACATAATACTTTCCTTGTTCGAACTGTGCATTTGCCGCAACAGTCATCATTATTGCCGCAACGAGCATCAATAGTTTCTTCATAATCTTTTGTATTTTTGTTAGTAATTCCGGTCTTTATCCTCCTGCCAGTGCAGAAAGGGTCAAACACGTTGCAAAAATACATCTTTTTCGCTTAATGCGCTAATCTTTTGCTTCAAATTATCGCATCATGACAAGAAAACAACTTTCTTTTCTGAAAAATCTTTCTTTCAGGTGTTACATTTACCCTTTCTGCAAGTCTTGAATGAAAACAAACCGCGTTTCCGGGACTTTGCCCCGGATGCGCGAAACAGATATAACAAACAAACTAATAACCATAAAACAATGAAAATTAACGAGAAATACCACGGTGTCGTGGTACCGATGGCTACTCCTGTGACAAAGGATGGCGACATCGATGTGAATGCAGTTGAAAGAATTATCGAGAACTTTGCCCGCAACAATGTTTCGGCGCTCATCATGGGCACTACCGGCGAGGGCAATTCCGTATCCATTGAGCAGGGGGCGGAGATGATACGTGCCGCAGCGCGTACGGCTGCCGGGCGAATCACAGTGTATTCAGGTCTCTGCGGCACATGCTGGACCGATCAAATGCGTGCTGCCAAAGCCTTCACCGAGGCTGGTGCCGATGTCATTGCCGCCACGCTGCCGAGCTATTATGCTCTTACGCCGGAGCAGATGTATACCTATTATAAGAATCTTGCCGACGCAGTGAAAATTCCGCTGATGCTCTACAACATCACGATAACCACTCATATGAGCATTCCGCTCGACATCATTGAGCGTCTGAGTCACCACCCCAATATCGTTGGACTGAAGGATTCGGAGAACGATCTGGAGCGTTTGGAAGAGGCTCTAAAGCTGTTTGCCCAACGCGACGACTTCGCTTATTTCTGCGGCTGTGCGGCAAATTCCGCATTCGCCCTAAAGCATGGTGCCGACGGCATTGTGCCGAGCGTAGGCAACTTTATGCCAAAGGCTTACAACGATTTATTCGAGGCTGGCATCAGGGGCGATGAAGCTGAGGCGGAACGCCTGCAGCAGTTCACAATCGAGGTGGGCAGAATCAACACTGCCGGACTGACCCTTGGACAGTCGCTCGCCGGACTGAAGGTGATAATGCACGAGTATGGTCTTTGCGACACCTTTATGTTGCCGCCGCTCACCGAGCTCGACGCAGCCACGGCAGAGAGAATCAGAACTGAAATAAAAGCCTACATGTAACACCCTCCGCCATGGAAACATCAGCTCTTCACGGAATCGACATCGCAATCATTATAGCATCTATAGTGCTTGCCTTGTTCGTCGGCTTCTATTTCTCAAGGAACCAGAAGTCTACCGACACTTATTTCGCGGCAAACGGCAACATCCCGGCATGGGCTGTCGGTATGTCAATGTTTGCCACCATCATCAGCAGCGTCACGTTCCTCGCCTACCCCGGAAACGCCTACGCCGGCAACTGGATTCTGCTCGTGCAGGGAATGATGGTACCCATCGTTCTCGTTTGTCTCATCGGCTTCATAGTGCCTCTCTACAGGAAGGTCATCCGTCTCAGCACCTACGAGTATTTCGAGCGCCGCTTCGGCCCGTTCGCCCGCCTCTATAGTTCGTTTGCCTTCGTGCTCGAGCATTTCTCCAAGATGGGCACGATTCTCTATCTGCTCGCCCTGGCCATGGCCATGTTCGTGGGCGGAATGGACATCCGCTGGGTCATTGTCATCATCGGCGTGGTGGTGATAGTGATGACTTTCTTCGGAGGTATGGAGGCTATAATATGGATGGATGTCATACAGGGCTTCCTGCTCATCATCGGCGGCCTGCTCGCCGTGGGCATTCTGTTCTACCTCACCGACGGCGGCCCTGCCGAAATATTCCGCATTGCAGGCGAATACAAGAAAATCGACTTCGGCCCATACGATATGGACCTGACGCACCTCACGTTCCTCGTAATGGTGCTCAACGGCATTTTCTATGCCCTGCAGAAGTACGGTACCGACCAGAGCATCGTTCAGCGCTACCTTACGGCACGCGACGACCGCAGCGCCAAGCGCGCATCATATCTAGGAATTTTCCTGAGCGTACCCACATGGGCTCTGTTCATGTTCGTCGGCACGTGTCTCTTTGCCTACTACCACATCAACTCCGGTGCTCTGCCCGAAGGCATAAAGAGCGACGAGGTGTTCCCATATTTCATCGCTACCGAAATGCCTGTCGGCATAACCGGACTTATCCTCTCTGCTCTCATCGCCGGTGCCATTTCGAGCATCGATGCCGACATAAACTGTATCTCGGCCATCGTAGTTGAAGACTACTACGGCAGATTCCGCAAGAACGTGAGTGACAAGCAGAAGATGCGCGTGGGCAGATGGGCGGTAATCGTGACCGGACTGGGTGCCATCCTCTGTGCTCTACTCTATGTGGCATGGGGCGGCGAGGGTGTGCTCGGCACGCTGTTCGGCCTGTATGCCATCCTTTCGGCCGGCATCGTGGGCATATTCCTGCTCGGACTGTTCAGCCGCCGCGCAAACTGGCAGGGACTGTACATAGGCATTGCCGCCGCCATCCTCTTCACGGCATATGCTGTGCTGACCTCTACGAAATACGGCGATGGAATGATTCTCGACCTTGGCGACTGGAACTTCACTCACCATAAATATATGCTCGGTGTGTACAGCCATCTTATCGTACTCGTGGTGGGCTACGTGGCAAGCCTCTTCTTCCACACGCCGCTCGCCGACAAGGAGCTGACCATCTACGGCTACCTGGAGGAGAAAAAGAACAAGAACAAGAAATAATAAAAAAGACACAGCCGCAAGCCTTCCGGCTTGCGGCCACCGAAAATTCAAGCATCATAGATTATGAAAGAAATAACCCTTCTACAGCCGCAGAAGATTGTCTTCGGCACTGGCTGCATAGATAAATTCAAAGAGGATTACCTCGCAATGGGGTTCAAGCGCCTCTTCATAGTCACGCTGCCGTTCATGCTCCCGGCAATAAAGAAAACCACTGATGCCCTAAGGGCAGAAGGCGTGGAGATGGAATTCTGCACGGAAATCAGCGCAGAGCCGTCGGTGGACGACTTCAAGGCGGTGCTCGCCAGGGCACGGGCATTTGCCGCTGACAGCTTCATCGGAATCGGCGGCGGCAGTGTGCTCGACGTGACAAAGCTCGTTGCCACGCTGCTCGACAGCGACCAGAAGATTGAAGACCTCTTCGGCATCGGATTAGTGAAATGCAAGGGGAAATGGTTCGCCTGCATGCCCACCACTTCGGGTACAGGAAGCGAGGTTTCGCCAAACGCCATACTGCTCGACGAAAGCGACTCGCTAAAAAAAGGCGTAGTAAGCCCGCACCTTATGGCCGACGCTGCATACATCGACCCGAAGCTGACATGGAGCGTGCCGGCGAAAGTGACTGCCGAAACGGGAATGGACGCACTGACCCACTGCATTGAGGCCTACACCAACAAGTTCGCACATCCAATGGTGGATATGTACGCACTAATGGGCATAAAACTCATTGCCGCCAATCTGGAACGTGCCGTGAAGAACGGTTCCGACAAGGAGGCACGCGAGGCTGTGGCCCTTGGCAGCATGTACGGCGGACTCTGTCTGGGACCGGTGAACACGGCTGCCGTACACGCCCTGTCGTATCCTCTGGGCGGCGAGTTCCACATCTCCCACGGATTGTCGAACGCCATCCTGCTGCCATCGGTGATGCGCTTCAACTGCTGCGCCGACACACACAAGTATGCACAGGTGGCAATAGCCTGCGGCGTGGAACCGCGCGACAACGACGAAGCCACGGCAATGGCCGGTGTGGAGTTCATCAGCGCACTGTCAGAACGCTGCGGCATACCCACCACGCTCAGTGCGCTGAACATTCCGCAGAGCGCGGCTGCCGGCATGGCAAAGGCGGCGATGAACGTGCAGCGCCTGCTCAGGAACAACCCGCGCGAAGTGACCGAAGCCGACGCGAGAGCCATCTACGAGAGTCTTTATTAACTACAGGAGAGGAAAGATTATGGAAAAACCGATATTAGCAATAACTATGGGCGACCCGGCAGGGATTGGCCCGGAAATAATCCTGCAGGCTCTTGCCCTGGAGGAGACCTACGCCAAATGCCGCCCCATCGTCACTGGCGATGCCGGAGTGATGGAGTTCGTGGCAAGGCAGCAGCGGTCGGCACTGAAGATAAATGCAGTGGAGAGCGTGGGCGAGGCAAGGTTCGAGCCGGGCACTGTGGATGTGCTAGACCTCAAGCTCATTGATATGGACCGTTTCGAACAGGGCAAGGTTGCCATGCAGTGCGGCAACGCCGCATTCCTGTCCGTGACGAAAGCGATAGAGCTCGCAATGAACGGCGAAGTGGACGGTACCGTCACCGCTCCTCTGAACAAGGAGGCGCTGAACCTTGCCGGGCACCACTTTGACGGACACACCGAAATCTACGCCACCTATACGCACACCAAGAAATACGCCATGCTTCTCGCCGACGAGTTCCTGCGCGTCATCCACGTCTCCACACACGTACCGCTGCGCAAGGCTTGCGACCAGGTGAAGAAGCAGCGCATAATCGACGTTACGGAACTGATAGCCGACGCCTGCCGCCAGTTCGGCATAGAGAACCCGAAAATCGGCATTGCCGGACTGAACCCACATGCCAGCGACGGCGGACTCTTCGGCGACGAGGAAAGGCTCGAAATCTCTCCTGCCGTGGAGGAACTCAAGGCAAGGGGATTCAATGTTGAGGGTCCGGTGCCGCCCGACACCCTCTTCGCCAAGGCGAAATGCGGAAAATTCGACGGATGCGTGGCGATGTACCACGACCAGGGCCACATACCGTTCAAGGTGGTGGGCTTCAACTGGGACAAGGAGACGGGAAAGATGTCTACGGCAAAGGGCGTGAACATTACGCTCGGACTGCCCATCATACGCGTATCCGTAGACCACGGCACGGCATTCGACGTGGCTGGCAAGGGGGTGGCGAGTGCCGATGCCATGCTCCTATCCATCGACTATGCCAGCAGAATGGCTCTATCAAGAAAAAAATAAGATACCAATTACCTATATTATATGATATTCGTACTTGCTGACGACATTACCGGAGCGGCGGAAATTGCCGGAGAGGCAGCTGCCCGCGGTCTGACTACTACACTCTCGACGGACATTCCAGCCCCCCGGGCTGCAGACGGCAGACAACAGGTGACGGTAGTTGCCACCGACATCCGCTCGGGCAACGCGACGGCAGCGGAAGAAGAAACCACAAGGCTCTGCCGCGCGATAAAGGCATACTGCGCGGCGGATAAGGGCAACAGGCATCTCGTGTTCAAGAAGACCGACTCGGTGCTGCGCGGGCACATAAGAACCGAACTGCACACCATAATGCGCCAGCTCGGCTACAACCGCAGCCTGCTCATAGCACAGAACCCGTCGAAGGGCAGGATTATCAGCAACGGCATCTACTATATCGGCACCACCCCACTCTGCGATACGGCGTTCAGCCACGACCCCGAGTTTCCTGCGCATTCGCCGGTTGCCGCCGAACTGCTGGGCGACGGATGCCGCCAGCTCCCCACCGGGGCAGAAATGCCATCTGAAGCCGACACAATCTTCATAGCCGACGCCACATGCGACAGCGACATTGAACGGCAGTTGGCAAAGGCAGACAAGAGCACTCTGATAGCTGGAGGAGCCGACGCCTTCCGGGCGGTGCTGGACAAAGAAACGGGCGATGCCCCCACTGCCGCGCCACAGTACGCGGAAACACCACTTGCAAACCACGACAACACGCTGCTCGTCGTATGCGGCAGCACGCAAAGCAGACCGATTGCCGGCGAGAAGGCAATAAGAGAGCGCCACGGAACTGAAGTGTGCATCCCCGACGATGTGTTCGAAGGTGCCGCCCCAAAAAACTGGATAGCCACACTGCAAACCATATGGCGCGAAAGAAGCGCACTGGTGCTGCGCGTAGGCAATCATCAGCTGAAGGGCGCCACATACGCCATACGCCTGAGAAGCGTGATGGCAGAGGCCACGGCGGCAATGGCAGGCGAACGCACACCCGGAATACTCATCATTGAAGGCGGCGCCACGGCATTTGCCGCCCTGAAGCGCCTCGGCTGGCACACTTTCCGTGTGGCACGGCAGTATGCCCCCGGAGTGGTGGGGATGACGCATGGCGGAACGCATATCATACTCAAACCTGGCAGCTACCCATGGGGAAAACTGTTTGAATGACGGATTTGGAATGCGGAAACTCAAATTTACGCCCACAACAAAAAAAACTGGCATAACACAGCAGAAACATATATACAGAGCTTGACTCAGCGGTTTTGTTGCGCCTCGCATTATTAACATTTTAAAACATTTAAATGTTAAATCCGATGACAACAAAGCCGCTGAGAATCGATTATTTGCGAAGGAATGAAATTTTGTTCGCAAAAATCGCAAAATCTCCATTCCCCCGTAACTGTCTATTTCTCACGCATATACAAAATCCACTAAAGAATAAAGAGACCGTTTTTACTACAGTTCCTATCGAACGCTTTAATCGTTCATAATGAACGACCAAAAAGTTTGTGATTAAAAAGTGGCGGCAAGATGCTCTCCCGGACAGGAATTTGCCCGTTTTTGCAAACAAATCACATACATTGCTCCATTTTCTTCCCTACAAAAATTTTCAAGAATCCATCCAATGGACAGCAACAGGCAATAACAGTATAAAATTTTGTAAGGAATTATTTTTCTGTCGTGTTAAATTATTAATTCCGCTTTGTGAATAAACATTAAAATTCAACACGCATTTATCATGCAATGATGTATTATGGGACACCCATACATCACCTTCTTGCAATTAGGCGCCGACATACGCAGCACGGCAACAAAAGGGCTGACACAAATCAAAAAAACAAAAAACATTTGCTCAATAAAAAAAAAGTCACTACCTTTGGGCATACAAACCAAACAGCAGGAAAAACAGTGAAAAGAAAACTATATATACTATTGCTCGCCATAATGCCGGCTATGGGATTCGCACAGAAAATATCCCTTGGCTCGTGTGTCACAAAAGACGGCGGACAATATAAAGGAGAGATGCTCGCCGGGAAGCCGAACGGCAAAGGCAGCACCATATACAAGAACGGCGACACCTACGAAGGCGAATACGTGAAGGGACGCAGGCAGGGATACGGCGTGTACACATTCTCCGACGGCGAAAAATACGAGGGAGAATGGTTCCAGGACCAGCAGCACGGGAAAGGCGTGTACCACTTCATGAACAACAACAAGTATGACGGACTATGGTTCCGCGACTACCAGGAGGGCCACGGAGTGATGTTCTACTACAACGGCGACAAATACGACGGGAACTGGTATCACGACAAACGCAACGGAAAAGGCAAATACACCTATGCCGGAGGAGCATACTACGACGGACAGTGGAAGGACGACAAGAAGAACGGAAAGGGATTCTTCGACTGGGGCGACGGCACAACCTACGACGGACAATGGCTCAACAACATGCGCTCCGGAAAAGGAACAAACAAATACTCCGACGGCGACACGTACACCGGAGAATGGATGGACGACATGCAGAACGGCAAGGGAATATACAGATTCAAGAACGGCGACGTGTACGAAGGAACATACCTGCGCGGCAAACGAACCGGAGAAGGAATATTCAGATTCGCCAACGGCGACAAATACACCGGACACTTCAATGAAGGCGACATGGACGGAATGGGAACCTTCGTATGGAAAAACGGCGACATGTACACCGGCTCGTGGCAGAACGACAAGCAGAACGGACACGGAAAGCTAACAAAAAAGAACGGTGACGTGTATGAAGGCGAGTTCCGCGACGGAAAGCAGAACGGACAAATGATAATACACTTCCGCGACGGCAGCAAATTCCGGGGCACATACGCCAACGGAAAACGAAACGGAAAAGCAATAGAGGTGGACAAGGACGGGAACCGATTCGAAGGCTCATACAAAGACGACGAACGCGACGGAAAGTTCATCGAGAAAGACCGCAACGGAAACATCACCGCACAGGGAATGTATACGCGAGGAAGAAGAAACTGAAAAACAAACTTAAAAAACAACAAGATTATGATCATCGACACACTTGACAATCTGGAAAAGTACGCAACTCTCAATCCGCTGTTCAGCGACGTGGTTGAGTTCATAAAGTCAAACGACCTGAACAAGCTCGAAGAGGGCAAGCACTTCATAAAAGAGAAAGACCTCTTCGTGAACATACAGACCGCAAAGGGAAAAACGCGGCAGGAGGCAAAGCTCGAAACACACAGGCGGATGATCGACATACAGATTCCGCTCGATGCAGAGGAGACATACGGATACACTCCGCTCTGTAATCTGCCCGACGAGGAATACAACGAGGAAAAGGACATAACGAAATACACCATTCCTGCCGATACATACGTGACATGCAAACCGGGAGAGTTCGCCATATTCTTCCCGCAAGACGGACACGCACCGTGCATCACACCCGAAGCACAGCTGAGGAAGGCCATCTTCAAGGTGAAAGCATAAGAAACACAAAAAAAAAACGTATCATGGCAAGACAGACAAGCAAGACAACGGCACGCCGCACAGCCGGACAGACAAAGGCTACGGCACCGAAACACATAGGACTGGTGCAGAAGGACGCATACCTGGAGCCGTTCGAAGATGCCATTCGCGGCAGACACGAACACGCAGAATGGAAGAAAAGCCAGCTCACGAACAAGGGAAAGTGCTCACTGGCCGACTTCGCCAGCGGACACGACTACTACGGGCTGCACAAGATGAAGCGCGGATGGGTGTTCCGCGAGTGGGCACCAAACGCCACCGACATATATCTGGTGGGCGACTTCAACGGATGGAAGGAAAACGAAAGATTCCGCGCCAAAAGAATAGCAGGGACCGACAACTGGGAACTGAAAATGAGCGAAAAGGCCATCTGCCACGGACAGATGTTCAAGATGCACGTATATTGGGAAGACGGACACGGCGAACGCATTCCGGCATGGGCACGCAGAGTGGTGCAGGATGAGCAGACGAAAATATTCTCAGCACAGGTGTGGAACCCCGAACAGCCGTACGAATGGAAAAAGAAGAAATTCACACCGTGCAAATCACCACTGCTCATATACGAATGCCACGTGGGCATGGCTGAAGACGCAGAGAAAGTGGGCACATACACAGAATTCCGCGACAACGTGCTGCCGAGAGTGAAAGCCGACGGATACAACTGCATACAGGTGATGGCCATACAGGAACACCCATACTACGGGTCGTTCGGATACCACGTGAGCAACTTCTTCGCACCGTCGAGCCGATTCGGTACTCCCGAAGAGCTGAAGTCGCTCATCGACACCGCACACGAAATGGGAATAAGCGTAATTATGGACATTGTGCACAGCCACGCCGTGAAAAACGAAACCGAAGGACTGGGAAACCTCGCAGGAGACCCATGCCAGTATTTCTACCCCGGCGACAGGCGCGAACACCCGGCATGGGACAGCCTGTGCTTCGACTACGGAAAAGACCAGGTGATGCACTTCCTGCTCAGCAACTGCAAATACTGGCTGCAGGAATTCCACTTCGACGGATTTCGCTTCGACGGCGTAACATCTATGCTGTACTACAGCCACGGACTGGGAGAGGCATTCTGCAGCTATGCCGACTACTACAACGGACACCAGGACGACAATGCCATATGCTACCTCACACTCGCCAACGAACTCATACACGAGGTGAACCCGAAGGCAATAACGATAGCCGAGGAAGTGAGCGGAATGCCGGGGCTCGCGGCAAAGACAAAAGACGGAGGAATGGGATTCGACTACCGCATGGCGATGAACATACCAGACTACTGGATAAAGACCATAAAGGAGCGGCGCGACGAAGACTGGAAACCAAGCAGCATATTCTGGGAGGTGAAAAACCGACGGCCAGACGAAAAGACCATAAGCTACTGCGAAAGCCACGACCAGGCACTGGTGGGCGACAAGACCATCATCTTCAGACTCGTGGACGCCGATATGTACTGGCACTTCAAGAAGGGCGACGAAAACGGAACCGTGGAACGCGGAATAGCGCTGCACAAGATGATACGCCTCGTGACGGCTTCCACTATAAACGGAGGCTACCTTAACTTCATGGGAAATGAATTCGGACACCCGGAATGGATAGACTTCCCGCGCGAAGGCAACGGATGGAGCTACAAATATGCACGGCGCCAATGGAACCTCGTAGACAACAAGGAACTCGACTACCACTATCTGGGCGACTTCGACAAGAAGATGCTGCAGACCATAACATCGGTGCGGAACTTCCAGAACACCAAGCTACAGGAAATATGGCACAACGACGACGACCAGATCCTCGCATACATGCGCGGCGACCTGCTCTTCGTGTTCAACTTCAACCCGACAAAGTCGTTCACCGACTATGGATTCCTCGTGCCTACAGGATCATACGACGTGGTGCTCAACACCGACAGCAAGGATTTCGGAGGATTCGGATTCAACGATGACTCCATAACACACCTCACCAACTACGACCAGCTGTATGTAGACCAGCACAAGGAATGGCTGAAACTCTACATACCGGCACGCTCGGCCATAGTACTGAAGAAGAACTAATTAAAGAAATGGCAAACAGCAAGTTCATACGCAGAGGCAACGACACAATGATGCCAGGCATCGTGTGCGGCGTTGCCTTCTGCGTTTTCTCGTTCACTTACCTGTATTTCTACCAGGACAATCTGCTCGCAATGGAGCAGCATATACTGTCCAACGGACTGACACGATACAGCCGGCTGGGAGGAGCTGTCGTGCTCACCATACTGGCGGCATTGCTGCAGTTCGCCGTGGACGCCGCCACACGACAGTGCATAAAGCACCCGGCACTGACATACTTCCCTTCGGCAATGATGCTCGCAATAATAACAGACATCAGTGCGGAAGTGGACAGCGGCTACACTCTCGGCAAATGGCTGTGGCTTGCACCACTGCTGCTGACAATGTTCGCAGCGGCAGCATACGTGTCGGCAAGTCTGCTCGCAAACAACGAGGGACTTGGACACAAATCGCAGGCACGGATGCTTGCCGAGAACCTGACAATAACCGTGCTCACGATGCTCTTCATCGTGGCAACGGCAAACACCGACCGCACATTCCACAGGCGTATGAAGGCGGAAAACCTCATATTGCAAGGCAAATACACGGACGCACTCGACGTGGGCGCCAACGGCACACCCGCCGACCCATCGCTGACCATGCTGAACGCCTATGCACTGTCGATGACAAGCGCACTGGGCGAATGCCTATTCGAATATAACCCCACAGGCGGATCAGACGCGCTGCTGCCCGGATACGGCGCAAAGGCTATGCTTCTGCCGGAAGACAGACTGTTCTGCCACGTGGCACGCCCACTGAAACAGAATATGCGTCCGCTGCATTACCTACTGTGGATGAGGCTGCACCACCACGACAAAAAGCCTCTGCAGCAATATCTGCTCTGCGCCTATCTCATGGACGGAAGAATTGATGATTTCGCCAAGGAACTGGCAAAAGACACGGCTATGCTGAACAACGACCGGCTGCCAAAGCACTACCGCGAGGCACTCGTGCTGTATACACATCTGCGCACGGCACCCTTAGTGAACTACCAGAACAGCGTGATGGAGGCAGACTACAACGACCTGCAGACAATCGCACGCACCACACGCGACAGCAGGCAGAGAAAGGCTCTGATACAGAAGACCTACGGCAATACCTACTGGTATTACTATATGTATGGAAGAAAAAAACAGGATGCCGGAAAAACCGGCAGGAAAAACATATAAAGGAGAAAGAAAAAGAAATGAAAACACAGGATGATATAAAGAACGCCGTGGAAACAATGAAGCGCGGCGGAGTGATTCTCTACCCCACCGACACGGTATGGGGAATAGGATGCGATGCAACGAACACAGAAGCCGTTGCACGAGTATACGAAATCAAACACCGCGAAGACTCTAAGGCTCTGATATGCCTCGTAGACTCCGACGCGAGAATGCAGAGATACGTGAGAAATGTGCCCGACGTGGCATGGGACCTGCTCGAACTGGCAGAGAAGCCGACAACTGTGATTCTCGACAATGCCGTGAACCTCGCACCCAACCTCATCGCCGAAGACGGAAGCATAGCCATGCGCATAACAAGAGAGGCATTCTCAAAGGAACTGTGCTACAGGTTCCAAAAACCCATCGTGTCGACAAGTGCAAACATCAGCGGAGAACCGGCAGCACAGAACTACTGCGACATTTCGGAGGAACTGCTTGGTGCCGTGGACTATGTGTGCTGGACACGTCGCCAGGAACACAAACCGCACAAACCGTCGAGCATAATCAAGCTGTCAGAAAACGGAGAGGTGAAGATTATAAGATAAAAACATTATACCCCATATATATACAGCCAAGGCAACAGACGCCATATTATATAATTAAGGTATATAAAAGAATTTGCACATCGCAAAGCATCAAGACATGCAAGGAAAAAATAAGGCAACAGTCATAGAAAGAATTGTGGAATGGCGCGAAAAGCACATCACCGACAAGCAGGCAACGCTCATACTGAGCTTTGCCGTCGGATTCCTTGCCGCAGTAGCGGCAAGCATACTGCACACGCTGATACGCCAAATACAGAGGCTGCTCACAATGGGATTCGACATAGACCGCTTCAACTGGCTCTACCTCATCTACCCCGTGGTGGGAATCTTTGTCACGTCGCTATTCGTGCGCTACGTGGTGAGGGACAACATCAGCCACGGAATAACACGAATACTCTATGCCATAAGCAGCAAACGCAGCAGACTGAAAGGACACAACTGCTGGAGCTCAGTCATAGCATCGGCAATAACAATCGGATGCGGAGGAAGCGTGGGAGCAGAGGCGCCAATCGTGCTCACAGGCTCTGCCATAGGCAGCAACCTGGGCAAACTGTTCAATATGGACAACAAGAGGCTTATGCTGCTCGTGGGATGCGGAGCCGCTGCTGCCATAGCCGGAATATTCAAGGCACCAATAGCAGGACTCGTGTTTACGCTCGAGGTGCTGATGATCGACCTGACTATGGCATCGCTGCTGCCAATTCTGATTTCTACAGTAACAGCAGCCTGCTTCACATACATATTCTCTTCGGGAGGGGCACTGTTCAATTTCCACGTGGAAGGCACATGGACAATAGCACGGGTGCCGGCATACATACTGCTCGGAGTGGCTGGAGGAATAATCAGCCTGTACTTCATACGAACGATGAATGCCTGCGAGGGAGTGTTCGCAAGGCTCAAAGAGCACCGCTACGCCAAACTCGCCCTGGGAGGACTGATGCTCAGCACGCTTATCGCCCTATTCCCAGTGCTCTACGGCGAAGGCTACCATAGCATAAACATTCTGCTCAACGGAAACACACAGGCCGACTGGGACCAGATAATGAACAACTCACTCTTCTACGGACACAGCAACATGCTTGTGGTTTACGTTGCCCTGGTGCTGCTCACCAAGGTGTTCGCCACATCGGCAACAAACGGAGGAGGAGGATGCGGAGGAACTTTCGCACCATCGCTCTTCATCGGTGCATACGGCGGATTCCTGTTCGCAAGACTGTGGAATATGTACAACGTGGGAGTATACGTGCCGGAAAAAAACTTCACTTTCCTCGGAATGGCGGCTGTGATGGCAGGAGTAATGCACGCTCCGCTCACGGGAATATTCCTCATAGCCGAAATCACCGGCGGATACGAGATGCTCATTCCGCTGATGATCGTATGTATCTGTGCCTACCTCACCATAAACATTTTCGAGCCGCACAGCATATACGGCATGCGACTCGCAAGGGAGGGAAAACTCATCACACACCACACCGACCACGCCATCCTCACACTGATGAGCATCGACAGTATGGTGGACAAGAACTTCACAAGAGTGCCGGAAGACATGGACCTCGGCACTCTGGTACACGCCATAAGCCGAAGCCACAACAATGTGCTGCCCGTGCTTGACGAGGGCGGAAAATTCCTCGGAGAAATAGATATGTCGAAACTGCGCCACATACTGTTCCGCACCGAACTGTACCACCATTTCAAGGTACGTCAGCTGATGTCACAGCCGCCATGCGTGCTCAGTGTGAACGAACCGATGGAAGAGGTAATGAAACGCTTCGATGCTACGGATGCCGGAGTATTGCCGGTGCTTGAAACCGACGGCACGTTACGCGGATACGTGAGCCGATCTCATCTCTACACAACATACAGAAAAATGGTTGCCGATATGTCGGCTGAATAAAAACGAAACGCACAGGGAACGGCTACCGCCTACCCTACCCGCACATAAAAAGAACAAAGAAAAACTGAAAACAAAATAAAGAATATGGAAATCAACAAGTCTGAATACGTTACAAGCAGTCCCGACACGTTCCACTGCCCCGATGACACAAAGCCCGAGTATGCATTCATCGGACGAAGCAACGTGGGCAAGTCAAGTCTCATAAACATGCTATGCAACCACAAAGGCCTGGCAAAGACATCAGCCACACCGGGAAAGACTCTGCTCATAAACCATTTCATCATAAACAACGAGTGGTATCTGGTTGACCTGCCCGGATACGGCTATGCCAAGCGCTCGAAAACGGTGCAGAAGAAACTGGAGCAGATGATAAGCTCCTACATCCTGCAACGCGAACAACTCGTGAATCTCTTCGTGCTCATCGACGTGAGACACGACCCACAGAAAATCGACCTCGAGTTCATCAACTGGCTCGGACAAAGCGGAGTGCCATTCGCCATAATATTCACCAAAGCGGACAAGCTCGGAAACGAACAGAAAGCACAAAAGGCAGCAAAAAAATACATGGACACGCTGAAGGAAACATGGGAGGAGCTGCCGCCGTTCTTCGTGACGAGCAGCGACAAGAAAATCGGACGCACACAGGTGCTTGACTACATTGAAAGCATAAACAAGGAGGTGATATAAAGATGGCAAGCCAAAAACCATTCCTCGACGTGCAGAACCTGACCAAGACCTTCGGCGCACAGGTGCTCTTCGAAAACATCTCGTTCAGCGTTGCCGAAGGACAGAAAGTGGGACTGATAGCAAAAAACGGAACAGGAAAGACCACACTGCTCTCAATACTGACGGAAAAAGAAGACTACGACAGTGGTTCCATCGTCTATGCCAACGGCATCAAAGTAGGCTATCTGGAACAGTTGCCGCAATTCGACCCGGACGAGAGCGTGCTCGACGCCTGCTTCAACCATGAGGGACAGGAGGAAAAAATCCTAAAGGCAAAACAAATCCTGACACAACTGCGCATCGCCGACCTCTCGCAACCGATGGGACAACTGAGCGGCGGACAGCAGAAGCGAGTGGCTCTTGCAAACATCCTGATAAACGAGCCGGACATGCTCATCCTTGACGAGCCGACAAACCACCTCGACATTGATATGATCGAATGGCTCGAAGGATTCATAAACCGGGGGAACAAGACGCTGCTAATGGTCACGCACGACCGATTCTTCCTCGACCGCGTATGCTCTGTAATACTGGAACTCGACAACGACACCATATATAAATACAAAGGCAACTACAGCTACTATCTGGAAAAACGACAGGAGCGCATCGACAATATGAGGGCAGAAGTTCAGCGTGCAAACAACCTATACCGCAGGGAACTGGAATGGATGCGCCGGATGCCGCAGGCACGCGGACACAAAGCACGATACAGGGAGGATGCCTTCTACGAACTGGAGAAAATTGCAAAAAAAAGAATAGAGGACAGACAGCTAAGACTGAAATCACGCAACGTATACATCGGAAGCAAAATATTTGAATGCCAGTACGTGTCCAAAGCGTGGGGAGACAAAGTCATCCTGAAAGACTTCTACTACAACTTTGCACGCTTCGAGAAAATGGGCATCGTAGGCGACAACGGAGCAGGAAAATCAACATTCATAAACCTGCTGCTCGGAAACACAAAACCGGACAGCGGAGGATTCGACATCGGAGAAACTGTGAGATTCGGATACTTCTCACAGGAAGGACTGAAATTCAATGAGCAGCAAAAGGTAATCGACGTAATAACCGATATAGCCGACTATATAGATATGGGAGGAGGAAAACACCTCTCTGCATCACAATTCCTGCAGTATTTCCTCTTCACACCAGAACAACAACACAACTATGTGTACAAACTGAGTGGAGGAGAGAAACGAAAACTGTACCTCTGCACCGTGCTTATGCGCAACCCAAACTTTCTTGTACTTGACGAGCCGACAAACGACCTCGACATACAGACGCTACAGGTACTGGAAGAATATCTCGCCGACTTTGCCGGCTGCGTGATTGTTGTCAGCCACGACCGCTATTTCCTCGACAAGATAGTAGACCACCTGCTCGTTTTCAAGGGCAACGGCGAGATAAAAGACTTCCCTGGAAACTACACACAATATAGGGAATGGAACAGTATGCAGCCTGCCGCTGAAACAAAAAAAGAAAAGAAAACGGAACAGAAAACACAACGCGAAAAGCCACAGGACGAAAAGCGCAAGATGAGCTACAAGGAAAAGCGAATGTACGAACAGCTCGAAAAGGAAATAGCCAAGCTCGAAAAAGAACAGAAGGAAATCGAAGCACTACTGTGCAGCGGAAAACTCAACGTGGACGAACTGACGGAAAAGAGTAAACGGTTTGCCGAACTGAAAGAAATCATAGATGAAAAGTCCATGAAGTGGTTGGAATTAGCGGAAATCGCGATTTCCAAATAGAAGTGCAACACTCTGAGGTGATTCTCAAGCCGTAAAAA